>Ga0308164_10002434_pt1 | contig 18537 bp, 22 predicted proteins | sample PhyTR2_FD_201031 | JGI IMG/M metagenome (GOLD analysis project Ga0308164, IMG submission 201031) | Phyllosphere microbial communities from UC Gill Tract Community Farm, Albany, California, United States - DLSLT.R2 | ecosystem: Host-associated > Plants > Phyllosphere > Unclassified | place: USA... | reverse complement strand
TGCTCGCGGCTATCACCGAGGCCCGACGAACGGGGGCGACGTTGCTCATCGCCAAGCTGGACCGCTTAAGCCGAAACGCGGGCTTCATCTTTGCCTTGCGCGATTCGGGGGTGGACTTCGTCTGCTGTGATATGCCGGACGCCAATACTCTTACCGTGGGGCTATTCGCGGTCATTGCCCAGCACGAGCGCGAGACCATTTCCAAGCGCACCAAGGATGCCCTCGCTGCCAAGAAAATCCGCGGTGCGCAGCTGGGCAGCCCGCAGAATTTTACGACGACCGTGATTGCCCAGGGGCAAGCGGCGATGCAACGCAATGCCCGCGAGCACCAGGCTAATCGCCAGGCCGCGCAGCTGGCCGAGCTGTTGCGGGCTAAAGGGCAGACCTTGTGGCAAATTGCCACTAAGCTCAACGAAGCGGGCTATCGTACCCGGCGCGGGAAGGAGTTTCAGGCTACCACCGTGCAACGGTTACTACACCCCATTGACAGTACGCTACCTAACCCAGCATAGCTCCTTTGCTACTTATCGAGCTGGCTCCGCTAGCGCCTATATCGAATGTCAAACTTAACACTCACGACCCTAGCCGAGTAGATTACGCAGCTGCATGCGCAGACTAGCCGGGCGGCAGCGCAACAGATAAATTACTGGCTGACGGTACGCAACTGGCTTATCGGCTGGCGCATTATCGAGTACGAGCAAGGCGGCAGCAACCGGGCCACGTATGGCGAGCAGCTGCTACCGGAGTTGGCGCGGCAGCTGCGTGGCGTCAAAGGGTTGGCGATGCCTCTACGACTGCCGGACGTTCTACCGGGAGTACCCGGCAATTCTCCAGACACTGTCTGGAGGATTGCAATACGTTGGTTTGCTGGATGCTGTCAGCTTGCCTGCGCTATCGGCAGTTGAGCAGCCAGCAGGGCTCGACGCATTACCAGGCATCACTCCTACCCTGCTGCTGACGCGGCTCAGCTTCTCGCATTTTCTGGAACTACTGGTCTTGGACCGGCCGTTGCAGCGGGCTTTTTACGAGGTGCAAGCAGTGAAGAATAGCTGGCCGGTGCGAGAGTTGAAACGAGTTGGCTGCTCAGTGACAAAAAAATCATTGCTGACAGTAGAATAACCTTCTGAACTAGACATTTTAGGCAACGACCAGTCTTGATAGCAATGGCGCAGCTTTTAAGTGAGAAGCTGTTTGCTGCTATTACTTACAAAAAGAAGTAGTTATGGCTGGTAAGAATGCCAAGCGGAACGCGACGAGTATCATCAATTTCTATAAACTGACTCTCCTGGTCAAGCAAACCAGCAGGCGTAAGGAAGCTAACACTCCATAATCCGACTGGTTTACCATTCTGCCCAAGCACGTGCTCGCTAACACCGCGCCAAGTGGGCTGCAAGCCTGCGGCCGTGTCGTAGGGCCAGCTTTGGGTCTTCAAAGCCTGCTGCGCAATGCTAATTACCTCAGCAGTAGTAAGTAATGGAGTTTGAGGCGTTGACATAGATTACTAAACTAATCAGGGAGGGAAGCTAAACCAACTTTACTACGCTCACTATTAATGTAGGCCGTTGCGTGGCTGATTTCGGTAGGTGTCAGCGCAGCCCGGTTCTTCATCAATTGCTCGTACACATACGTTTCCTTTTCCAGAGGTGTCTGTAGAGCATAGGCGGCTACTCCTAAAGTGGCGCACTGTTGGGCATGTTTCAATTCGTGGCTAACCTCGTAGTGAGTAGCCTGCGGCTGTAAAAATATGGTATTGGTACTAGCTTGGAAGGCAGCGCGGCGACGCATACTGCGCATCATAGTCAGCATTTCGTCCCCTTCTCTAAGTACTCTCACGTCGGTACCAAGTTGGCTGCGAGCCTGCACTTGGAGTTGCTGTAATTGCGAACGTTTAAGCGGGGGGCTGCCCAGGTAGGCCTTGCCACTTTGCTTCTTGCCTTCCCACGGATTAGTAGATGGGTCGGCCATCCACTCCATAGATGAGGTAGGGGCGATAACGGGGGTGCCATGCTCGCCAGCCGCCGGGGCTACGAAAGTCCCGGCCGGCCCACCGGCCTGGATAGTCCAACCGGTAGGGTCTATCAGGGTCAGGTGGCAGACGTAAGCTCCGCTGCCAGTTTCGCCTTGCTGAAACACTTCCGCGTAGGTCACGCAATAGGCGGCAGGTAATCGTAAGGTTTCGATAGTGCTGCCGCCCGCTACGTTCGCAAACGTAATATCAACGGCCAACTGCTTATGCGAGTCGGCAGCCCAAGCCAGCAGTATGTCACCCTCGGGCACATCCAGCATCAAGTGCACTGGCTCATAGCGCACCTTGGCACTGACCCGGCCCCGCTGGTGGGTAGGCTGCTGTACTTCAAAGGTGCATTGCTGCACAGGATAGCTGCTGCCAGCTACTCGTAATTCCGCGTAAAAAGAAGCCATGAGATAAGACGCCAAGATAGCGCCCTCTGCTGTAAAAATACCAAGTAGCGAACAACTACTTCCGCAACTAGTCTCGGTCACGTAGCTGCTATAAAAATTTTCTGCCGCCTGTCCCTAAGGAGTTAGCGTCAAATGCGTTGATATAGTAGCTCAACGCATTATGAGTTGGTTATTGCAAAGTAAAATGGCCGTCAGGCTGTACAACTTACCCAGCGTAATGCCGTGAGTCGATAGGGGCAGAAAAGGCAGTAAAATGGGTTAGAAAACCTGTTCATTACTCGAAGTTCATGGAAACAAGCTTGTTGGATGGGAAAACGGTATGTTGTTGATGGCCCCCTATCCGAATATAGTGGCTCGCCCGTCAAGTCATTTTCCTTAGCGTGCTATATTTTCCATTTCCTGAGAGCACCCCATAAGGTCAACAAGCCTAAATAGAACTTAGCTACTAACGGCACTCGTTGCAATTTCTTCAATTAAAGAAATTGCAACGAGTGCCGTTAGTAGTATCATTGTAGCATTATTCACCATTAACGCGTCTCAGTGATAACGATAGCCGTAGCCAATAACAAGGGTGGAGTAGGCAAAACCACAACCGCAGGCACCTTAGCTGCTGCCTTAGCCACCCAGGGCCACCGCGTGCTTGCCGCTGACCTAGACGAGCAGGCCAACCTAAGTAGTTGGTATGGAGCCGGCAAAAGCACACCCAAGCATCTTGGCGCGTTCCTATTGGCTAGTCCGGCCGACGTAGTCACATGGCCAATGGTTCATGTGGCCGAGAAACTGGAACTGCTACCTAGCCACCAATTACTAGGCGAAAGCCTGGAGAAGCTGCGCAAGCAGAAAGACGCACAACTGCAGTACCGCTTGCGCGACCGTCTAGCCAAACTCACCAGCCGCTACGATTATATCATACTCGACTGCCCGCCTGGCCATATTGATGGTATGACCTTCAACGCTTTTTGCGCCGCCCAAGTCTACGTAGTGGCCACCGAGCCCGAGGCATTCGCAGTTGAAGGCCTGGCAAAACTTATGCGAATCGGTACTGGCGTGCAGGCTGAGTTAAACCCGCAACTGCGCTTTGTCGGCTTCGTGCTGCCCAAGTTCAACCCGAAGGTGCGAGGTGCCCTGCGCAGTTCAATGCTTGACACCCTGACTAACCATTACGGCGACCATACCGTGCTGGGGTACGTGCGCGAAGATGCAGCAGTGAAGGAGTGCCAGGCCACGCAGCAAACCTTATTCGCCTACGCACCTAGTAGCCGGGCAGCCGAGGACTACCAAGCAATCACTACCAAACTACTAAAACGCATTTAATCAAATGGCCAAGAAAAACAATTTTAGCAGCATAGGTGCAAGCCTGATTACCCAAGCTGAGAAGCCGGTTGGGGATACGAACCCTAGCAAAAATAAGATAACGACTTTTGAAATTACCCCCGAGCTAGACCTGCAACTAGACCGTATGGTTTATCACGAAGGCCGCAAAGGCACGAAGAAAGGCGTTATTAACAAGGCTTTAGCTTACTACTTTGCTAATAGCCCTGAGGGCAAGAAGAACGCCCACCGCCCAACGCCCGACGAGGAAGTCTAATAATTGACAAATTAACTTAAATTTAAATAATATTCCAATTATTAAAATTGTTGCAAGTGAAGAAATCTCTCTGATGAAATTGTTAATAAAGCGCGATTATAGCGCATGAGCACCAGTGACTTAAGTAAGCATATAGAGCCTCGGTCTTGGTTAAAAATTCGGTTCAAAAGTTACTCAAGGTCTAAAAATACCCGCCTTTTAAGGGGTTGGCAGAAACGCTTATAGCTGTACGCGTTGCTTCACGCATAGGGGCTCTTATTCCAAAAGTGCGGATTTACACGCTAAGCCATCCAGCAGCGCTTTATTAAAAAAGGTGGCTCGAAAATCGGCTTAGAAAGGGCGATTCCAAGCAGTCAAGCGGATATGCTAAGCTTATCAGAAGGGATTTCCTTGCTGATGAAACGCTTAAGCGTGTTTTTTTATAATATTGTTAACCAATAGATTACAGGCTTGGCGTGTAAGTCCGTTCTTTTGTAATAAGAATCCCTGAACGAGGCAAGCTGATTAGCTGCGTTTAGTACTGCGCCAAGCGACCGCGCTAGGCTACCGGGCTAGGTGAGCAGCTCGGTAGGGCTGCGAAGCGGACGTATCGTGCAGATAAAATAGGGCATCGAACGCCTTGAACAGGGGCGGATACCCCATAAACTGACCTTCCGCGCCGCCGGGCAGTTCGGTTTCGCCGATGTTCCGAAACTTCCGGCTCTTGGTCAGCCATTTGTCGGTGGTGGCCGCCCGGCTCAGGCTGAAAAAGTAGTTGGGCGGGGTCGCTTGGTCGAGCCACTCCTCGTAGGAGTCAGGAAGGGGGGCGCAAGCACGAGCGCACGGGCAGCCCCGTTGTTGAAGACGCTGGCCGTGCCGTGGCCCGTCGCGAAGCCTACGGCCACGTAGGCTGGCCCGAGTTGCTTGGACAGATACTGCCCCATCAGCGGGTAGCTCTTATCGCGCTGGATATGGAGATTGTGTGCCCACACCACGACTTTGGCCGTCGGCTCCTGCCGCAGTAGCCAAGCGAGGTTGGTAGCCATCGCTTTGTCGCGCATCGTAATTCCATTCGCCGCTTGTAATATACCAGCCCGTTGCCGCAGCACCTGCTCATGCTGCTGCATCGCGGCGGGGGCTGCTGCCGCTTGCAGGTGCTGCACCAGTTCGTCCGAGAGGCGCACGATGCGCTGCTTGGTGTCGGCTGAAGCTTGGTCGAGGGCAGCGTAATAAGCGCGCAGGTTCCGCACGCGCCGCTGCAATACGGTGTCGGCCCGCTGATTGGCGAAGTGCTCTAGGCGGAGTAGGTTAGGACGGGCGTCTTGCATATCAATGCCCATGTACCGGATTTTGGCGGTGTGCTGTTGGTTGTAGGCCCGCATCCACTCGACCATGTCCCAAAATTCGGTGGTGTCCCAGAGGGTAAATCCCGCGGCCTTTCGCACGGTGAGCGAGTCGCCCGCCCCCGTCTGTATGTACTCGTTCAGAATTTCACCCCACCCATAATCGACTTCGAGGGCCAAGGTGGTGAAGCCCTGCTGCGTGACCAAGTATTCCAGCAGCCGGTGCTTGAGTTGAAAGACCTCGTGCGTGCCGTGCGTGCATTCTCCCAGGCCCACTACCCGCGCCGGCGCCACTAGGGGGGCCAACGGAGCTAGGTCGGCAAACCCGCTGCCGGCCCGCACCGCCGTCAGCGGGCTAATCTGCTGGTTAAAGCGGGCAATATCAGCTGGTGCCTGGGCCCGAAGCTGACTGAAAGCCACCATAAAAAGTGCTGTTATCCAGCTTCGGCCCGGCTGGCTGGCTGGGGTGCCTGGGCGGCCATTAGGGGCGGGGCTTCTATTCATGAGGCGAGAAAACAAACATACCTATCCACCGCGCACCCACTTGCGTAGCTCCGTCACGCGTCATGTGTGCGCTACTATACCTTTGGGCGTGACGGGCTGCAAATATGCCAGAAGTCTGTTACCGTAGTAGGACTTCAGTTCAGGCGGCTGATTACCCCTCTGCCGCTATAGGATAACCTAAAGATTTAGGGCCTGCTGCACAATAATTTTGGCCTCTGCCGCCTCTCTATTAGCATCAATCTTAACCTGCTTGGCGTCTTCCAGTGCCTGTTTACCAGCACGTACAAAGGCCGCATTACAATAGCGCAGCTTGTCGTCGATGTGCCGATTAGACCGGTTCTTAGCTTCCCATGCTTTGAGTAATTCTAAGACCCCTTCCTGCTTGAGAATGGGTGCATACTTGACGGTATTAGCATCGGTAACCTTCCACTCCCGAAGTCGGGCAATGATACTACCAGTGTCCGTATTTTCCAGCCAGGAGGCAGGAATTTCCTTCAGTATTGGGCCCTTCGTGAGGTCAAACCGAAAGCGAGTAATCTTTTTGCGCCCCCGGGTAGGTCGGTCGGTTTCGTAAATGGGAGTAAAGGTGAATTCGAAGTCAGTACCGGTCAACTCTTTTTCGGGCTCCTTCATCGTATTAGCAATCAACAGCATCGTGTTGCGATACTTCATGAGGGGTTTATCCGCTTTGTCTTTTTTTACTTGCCCGCGCTTGTCGAGCTCATACCAGCAATCCATGTACTGACGGTATTCATCTACGGACACCTCCCAATAGCCTTTATCCTGCCAGGCAGCCAGAATCTCGAAGAAGCGCATGCTGTACCAACTCTTCAGATTCATGTAGCCATCCAGCGGAAATTTACTGTAGTGAGCTGCCTTCACCAGATAGGGGGCCAATTGTGGATTGAGCAGAATAGTGATGATTCCGTCCTTATACCCTATCCGCTGTTCACGAGTAGTATCAAGTAAGTGCCTCAGATACCACTCTTTCTGACCAATATTCTCGAACTCCCACTTTACGTCGGCTAGTTCATAGAGGGCTCCCTTGATTTTTGAATAAGCTGTCTCCGGCTCAATATCGGTACCCTCAAAAATTGAGGAGATATGTAGTTGATAAAAATCCCGCAACTGGTAATCATTGTCCCGAATCTGGTCAATAACCCGCGCCAGAATACGCTTGCCATACACGGAAATCTTCTTTTGGTGCGCGAAGGTTACGTTCCAGTGTTGCTTGACTTCCCCCCGAAACTCAGGCTCGTACTGTAAGTCAAGCTCTAGCATTGGGGCCGCAAGGGCGCGTGCAATACGTTTATCAGCCATGAGTTTAAGCGGTGAGTAGTAGCGGAAAACGTATGCAAGATATATCACAACGGCTAAAAGGTAAGGTGCCAACGCATCCATCTTACTTTTTACATTTAGTCGTTGACTTGCACCTTCAATGGACACTCAGCTAAGAAGATGATACCAGGACTGTCTTGGAAACGAGTCCTTATGCCGTGTTTCAGTCCCACAGTGAGGTGGAGTAATATTAACCACAATTAGCAGAGATTATCCTGTTATTATACAAAATAGAACTTAGAAGATTTGCGGCTGTGTAATGGTTGAAGAACCTAGTTGAACGGAAACATCTGCGGGGTTTATTGACCCTGCTCTGATGATAGCAGCGGTAACGCTACATAGCCAATCATGTGGAATGTGTGCCTCAACTAGCCAATGGCCTGGAGATGATATGGCTAGTTAATGCGTTATTCGATGCTGTACCCTAATCAGGCGTAGTCAACTAAGCGAAAATAAACCTTGAGGATAACTACGCACGTTACTAATTTATATTCTGTTGTTGTATAAAGCTTTAGATGCTAGTTTGACCAAAGGTTAGCCTAAAGGGTTGACAGATGTCCGCCCGGCATCTGGTAGCTACGACCTCGCGAAGACCTTCTTGTTATGACCACTAAAAGGCCATTTAAACAGCAGGACAAGGCTAAAGCTTTTCTTCTAACAGCACAGCTCCGAAAAGCCAACCAATGGACATGTCCAAAACTTACTTTATTAAGTATGGCAACCAAAACTGGAAGTCAAACCAGTAAGCTTGATTCTTCTAAAAATACATTTGTTCAGCGAACAATTTTGAGGATAAACAGACTTGACTCTCTTAAAAGTCGTTTTATCTCGCTTAATCCTCACAAGTTCTTCTTAGACATGGCTCCAGACAATGTGGATAAGTACCTGTCCAGAACTTAGCTTTTACCTGTCCAGAACTTAGCTTTTACAGCAGGAAACCTGTCCAAACCTTAGCTTTTAACTTGAGGTACCTGTCCAAACCTTAGCTTTTACCTGTCCAAACCTTAGCTTTTGACTGTTTACTCCTTATAGTAAACTAATAGGTTCTTTTTTACTAGCCAGTAAATTACTACTATCTAGTTTGCCGGCGGATTAGAGGCTTTCAGAACTGCGATTATTTACTATGAATTTATGATGAGGAGAAACAAAACAAAAATGGAGGTTCAAATCAGAAAAAAAACAGTGATTGCACTTTTACAATAAATAATATAATTTTACCCTTTTTAGTCATACGCTCTAGCACTACGCCTGCATTTTAGCCATTAGTAGATAGTACTCGCTAATGCTGATGTACTTTTTGGAGAGCAATTTCCCTTTCACCTATGGAACAAGTACTACATGGTAGCGCTCGAACAACGGTAGCGATACGACAAGCTATCCAACAAAGCCAGGAAAGTCTACAGAGCTTAGCTACGCAGTATAACCTCAATCCTAAGACAGTTGCTAAGTGGCGTAGCCGCAAAACCACAACGGATGCTTCGATGGGACCAGCACTAGGCTCAGCCGCACTCACAGCTGAGCAAGAGGCCTTCACGGTAGCTTTCAGAAGGCACACGTTACTCTCACTCGACGATTGTCTCTCCGCGCTACAAGCCACAGTTCCGCCCCTCACACGCTCAAATCTGCACCGTTGTTTTCAGCGTTATGATATCGGTCATCTGCCTCTTACCGGGGCCAAGCAGAGCTTGGGAGAGGAGGGGTTCAAAGGTTGCCCCATCGGTATTCTGCGCGTCGACTTTGCTGAAGTGCAGACGGGAAAAGGTAAACAACAACTCTATGTAGCCATGGACCATACTAGCAAAGTGATTTTTGCCGAAGTGAATCCACAAGCTAAGTGGGTCACAGCAGCTGACTTTCTACAACGTGTTCTAGAAAAACTGCCTTATGAAGTCCACACTATCTTGACTGATAGAGGGATACAATTTAAGCCGTGGGCACCCCATTTCCTACCGGGCGAACCCAGCTTCGACGATGTCTGCCAAACCTATAGAGCGAAGCGCAAGCTACTTGAACCAGCACATTGCTGGACCAAAAAACAAGTTGAGCACATGACGCACAAGTTTGAAGAAGCTATCACTCAAAGTTTCCGACACCAGACTACAGAGGAACTTAATAAGCACTTGCAATCCTTTTTGCTTGCCTATAATCACACCAAATGCTTAAAAGCATTGCGGGGATTGACACCACATGAATTCGTCTGCACTCAGTGGCAGAACAATCCTAGTGTCTTCACCTGTGACCCAAGCACTCTTAAGCTAGTATTTAACACGTGAAAATGTTGAATGTCAGGTAAATATGCTTAAAATTGATAAATTATTCGCTTTAAGAGGTAACACAAAATATTATTCCCGTTGACTTGTTCATTATTTTTGAGTGTTCACTAATAGCGAACACCCGGTAACAATGAACGCGTCAGAACACAAGGGCTTATTAAGATTAGCTAGCCAAGCACTTGAAAATCAATTACAACAACCGGTTTATCTAGTTGAATCGGATTCTGACTACCCGGGGGGAACTCACCAAGACAACAATTGGCTTCGCATTGGCAACCAACAGCATCCATATCTTCTGGAAGCCAAACCCAAACTGGGGAAGGATACCGTGGCCCAGCTGCGACGCCTTACTGAGGAGAACGGCCCAGCAGTGACCCTAGTGGCACCGTACATTCCAGATGCACTCGGCAGAGTCTTGCAACGCATGGGGATTCATTACCTGGATACCGCCGGCAATGCCTACCTGCAAACCCCAGACGCAGGCGGATTGATTCTTATCCGGGGCCAACGCCAGCCTATGATAGGCAGGCAGGTGCAGCACCGGGCCTTCCAGCCCGCCGGCGTGCAGCTACTCTACCAGTTGCTGAGTGCCCCGAGGCTGCTACAGGCTTCTTACCGCGTACTAGCTGACCAGGCTCAGGTAGCCCTTGGTTCAGTAAGCGTGCTGCTGCGAGGCCTGCAACAGCTAGAACTACTGCGCGAGGAAGCAGGCAAGCGCCGCTGGACCAACCCGAAACAAGTGCTGCATCGCTGGGTAGCTGCTTACGGCGAAGTTGTACGGCCCAAACTGCACGGCCAGCGCTACCGCTGGCTTGATGCTACCCAGGCCCGTCAGGGCTGGCAACAGTTGGAATTAGGACCAGACATGGCCTGGGGAGGAGAGCCGGCGGCCCACCTACTGCTGGATGGCTACCTGCTACCCGAATACTTCACGCTCTACACCACGGCGCCACGCGGGGAGATTATGCGCCGACTACGCCTGGTGCCCGACGAGGCGGGCAAAATAGAGGTTCTGCCGCCTATGCAGACTACTCTGGGACCAGAACGCCCAATACCCCAGTCAGTACATCCGCTGCTGGCTTATGCGGACCTTTGCCTAACTGCTGAACCTCGCAACCGCGAGGTAGCCCACCTGCTGCATGAGCGTTACCTATCCTATCTCACCTGACGAGCTACACCCCGCCGGTATGGCCGCAGCCATGGCCGCTCTGCAACGCGGATTTGACTACTTCGGAATTGATTTCTACATCATAGGGGCAGTAGCCCGTGACATCTGGTTGAGCCAGGTGCACGAAGAACCTATCCGCCGCATGACTAAAGATCTGGATCTGGCCGTGTTGCTCAACGACTCTGCGCAATATGAAGCGCTACAGGTCTGGCTGACGGAAAAAGAAAGCTTCATTCGGACCACGCACAGTGCTTTTTGCCTGCTTTATCAGGCAGTTGGCGAAAACAGCAGCGTGACAGTGGACCTAATGCCGTTCGGAGCTATCGCGGACACGGTGGGAGATGTGTACTTCTCCCACCAGGGAATGGAGCGCATCTCCACAGTAGGCTACGAAGCCGTGCTAAGCGGGGCGGCAACCATGACTACCCCCGCTGGCCAGCACTGGCGAGTAGTTACGCTACCCGGCTTGGTGGCGCTGAAACTGATAGCCTGGCAGGACCGACCCGAAAAGCGGGGAAAAGACGCGCTCGATGTGCGAAGCCTGCTTCAACGTTACTTCGACTTGGAGCAGGACATAATTTATACCAGCCACCATGATTTGTTCGATGAGAGCTACTCGGCAGATACGGGTTTATTCCTGCAACTGGTGGCAGCACGAGTAATGGGCCGGCAGATGCAGGGGCTTCTTAAGAGCGAGCCAGTACGCGCACGATTAGTGGACTTACTCCGAGCTGAGTTGCAGGCAGGGGAGCAGAGTCGACTGGCCCGGGCAATGAGTCAAGCCCAGTACCGGGATGAGCCAGCAGTACCAAGTCTGGAAAACTGTCTAGCGTTAGTGGGAGCTCTACTGATGGGGCTGCTGGATAGTGTAGGTAGGGGGTAGGTGTGGATTCCGCTACTAGTAACGGTTTGTTCAGGTAGCTTATGCAACGTAGTCGTTCAATTTGAATTTTTGGTTTGTGGGAAAAGGAATGGAATATCGGCTATTTGAGTCAGAAATGGCTCTGTAATCAACGAACGACTGTAAAAGGGCTTAGTGTGTGTCAATCTAACAAGAAGGGCTCAGAAGCCAAATTTTGAGTTACTATTTAAAATTAAAAAAATATATACTATATTAAAAATAAAATATTTAAAGTTCAATTATAAAAGATGCAGAAGCTAGCGGATTTTTATTGAAAGTATTAGGAGTAAGAAAGCTTATTTTATTATCTTGCGGATGACTGAGGGTTTTGCACTAAAATAAGAAACGCGTTTATGGATGCTATATGCAACGAGTGTGGTAAACAATACCGCAAAGAGAGAGAGACCAGTAAATTCTGCTCGGGAGCTTGTCGTTCAAAATCTCATAAAAGAGAAAAAAAAGCTGTGTTGGTCACCGCCCCGATGGGGGAGGTGTCAGCTATTGAGCAACCTTGGGCACCTACACGAAGAGAAAGTGTTCTGAATAAAGAGCTGTCAGATTCTGAATTGAGTCTGTTTAAAATAAAGTGTATTGCTAATAAAATGGCGAGTTCTGCACTAGTCGATGAGATACTAGCAATTGCGAAACAATCTACTCACACCACCTTTCACAACGAGGTCAGACAAGAGGTTGATAGGTTCGATATGATTCAGCGGATGTATGAGTGGGATGCTTTCGAAGCTCGAACTGGGCTAGTGGTTCCACATAAAAAATTGCCATTGTAGGGAGCCAGGAAGCGCAGGCGAACGGTAAGGGAACGCAACCAGAAGGATATACAAAGAACGGTAAGTAACGTAACCAGACGGCAGGCAGTGGGGAGGCGAAGTTGTGTTTTGCGATGCAAAACCCGCTCGCCTACCGGCTCGCTACCCTTCGTCTCCTTGGGAACGCTTCTATATACAGCATCATGACAGCTAGCAACGAAGAAGGAACAGGCGGTCGTAAACGCCCAAGTAAGGCAATTTACCAGCGTGACCCGGCCGAGCCCCAGGCCGCACCTAAAAAGCCCAAGCACCTAGTCCGAGGAGCATCTTTGACCGTTCGCTTTACCGAGGCGGAATGGGAAAGTATTCAAGCGAAGGCTATGCAGGCGGGTACTACCCCAACGGCCATCGTACGGGCGGGGGCATTAGGAGTAGCGGTACAGGCAGTGGTAAGCCGGCAGTGGACGCCGGAGGAACGGGCAGATTACCGGGCGCTCGTGAACGGCATGAATAATCTCAATCAGCTTGCTAGGGCCAGCCACCTGGGAACCCTGGAGCGAGCGCAAGTGCAGGAACTCTACGCCAGCATGCGCTTCCTATTGGCTTCCCTAGTACCCGTGCAAGTAGAACAAAAGCAAGGCGACGCATGATTGGCAAGATTCACTACGCTACCATTTTCAGTGGCCTTAGCGCGTACATCCTCCAGCAGGGCCGCAAGCTGGCCGAGGTGCTGGCGGCTAGCGGCGTGCGCACCAGTAGCCCGGAAGAGATGGCGGCTGATTTCGAATTACAACGAAGTATGCGACCTGGTTTGCGGCGGGCGGTGGAACACGTTTCCCTAGCCTGGCCCCCCGGGGAAACGGATAAGCTCTCCAACGAGGTCATGGCCCGGGCGGCACTACGCTATATGGAGCAGCGCGGTATCGACCCAGCCCAGACCCAGTGGGTGCTGGTGCGCCACTACGACCAGGACCACCCACACGCGCACCTGCTGCTGAACCGGGTAACAGATACGGGGGGAGTAGTACCGGACAAACACAGCCACCTGCGCAGCGCCGAAGCTTGCCGAAAAGTGGAGGCTGAAATGGGGTTTGCGGATGCAGCTAAGCTCGGGGCCGAGCAGACGCTAGCGCGAGCAGAATATGCAGAGCCCGCGGCCAAGAACGTAGAGCGACTGCGCTTGAAGGCTACCCTGAACCAGGTACTGGAAAAGCACCTGCCTACCGCTACGACGATACCAGAACTCCAGCAGTCCCTGGCAACGGAGGGAATCAAGCTGAAGGTGCTGCTGCAAAAGGGAAAGCTACAGGGAGTCGTGTTCACGGCGGAGGCCTATCCGAACCTCCCCATGAAAGGGTCCGAGGTGGCCCGGTCATACAGCGGGGGCGAGCTACGCAAGACGTTGGAGGCCCAAGCCAAGCAGGGGCAGGCAGTGGAACGGGAGCGGCAGGTCCGGCAGCAGGTTGAAGCGAACCGGAACCGACAGGGCCAACAGGTGAAGTTGCAGACGCAGAACTGGGAAGTTACCGCAACTGGGGAACAGCAGCTGCACCACCAGGCGAGTGGCCGGCAGATTAGGCTGGTTGAGCGCGAATCCTATGGCCAGCCGCTGGCACCAGCGGTGCCAGCGGCTGGCCAGCAGGCCACGTTGCGCCGGGGGCGGCTGGAGGTGATGGCGGGGCCGGAAGGGCCCGCCGCTGAGCGGGCCGAGCACCTGGGTCGCCAGCTGACGGCGGCGGGCGCCCACGTCGAGTCCATTACGCCGCTCGGGACAGGCGGGCGGGCGGAGTTGACATACCGCTACGAGTGGCGCGGTCCGCAGGCGATGTCGGTGAATCAAGCCTTGCAACAATTGCAGGCCACTGCAGGCGTGCTGGTAAGGGAGCAGGACCAGGGATTTCCCCAGCTTGCCTCCGAGTGGCCAGTGCGTGCGGGACAAGTGGGACAAGCTATAGTGTTACTGTATGATAACGAGCAGCGACCAGCGGCAGACCGAGTGGCGGCGGCGACACGGTTACTGGAGGAAAAAGGCGCGCAGGTCGGGCCAGCGCGATCGCACCCGGACGGGAGTGTTGAACTGGCGATTAGTTACCAGACCCAACATCCGGACTTCGCAGCGCTGAGTCAGCGCCTGGACCAGTGGAATGAGCAGGACGACATCGACGTAGTAGAAACCGACTATGGTAGCTCGTTGCGGGCAGAGACGCGCCAGGCAACGGCGGCAGCATCAGGGCTGAGTAGCGAGGCGGCGCGACCCGAGCGAATTGCGGAGCCAACACCAGGTAAGGAGACGGAGATTGACTTCGATGATTAGGAACCCTGGTGGGAAACTGCAACGCAATACTCAGCAGGGTAGCTACACAGGACCAACCCATAGGATACTAGTTCGCCCGGCTCCCAGTGAGTCGGGCGAACTGTGGAAGGTAGATAAGGGACCAGCGTGAGTAGCTAACTACTTTCAGTAGGAGTAGAATGAGCCGGGGCGCGGCAAATTGCCTGTGCAGCAAAGCGGCTACAACTAGCTTACTGTGCGTTGTCGGCCTGAAGCTTAGCTTGGGCTTTGGCGGCCAGCGCGGCTTCCAGCGGCTTGCTCAGCACGTCGAGCGTGCCCTCGCGGCCCAGCCCCCGGACCTGCTCGGAGTAAGCGGCCCGCACCCGGGACCCTTCCCAGAACACCTGTGTGCCCTCCACTAGGCCTGGGCCAAAGAGAAAGGCGGCCTCGGCCCGCAGCGTGGCGGGCTCGCCCACGGCCCGGAAGCGGTAGAACTGCCCGTCGACGAAGTCCACGAACTGGTTGGGGACTTCTCGGCGGTGCTTGCTGAACCAGCCACGGCTGGCTGCCGCCGGTACCCAGTAGCGGCGAATCGGGTCGCTCGGGTCTAGAGCCACGGCCTCTAATTTGGCGAAGGCGCGCAGCGGCTGCCCAAAGACGTGGCCGGCGATGCCGTTGAGCGAGTCCACTTTGGCCCCGTAGGGGAACGGCAGGGTGGCCGAGGCGGGCGCGGCTGAATGGGCATCAGCCACGCCCGTCGCCGGGTCGGTCTGCGGGGAGCAGGCCCCCAACATGCCCGTAGCGAGTAGGATAATGAGGGAGGATAAGCGGCACGATGAATACATAGGCAGGCTGGAAAAAGACTAGGTGGGCGTGGTCAGCAGGAGGGCCGAGGGCTCGCCGCGGGCGCAGCGGATGGCGTCGATGCGGGCCGGGGTAGTCCCGGAGTCTGGGAGGGCGGGGGGGTAGGGCAGGTGCCGGCAGACCTCGTAGGCGACACCGTTGCCTGTGGCCAAGGAGAAGAGCAGCGCACATACGCCCCCACCGTACGCGGCGGGGCTAGCCTCAATCTCTGCCAGCGCCCGCAGGGCCTCATGCTGGTAGTTGACTAGGCGCTGAGCCAAGTAGAAGGCTTGGTCGCAGACGATGCGGGGGCTGAGCTGTGGCAATTCGGGGTCAGCCGCCAGTACCTGCACGAGGCGGGCCAGGTCAATTTCGTCGAGGTACAACTGCTGAGCGTTGTCTACCCATAGGGCGGGCTGCAGTTGCTGTAGTCCGGCGCTCCAGGAAGCGAAGCCCAGGGTGGGAAAGTGCTGGCGGAGCGCCTGCGCGGCGTCGGCCAGGGCCAGGGCTACCTGCTCCGGCGTGGCCTGGTGATACGAAATGCGGGTGGCCGGCGCAAAGGCGGGGGAGGAGGCAGTGGGGTCCATTGGAAACGGGTGAGCGACCGCGAAAACGGCCGAAAGATACAGGGAAAAGAGCAATTGTAATCACATATGATTACAAGGAGGCTTGTTTTTGGCGGCAGCTTGCCGAGGTGAAAAACGAGGCAGCCTTGCGGGCATTCGGGCAGCACCTGCGCCGCTTGCGCGAGGCCCGGCAGTGGAGCATGCAGGAGTTGGCTGATGTGGCTGACTTGTCCAAGCCCACCATCTACCGCATCGAGACGGCGCGCTACTCGGCCACACTCGATGTGCTCGTCTCGCTGGCCCAGGCTCTGGAGGTGCCCCTAGCCGAACTGGTCAGCTTTCCAGCGGCGGAGGCTAGGCGTTAGGGGAGCGGTCCTAAGTCGCCCTGTTACTGGCTGTGATAACGGCCGGTAGAGTGCCGAAGTGAAAGGGTGGGTTGCCGGGGTGATCGCTGTTGCCCTACTTGACTAGTAGTTAGTATCTCAGAATCAGATTGTCCCTCAAGTTAATCTAGGCCTCAGCGCTGGTAGCTAGCCCCGGCTGGTGCGCTGCCGGTCGCAAAGGCTACTTTAGGCAGTATTCAGCCAGCGCACCGAAGAGGCTGCCGCCGGGCGAGTTGCCGCAGCAGGTTGATAACGGCTCGGCTGCCGGGTGTGGGGGCCCCACCGGGTAGACCGGGGGGTAGGGCTGGACTACTGGGCATGTCCCAGCGCCAAGCCTGTACCACTTGCTCGGCTAGGGGGTAGTACGTTGTCAGGCGCTGGAGTAGTGCCACCAGCTGGGAGCCGCTGGTCGGCTGGGCGACGAGCTCCACCAGGGTCTGTACGGCCAGCTCACTGGTGCGCAGGCTATGCTGCGCCAAAGTAAGGGTTGGCTGGCTGTAAAGGGGTGGGTCGAGTAACGGAAGTTCGGGGGCGCTTGCCAGGGCCTGTGCTAAGTGAGTTAGGTCGAGCGGCAGGAATTCTACCTGCGTGGGGGTCAGGAGTAAGTCAGGACGAAACTCAGCCAGAACCCGGGCGAAGGAGCGCTCGGGCAGGGTGGGAAAGTGCCGCCGCAGGCGAACCTGCAGGTCGTGCAAGGCCTGAGCACGTTGGGCTACCGTGGCCTGCGCATAAGGCAGCGGTGAGGCAGGAGGGGATACCATAGAAAGCTATAAATTAGGAAACGGAAGAGACACACGGGGGCCACCCACTGGCTAGCCAGCAGAGAGGGAAGCTGTCGCAAGCAGTAGAGAATGCTTAGGGCTGCGGAGTTCTGGCGGCTGGAGCCGAGGAGCTACGCAGCTGCTCATCTGCTAGCCAGGTAAGCAGTAGGTGCTGAGTCTCGGCCAGTAGGGCCTGGCGACGTTCGCGTAAGGCCTCGCGCAGCACGTCGGTGAAGGGGGCACCCGTCGCGGAGACCAACGGGATAGTTAGTTGCCGGGTATGCGTGTGAAGGGTGACAGCAGTTAGGCCGGTCAACTCGAACTCAGCGAGTTGACGAAGCTGGCGCTTGGCTTGCTTGCGGGCGCGGCGCAGCAGCTTGAGGTCGCGACGGTAGCTCATCGTGTTGGCTGGCTGAGTAGGTTAGTAAATGTCAACGCGGCGGCCGTTTGAAAGCGCACGGCGGCCTGCCGGTCGAGCGTGCCAGCCCGGTGGTCAGACCGGTCGGGGAAACAAGCACCGGGTACCCAGCTCGGGGCGGGTTGGGGAAGGCGGGCGCGATGGCCACGGAGGTTAGTGGAACTCAGCTGCCGCAACGTGGCGCGCGTAGCTAGGTCGCAGCAGTGGCGGGCTGCTTCGGTTTGGCGACGAGCAATTTCAGCGAGGACGTTCGCACCCCAGCGAGTGAGGCGGGCAATGTCTTCGCTTTCATGTACGAAGTGATTGGCCCTTAGCTGTTCCGCTTCACTGAAAAGGGGGTTGCCAATGAGAGGCAGTAAGACGTGCTGGCGCAGCTCACCGAGCACAGGTTGCCTAGTTACATGCGTTTCCATGTAAGTTTGGGGTAAGGTTTACAAGAACCTACTTGTAGTGCCTGCAACGAACAGGTGCTGTATTGGAGGCCATCCCTTGCCGGGGGTGGCCTTTTTCGCTGACTACGAGATAAGCTGCTCTGCTTGAGCGATACAAATATACCCTAGTGTTTTCCTTGATTCCAAGTGCAACCCTAAACTATTTTAAGGGTTATACTAGGGTCAGTACCTTTGCATAATGAGAAGTCCTAGTAAACCCCGCAAGCCTCAAATTAATGTGGAGGCTACTACCGAGGAAAAGGCCCTTATTGAGAAGGCAGCGGCGGTACGGGGCATGAAGGCTGCAACCCTACTGCGCACTTTGGCGCTTGATGAAGCTCGCCGACTGGGGCTCTCTTAAGATTACTCATCCGGAAATAAAAAAGTCTGAACGGCGTTTTTAAGATTAATAGTCTGCCAAGCTATCACTCGCTTAGCGCTCAATCGCAGTTTGAACGGGCCCTTATTGGATGCTTTTACAGAAGGCGTTTCCAGCGTGCAGAGACCCTTTTTCTAGACGTTTCTCGCTGCCCCTTATTGGAGTACCTTCAGGGCATGACAATCGTCGCCTTTTACGACCGCGT
>Ga0308164_10002430_pt1 | contig 18560 bp, 18 predicted proteins | sample PhyTR2_FD_201031 | JGI IMG/M metagenome (GOLD analysis project Ga0308164, IMG submission 201031) | Phyllosphere microbial communities from UC Gill Tract Community Farm, Albany, California, United States - DLSLT.R2 | ecosystem: Host-associated > Plants > Phyllosphere > Unclassified | place: USA... | reverse complement strand
TCTTGAACATCTGCATGCGCGCGGCCTGCCAATTGTTTTCTTTGACCGCGTACCTGAACGGATCAATACACATAAAATAATTGCTGACAACGCGATTGGCGCTTATCAGGCAACAGAACACCTGATCAACTCGGGTTTCAAAAAAATTGCCCATATCTCCAGTTCTGCCCATTTATCCATTAGTATTGAGCGCCTGAATGGCTATACAGACGCATTACATAACAATGGCTTATCAATTCATCCTGAATACATTAAAAACTGCCAACATGGGGGAATGATACAGGATGAGGTTGAAGCCGTGGTAAAAGAATTATTGAACCTGAAAGACAAACCAGATGCAATATTTGTTGCTGGTGACAGGCTAACGATGGGATGTATGCACGTTCTTAAGAAGTTAAATTTGCTGAACCCGGCTAAGATTGCTATTGCCGGATTCAGTAATTCAGATGTGCTGGACCTTTTCAACCCTCCTATCACTTCAGTATTTCAACCGGCTTTTGACATGGGCCAGCTGGCAACCGAAAAACTACTTGAACTGATAGAAGCCAAGTTTCCGGTCACTGAGTTTGAGCGCACAGTTTTGAATACCAGGTTATTTATCAGGTAGTCTATTTTATCACTACAGGACTATTATAGGTTTTGCTTTCATCTACCAGATACTGTTTAAATCCAGACGCTGTTGCGAAAATAGGGTCAGAATGTTCCCAGCAGGAATAAAAACGGAAAATTGTAGCTTGTTTCAAGCCGGGTGTTTTCATTGATACGGTATAGGTATTTAACACTTCACTATTTGCGTTTGGCGTTTTTCCAAATGAAACCAGGTCTTTCTGATTGAGCAAAACTGCCATCCCAAGGTAATCGTTGTTTTCGCTTTGCTGATCAAAAGTATAGAGCATTCTTGCATTTTTATTACTGATTTGAAAGGAGTTATTACTCTTCAGGTTGACTATCCCTGTAACTATATTGGCACCCTTGGGTGCATTTTTCAATGTGATTCTGCTTTCGTAAAAATACTGTCCGCCCCAGATGCTTACCTGCTCGGTGAGGCTGGTCAACTTACCGTCCCCAAGGACGTTCCACTCGGGATACTCCATTTGGAAAACTGCACGGACAGGGCCATCGGCAATTTTTCTGTAAACTACTTTGCCCATATTTTTTCCGCCGAGCCTTACCAGGGTATCAGCTTTACCTGTTACCGGGACATGCATTGCCAGTGAACCTGCACCCAGCGATTTACCTACAGCCAGAATGTCCATGCCCCAGGGTGCCAGGTGGTGATAAATCACTTCAGGGTTCACCCCAACAGTATCCATCATCATGTCTGCAGTAGTTTTGCCCCAAATATCTTTTGTATTTCTTTGGTCCATATAGATCCTGAAGCCCACCTTATCGTTTTCCCAGGCCGGCCCCTCCGTTAAAAACGGAGGCAGCTTCAGCTTTGTAAAATCGGTATTTGGCTGTCCGGGAGGAATGCTGTCAACATCCAATGCTGCTGCAAAAGAATTGTCAGGCAGTTTCCTTCTGTGGCGCACATGTGCAACAGGCGGGCCAGAGATGCTAAAATCACCGGATAGTTTCATTTTCAGGCGAATAGTTTCAGCTGGTTTAAAGGAAAGCAAAAACACCACTTTGTCCCATTGCCCGTCAAGATTTAGGTCGTCAAACTGCAGCGTCAGCATTTGCGGCGTACCAGTAATTTCAATGGTTTCACCTTTTGGCAGTTTTCCTATTTTCTTCTCGATAAAAGCACGGTCCAGTTCAATCAATTCGTTCTTTCTTGCCACAGGCAACTGATTTTTGAACTGGATTGCAGCCTCCTGGGCGCTCAGGTTTAAGCTGAGTCCGCCCAGAAGCACTATCCATATCGCTTTTTGAAATCCTATATTCATAATTCAGCGTTTATCGGCCCATCCAACCGCCGTCAACAGTAAGCAACGTACCATGAACGTAATCTGAAGCTTTCGAGCTCAGAAAAACAATAGGCCCTTTAAAGTCGTCCGTATCTCCCCAACGGTTTGCCGGGATACGTTCAAGTATAGAGCGTGTCCTGTTTTCATCCGCGCGCAGCGCTTCAGTGTTGTCCGTTGAAATATACCCCGGAACTATAGCATTTACATTTACGCCCTTTGCTGCCCATTCATTGGCGAACGCCTTGGTAATCTGTGCCACAGCACCCTTACTTGCCGCGTAACCAGGAACGTTAATTCCTCCCTGGAAAGAGAGCAATGATGCGGTAAAAATAACTTTACCACTTCCGTTTTCCAGCATCCTGCGTCCAATTTCCCTTGTCAGGATAAATGGGGCAGTCTGGTTGACAGCAATCACTTCGTCCCAAAATTCGTCAGAATGTTCCGCTGCCGGCTGACGTTTGATGGTACCCGCATTGTTTACCAGGATATCAATCACAGGATGATCAGCTTTTACTTTTTCAATAAACGCATTCAATGCATCCCTTTTCCCAAAATCGCACTGATAGGCAAAAAACTTCCTGCCCAATGCTGTAACTTCTTTTTCTATTTCACTATTTTCAAGCTCCAGGTTGGCAGAAACGCCGATTACATCGGCACCAGCTTCAGCCAATGCAAGTGCCATTGCCTTACCTATCCCTCTCTTGCTGCCCGTTACCAGTGCAATCTTTCCCGTTAAATCAAAAGTATTTAATACTGACATTTTGTATGTTTTAAGCTTGTTATTTTAAATCGTTAATTGCACAATGGTCCATATCCCCATAATCCAGGTTTTCACCGGCCATGCCCCAGATAAATGTATAATTGCTGGTTCCTGCACCCGAGTGGATTGACCAGTTAGGTGAAATTACGGCCTCTTCGTTCTGCATCCAAATGTGCCTGCTTTCCTGCGGCTGGCCCATGAAATGACAAACACTTTGTTTTTCAGGCACCTCGAAATAAAAATAAGCTTCCATTCTGCGGTCATGTGTATGTGCGGGCATCGTATTCCAAACACTTCCAGTTTTTAACTCAGTCATACCCATTTGCAGCTGACACGTTTCAATTACGCTGTTAACGATCAGCTTATTGATAATCCTGTGATTTGCGGTTTCTGCTGAACCCAATTCAACAATGTCTGCTTCGGCTTTCGTCACCTTTTTTGTAGGAAATTTATGATGTGCAGGAGCAGAATTGATATATAATTTTGCAGGATTGGTGGCATCAGCCGACTCAAAGAAAACCTCGGCAGTCTCTTTTCCAATATATAAGGCCTCTTTATAACCTAAATGATAAACTTCGCCATCAGCAGTTACAATTGCTTCGCCACCAACATTGATCATACCTATTTCCCTGCGTTGAAGAAAATACGGCGCTTTCAGATCGTCTGGGTTTGGCAGGCTTAATTTTCCGTTTACAGGCATGGCACCACCAACAATATACCTGTCGAAATGAGAGAGTGTAAGATTTACCTTATTGGCCTCAAATACAGAGCTGATTAAAAAATTACTGCGTAGCGCAGTGGTATCCATTGCTTTTGCTTCAACAGGACTAACTGCATAACGACTTTCAAAACGATTTTCCATAAAATTTATATTGTACTGTTCAATGTTATTGGTGATATAGTTAATTCCCGAATCTATGAAAACGTTTTCATAAATCTAAGCATCCAAACGAAGGAATTACATTCAGGCACTCTCAGGTAATCAGATGAACGTACAATTTCCTTTATTGGACCGCTAAAGTTAATCTGACAAAATGTGGACAGTTTTAGTTTCTCCCGGTTTCCATTTTGGCTACATTTGGACGTAGCGGTAATCCCAGAAAAAATGGAAACTAAAACAAGAATTATGAATATAGCACTTATAGGAGCATCAGGATTTGTTGGCTCCGCAATTTTAAAAGAGGCATTGGACCGCGGACACCAGGTAACAGCTATTGTAAGAAACCCTGAAAACATTACATTAGCGCATCAGGACCTGAGGATTGTGAAGGCCGATGTACTTGACACAGCGCAGGTCGCCACGGCAATAGCAGGTGCAGATGCAGTTATCAGCGCATATAACCCAGGCTGGGGAAACCCGGATATCTACGAAGAATTTATCAAAGGTTCCAAATCTGTTCAGGCAGGAATTAAAAACTCAGGCATTAAAAGGTATATTGTAGTTGGCGGGGCCGGAAGTTTAGAGGTGGGCCCAGGCATACAGGCTGTAGATACACCAGAATTTCCCGCTGCAATATACCCGGGGGCTTCTGCTGCTAGAGATTATTTAAATATCCTCAGGGAGGAGCAGGATCTGGACTGGACGTACGTGAGCCCAGCGTTCGAAATGCATCAGGGAACTTCAGGCATCCGAACAGGTAAGTACCGCACAGATCTCGATCAGCCTGTTTTCAATGACGAAGACAGAAGTGTACTTTCGGTTGAGGACCTTGCTTTAGTTGTGATTGACGAATTGGAAACTCCAAAACATATCAAACAACGGTTTACGGCGGCATATTAAATATACAGGTTCACCCTTAAAGGGTGAACCTTGTATCAATACATTTTAAAATGCAGGGACACATAATAACCTATCAAATTGTCCCTCAGAGAAATGAGTATTTTTATCATAAATCCCGGCTAAAGTTTAGCTGACCAGCGATCCAAAAAATATAGTGTTGGCCAGCTCAATTTCTTCATTTGTGATGGTGTGCTGTTTCATTGGATAAGCAACAACATGCATCCTTGCATTCATATTTTCCATAACCGCAGCGCTTTCTTTCACTCTTTTTAATGGAACATGATGGTCAGGATCACTGGTTGTAATTAACACCGTAGTCTGATTGAAGTCGCCCTTATAATTTTCCAACTCAAGTTCCTTTCCTATCAACCCACCCGTAAAAGCAATTACCCCTGCATATTTCCTTGCATTTCTGGTAACGTATTCCAGCGTCAGACAAGCCCCTTGTGAAAAACCCAGGAAATATATCTTGTCTTCCGGTATACCAGCAGCAACAATATTTTTAACCAATTCAGCAATCACTTCAAGGGCCGAATCCAGTGCAGGCTGATTCTCATCAACCGGTGCAATAAAGCTTGTTGGGTACCAGCTGTGTTGTGTTGCCTGAGGGGCAAAAACGGCCAAATCTTTCATATCCAGATAACTACTCAGCGGAATCATACTCTGAGCCGAGGCTCCCCGGCCATGGATCATAATCAGGGCACCTTTGGCTTGTTCTACAGCGGTTCCTGCAGTAACAATATTTTTAGCATGTTTATACATATTAATTCAGATTTGGTAAAACGCTTTCGATTGCCGCTCTCTGGCTTTCGTATTGTGCAGGCAATTTCAGGTTGGTACCCAATTCTTCCAGTTGTTCGTCAACGGTAAACCCAGGGTTATCTGTAGCCAGTTCAAACAATACGCCTCCTGGTTCGCGGAAATACAAAGAATAGAAGTAATTACGGTCAATTTTTTCTGTAATATTTAAACCCATTGCCACCACTTTATCCCTGAAATACATCAATGTTTTCTCATCTTTCACACGAAAAGCGACGTGGTGCACAGATCCGCCGGCAACATGTCCCGCAGCTTCACCCGGAGCCTCTACAAGATCCACTATATTTGCCTGTTCAACTGCATCTGTGATAAAGCGCGACCGGTTCACCTGCTGCTCCATCAGTTTATATCCAAAAATATTGGTCAGCACTTCAGCTGTTCTATCAATTTTATTGGTTGTAATCGTTACCTGATGAAATCCTAAAATAGCATGGTTGGCGTCAATTTCTGGTGTTACAAAAGGAGTTCTGTTGTCTTTATTTTTTGCTACCGTCAGTTCAAATTTCAAACCGTCAGGATCAAGCAATGTCAGGTATTTTTCGCCAAATTTTTCAGCGGGTTTATTGTAAATCACATTGTTTTTTTCAAGTCTTGCCTGCCAAAAATCCAGGCTACCTTCAGGCACGCTATAACCTATTTCAGTTACTTGTCTTGTACCCCTTCTTCCAGCGCCAATATTTCCCCAGGGAAAAAAGGTCAATATAGTTCCTGGCGAACCCGCTTCGTCACCATAATATAAATGATATGTTTGAGGGTCGTCGAAGTTTACGGTTTTTTTAATCAGGCGCAAACCCAAAATCCGGGTATAGAAATCGTAGTTAGTTTTTGCATTGCCAGCAATGGCAGTGATGTGGTGCAGGCCTAAAATTGTGTTTTCCATTTTAATATTCTTAAATGTTGAAGGGTATCAACCCCCATGGTTGCATTTCCTTTTTGTTACAACAAATTTAGCCTATCCCCCTATTAAAAATCTTACCATATCGTAAGAAATCAGCATGCCTGTCTTTTTTCCAATGTCATAATCACGCTGAAGTTTTTAGCGTAATTTTACTACTGCGATTTTACGCGTAGTACCTTCGTAGTTAAAAGTCTCCACCTGGATCTTAAGATTTATGAAGCCGGAAAAATTTATCACAAATGCTTCTTCTCTTTCTCAATTTCGTCTTTCAGTCTTTGATTAACGTCCATTTTGGAATTCAAAAAGACGAAAATCTTTGTTCTATACTCACGGGCTGATGGATTAATTACTGAATCTGCTACAAAAGACCGGTAAAAATAAGGACTTGTTTTTTCAAGCTCATCTTCACTACCGGCCAGTTCTTTTACCCGGATAACATTGTCCGTTTTCTTTTTGAGGTCAAACCAATGGATATAGTCGGCATTAAAAGACACCGCCCTGATCTTTTTATTTTTGACATAATAATTAATAGCCCCTGCCTGACCATAATTATCACAAAGAATTACTGTCTGCGTTCCAGACGGTAAGCGGTTGTAAACGACTTCTAATTTCGACGCCAGTTCTTTCCATCCCAGCATATCAGCAAAATCCTGGGGCAATACATGGTCCTTTCCGTCTTCCCATCTTAATAAGCCAAGTTTTTGATAGACATCTCTCCTCTTTAAAATCTCCCTGGGGCTTTCAATAGAATAGAAAACGTTGAACAGTAATAAATACAAAAGAATGGGTACAGCTAAAATAAATGGTTTTAAATATCTCTTCCAACCTGTGTGTAGTATTTCGCCCAGGAAAACAGCCCCAAATGAGAAGTAAACCGGATAAATCCCTATGGCATAATAACCTTTCGCCCGCAAACAGATAAAAGTTGCAAGTGTAAATATGATAGACCAAAACAAAAATCTATACTTTCTAAATGGTTCATAAAACACTAACCCATAAAGAGACGCGAAAATCACCGGCAGCGCCCCAGCAAAATAAAAAAACTGTTCTTTTACAAAAGACCACCTGTTAACGTGGATAAGCTGCGTATCATTCAGCTCTTTCATATGATAAAAAACAGGAAAGCCATTTATATACTGCCAATACAAGTTGGGTGAAATCAGCAAAAGCGCCAATAAAATTGAAAAGTACACGGTTCTCTGGGTGAAGATATTGCGTTGTCCGGTCATTACCAGTGCGGGTATCAGTCCTACTAAAAGGAACACAACGTTGTATTTATTTAGAAAACCAATTGAAAATATCACTGCGGCTATGTAAAGCCATTTCGGGTTTTCATAGCTAAAATATTTGATGAGTGAAAAATAGAACGCTGTCCAGCACAAAACATCCAATGAGTTGGGCTGATACAAAAGATTAAGCCTCAAAAGTACCGAAAGCAACGCACAAGTTGCGCCCAAAACCAATGCATATAAATTGCCATTTAAGGCTTCAATCGTTTTCCAAACCAACAGGATCGTCAACGCACCAAATAATGCCGGAAAAAATTTAATCCAGAAAATAGAATTACCAAAAAATAGAATAACCGAGGAAATCCATGAAGTAACGGGCGGTACAGATAAGTATCCCCAGGCCAGATGATTCGCCTGATCAAGATGTAAGTATTCATCTCTTTGCAGATCATAATCTGGATTGACCATAAAGTACTGCAGGAGAAACTTTGCAAGGATAAAGCCTATTAAGATTACCGTACGCTTGTCATTCAATTTTGTCATGTAAGTCTTTTCTGCTCTTAAGATGCAAAACCTCTTTAAGAGTTACAAATCAAACCGTTATAACTACAAAAGCGATAATGAAACTTGTCAAATATTTTATCTGCACCAGTCACATGTATCGTAAAGAATTAATTAAGCCAATTACAAGAAATTTAAACAGAAGCATTGAAATCTTCCCTTTCTGAAAACATATTTATGGAATAGCGCATCTCCAGTCATCATTACAATAGCTCTTCACAAAAAAGAAATTTATACAGATGAAAAACAGAAAAATACTCGTTACAATATTTGGAATTAGCATCATTGCTATGCTCGCCAGTTGCTCTCAAGGCAATAATAGCGACGAAAAAGGCACTACGAAAAACAAGATTGCCACATCCAGTAAATGTTATTTGGCAGTTTACCAGGGCGACACTGCTATACTTTCGCTCAAAGGAACATCAACAGGTATTGAGGGTACATTAAAATTCATCAAAGCAGATTGGAACGTTAACAACGGCACAATCAAAGGGACATTTAAAGGAGATACACTATTGGCAGATTACAATTTTAAATCCCATGATGGCCGATGGTACAGAAACCCAGTCGCCCTGCTGAAAAAAGATGGCAAACTATACCTGGGCGTCGGACAATTTGAAACTGCATGGGGACGCACCTATTTTGCAAAAAAAGTACCCATTGACTATGAAAAAGGCAAGTATGTTTTTGATGAGCAACAGTGTCCTTGAAGATAACATACTGTCTCAATGATAACAGATTGCCTTCACGATTACATATATTTGAATACCAACCAGTTTACTTACCGTAACTGTCTGCCTCAATTATTGCATCTGCAAATGCCTGTGGTGCTTCCTGGGGTAAGTTGTGCCCCACCCCACCACTGATGGTTTTGTTCTTGTACTTCCCAGAGAATTTTGCAGCGTAAGCTTCGGCCGGCGGATGCGGTGCGCCATTGGCATCGCCTTCAAGAGTAATGGCAGGCACTGTTATTACCGGACTTTTAGCAAGCCGGTCTTCGAACTCCTGATATTTCCCCTCGCCTTGCGCAAGCCCTTGCCGCCAGCGATAGTTATGGATCACAATAGCTACGTGGTCAGGGTTATCAAAAGATGCGGCCGAGCGTTTAAAAGTGGCGTCGTCAAAGTTCCACTTTGGTGATGCCAGTCGCCATATTAGTTTATTAAAATCGCTCCGGTATTTTTCATATCCTGCCTCGCCACGCTCCGTTGCGAAGTAAAACTGGTACCACCATTGCAATTCAGCAGATGGCGGCAGCGGAACTTTACCAGCGGCCTGGCTGCCGATCAGGTAACCGCTGACAGAGACCAGTGCTTTACACCTTTCCGGCCAGAGCGCTGCGATGATATCCGCGGTTCGTGCTCCCCAGTCAAATCCCCCAATAACAGCGTTTTTAATCTTTAGGGCGTCCATCAGCGCAATAATATCGAGTGCAATAGCAGAAGGTTGACCATTCCGGACAGTTTTGTCTGATAAAAACCGTGTAGTACCGAAACCACGGAGATATGGAATTATAACCCGATACCCTTTAGCTGCAAGCAATGGTGCCACATCAGCAAAACTGTAGATATCATATGGCCAGCCATGCAATAAGATAACTGGTGAGCCAGTAGCAGGTCCCACTTCCGCATATCCAATATCCAAAACACCAGCTTTAATTTGTTTAATGGCATCAAGCGGGGAACCAATTGTCTGACTACCATTAACTATATTGACTGGGCCTGATTTATAGGGCTGGGCATTAGCAGTGCTGACCAGGAAAAACACTGCGAAAACAGCCAATAATGCCCGTTCCCACAATCCCCATCCCTGCACATACCTGTATTTCGGCTTTTGGGTCCCCACTTGAGGATGCCCTGTATTGTTATTTTCCATAATATTTTCTGCTTAACGAAGTGTTTTAAATGATGCACGTAATTCTTCAGTAAATGTTTGCGGCTGTTCCCATGCAGCAAAATGCCCACCTTTTTCAAGCTTGTTATAATGTACCAGCTTAGGATATGCTTTTTCTGTCCAGCTTTTCGGCGCCTGGTATAATTCATCAGGATAGGCGCTTACCGCAACCGGGATAGTGATACCTTTTGGTGCAAAAAAGGCAAGTTTGCTTTCCCAATAAAGCCGCGCAGATGAAGTAGAGGTTCCTGTCAGCCAGTACAATGAAATATTGCTCACGATATCTTCCTTGGTTAAACCCTCTGTCTGCCCATTAAATACGCGTGAAATGAGGGCCATGCTTATCGCATCGTGATCAAGCATCCAGGCGGCGAGGCCAATCGGCGAATCTTCCAGGGCGTATAGCGTTTGTGGCCGGTTAGCCATCTCGTTTGCGTATCCCAGGCCATGTTTATAAAAGTAATCAAGTTGATCCCAGGCGTGTTTTTCATCTGGTGAAAGTCCCGAGGGAGCTGGCTCCCCGTACTGCAATGCTTTAGATACATTGTCAGGCACCGTCGCGGGCATATTGGTATGGATGCCGACCAGTTCTGGAGGTGTCAGCAATGCCATTTGTTCGGTTACAGCGTTCCCCCAGTCGCCACCTTGTGCAACAAACCGTTTATATCCTAAACGTTTCATCAATACCACCCAGGCTTTCGCTATGTGCTGCGGGTCCCAACCGCTGCTCGTAGGCTTACCAGAAAAGCCGTAACCAGGCAATGAAGGAATAACCACGTCGAATGCATCTTCAGCTTTTCCACCATGAGCTGTCGGATCACTGAGCGGCCCAATAATTTTCAGCTGCTCGATGACAGAACCAGGCCAGCCATGTGTGATAATAATTGGCAATGCATTTTTGTTTTTCGAGCGTACATGGATAAAGTGAATATCAAGTCCGTCGATATTGGTAATGAATTGCGGAAGCGCATTTAGCATCGCTTCGGTTTTTCGCCAATCGTATGCGGTAGACCAGTACTTTGCCAACTCCTGAATTACTTTAAGCTGTACACCCTGACTCTGGTCATTGACCGTTTCCCTAGTCGGCCATTGCGTGGCAAGGATTCTTCGCTTGAGGTCAGCCAACTTTTTCTCAGGAATGTTTATTTTAAAGGGTCGGATGCTTTCATCCGATGACGTTTTCGTAACAGGAGCATTCTGTGCCTGACCTGAAGTACCTTGTGCAACTATAGTAGTTGCAATCATGGTAAGGAAAATGATTTGGTTGATTTTTTCCATTTTTCTATGATTTATTCGCGACGTGCGTTTGATGGCGAAATCATTTTTTGTGCCATTATTACACCACTGACAATCAGAACGTTGACAAACACATTGAAATTTAAAACCTCTATATTTAGTTAATTCATACAGGTTACCGCGAGATATCGTTGTCTAATACTGTATCAGAATTCTATGGTATGGAACAGCGGATTTATAGGTGCTATCAAAAAGTTCTGCTTTCAATAGGTGAAAAGGCGACAGTGGTCCTAATAACCTTTCATCTTGTCACAGGCGTGCCCTACAATTATGCCTTTTTTTCGTTATTTTTGTTTTACAGTAGCTCTATTAAAATTATTATAGCATGAGTAAAATAAAAGTGGCGGCCTTTACAGTTTCACTGGATGGATTTGGAGCCGGACGAGGGCAAGAATTAGAGAACCCCCTTGGCATACGTGGCGAAGAGCTCCACACCTGGATGCGCAGTACAAAGATGTTTCATCGTATGACTGGCAAAGATGGCGGCACCGAGGGAATAGATAACGGTTTTGCTGAAAAGTCGATGGAAAATTTTGGCGCCTGGATTATGGGGCGAAATATGTTTGGACCAGTCCGTGGCCCCTGGACGGACGATGAGTGGAAAGGTTGGTGGGGCGAAGAGCCGCCATATCATGTTCCTGTGTTTGTTTTAACCCATCATGCAAGAGGACCGCTAACAATGCAAGGCGGCACAACATTTTACTTTATTACCGACGGTATCGAATCTGCCCTGAAAGAAGCAAAAAAGGTAGCTAATGGCAAAGACATACGTATTGGTGGCGGTGTTTCTACCATCCGTCAATTCTTGCAAGCGGGGCATATTGACGAACTGCATCTGGTATTTTCGCCCGTATTTCTTGGTACCGGAGACCACTTATTTTCAGGAATAGATTTGTTTGCCTTGGGTTTCAATCAAATCCAAAAAATAGATGGAGAAACAGCAACTCACCTTGTACTAACTAAAAGTTAGTGAGTCAATGCGAACTGAAACACAACTAAGGGGGCCTGTCGAGCAGATTTCACCAAATCTGTTCAAATTCTAAGCGACATTCTTTGAGATAGCCAGTCGGCATATATTCTATAAAACTATTGTAGCTGAAGACAATATTTATTGAGCTGGCACAGACTACTACTAACATACATATTGTTTGTCGAAAGTAAATTCGCGTTATTATCGCGGCTCCAAGCAAACATGTTTTTTCCTTCTACGTTATGTATCCTGTTGGTATGGAATATATGCACAACCATTATTAAATTATCATCGTAAACAAAAAAAGTATATGAAAGTAGGAATTATTGGTTCAGGAAACATAGGAAGCGCGCTTGCAAAACATTTAACGGATCTCGGACATGACGTGAGTGTTGCAAATTCAAGGGGCCCGGAGACGTTAACAGAACTTGCAGAACTAACCGGAGCAAAAGCAGCAACGGTAGAAGAGGCAGCAGCAGCTGAAGATTTAATTATTATCACGATCCCTGAAAAGGCGATTCCAGAATTACCAGCAGGTCTTTTTACAAATTCTAAGGCTACCATTGTTGATACAGGAAACTACTATCCTATACGTGACGGAGAAATCGAGGAAATTCAGAATGGAGTGATGGATAGCCAGTGGGTAGCTCAACACATCGGTCATACCGTGATCAAAGCCTTTAACAATATCTATTCTGCCAGCCTTGAGTCAAAAGCGGTTCCCGCTGGTGAAAATGGCCGTGTCGCTTTGTCGGTTGCAGGTGACGACGCTGATGGAAAGCAGGTAGTATTGGATTTGATTGAAGCTATTGGTTTTGATGCTATAGATACAGGGTCGCTTGCAGACTCCTGGAAACAGGAGCCAGGTTCACCAGCATATTGCAATGATTTAGATAAAGCAAGTCTTTTGGCAGCATTGGAAGCAGCAGAGTTATCGAAAAGGGCTGAATACCGTGAAGCAGCAGATTCACAACTTAGACAAATGTTAGGATTATAGCATGCATGTATTTTTAAGTAGAAACTGGCGGGCGCAATAGTGACCGCCAGTTTCTTTTGTCAAAAAAGCCTCAACTTTTACAAGTTAAGGCTTTTCAGTGTTTTCAAGATTTACATCTTGCGGACCGGACGGGACTCGAACCCGCGACCTCCGCCGTGACAGGGCGGCATTCTAACCAGCTGAACTACCGGTCCGTTGTCCCTTGCGGGGCTGCAAAGATAGAAAAGAAATATACCAATCCAAATCTATTTGCATTTATTTACATTTTATTTTTTAATAACCAGCGCCTAGTCAATTCTGTTGATCTTTACAGATCCGATAGTAATACCCTTTTTAATCGCGGGGCTACCTTTGTACCCTACCCTTGCTTCACCATAAGCTGTAACATTGATCTGGTCAGCAACATTTAATTTAAGCTCAGACTCTCCGTACAAGGTCAGTCTGCTTGTTTTGCCACTCACTGCCAGCGCATCAACCTTACTTTCGCCGTATACAATGTACCTTTGTTCGGTTACGCTTCCTGCTTTAAGCTCAACGGTACTTTCTCCATAAATTGTTGCCCTTAAGCTTTTCAAATCCACATCATTAAAAGATACTTTCGATGAGCCATAGATTCTCAATGCAAAATTATCCTGGTTGAGTTTGCTTTTTAACATAATATCCTCTTCGCCCCTAACTGAAAGATCAACCAGGTTCACGTACGTAATGGTTACCACCAGTACCGTTCCGGTATAAATTGATTTTTTGATATTCCGCCCGTTTTCATTTACTTTTTCATTTTTAGTCAGCTCTTTTGCGCCTTCAAGATATACGCGCATACGTTTGCCGTCTGATTCAATATATACCTTATCTCTGCTCACCGAACTACTCTGAATGGTAACCGATTCTTTATCGCCTTTAACAAAAGTAGCCTGTACATGAGGACTAATGATTGCCATGTCAAAGTGCGCAACAGGAACTACTTCCTGGGCTTTTAAGTATTGCAGACTAAACAAAGCCAGTATGAAACTGAAGAGGACAATTTTTTTCATGATTTTTATTTTAATTGATATACAAATTTATATTATTATTCATAATCCCATGGGCAATATGATGCCATTAAAACGTGTAGTCTTAATATATTGATAATTAAGTAAATAATTAATCATATTTCAAAAAAGTGTCCGCTTACGGACAGCATACGTCCGTTAATGCACATCTTCAACCCAAACAAATAACCCGATAAAGGAGCTCAGAAGTTTTTGTCCCACGCCAGGATTTCATTACCTTCCGGCTTTCCAACTAAATCTTACAAACGCAAATAACACGTAAAGCCAAATGACCATACAGCCTTTTTCAGCAAATGTACCACAGGAGGTTCTCGACGATCTAAAATCGCGGTTGCAGCATGTACGCTGGCCCGATGAGGTTCCTGGCTCAGGCTGGACCTACGGCAGTAACCTTGCATACATGAAAGAGCTCAGCAGTTACTGGTTAAACAATTTTGACTGGCGAAAAATTGAATGTGAAATTAATCAATACCCAAATTTCAAAGCTGAAATAGACGGGCATGAGATCCATTTCCTGCACATAATGGGAAAAGGGAAAACATCAGTCCCGCTGATTATCACGCATGGATGGCCGGGCTCTTTTGTTGAAATGTTAAAACTCATACCGTTGCTTACCAATGACCCTGAGTTTTCATTCGACCTGGTAATACCATCCATCCCGGGATTTGGTTATTCGGATAAAATCGCCTGTGAGGGCGTCGACAGTGCTTATGTTGCCGGTCTTTGGCATAAGTTAATGCGCGGACTGGGTTATGAAAAATACGCTGCTCAAGGTGGAGATATTGGATCAGGCATTAGTAGCTGGATGGCTTTACAGCATCCTGAAAGCATGATTGGCATACACCTCAACTATATCCCTGGATCTTACAAACCCTATATTCCAGAAGGAGAACTACTTTTAGAGGAGGTAAAGGATTTCCAAAACTTAGCTGGTGCATGGATGGCGAAAGAGGGCGCATACGCACAAATACATGCTACAAAACCAATTACTATCGCTTATGGATTAAACGACTCGCCTATTGGCCTGGCTGCCTGGATCATCGAGAAGTTTAATGGCTGGAGCGATAACCGGGGAAACATTGAAAACGTTTTTAGCAGAGACGAACTGCTGGCCAACATCACCTTATACTGGATCACAGGAACAATTTCGTCATCGGTGCGCATGTATAATGCAAACAGTAAGAGGCCGTTTAAACTTGCAAAGGACGAATTCGTCAGTGTACCCCTCGGCTTCTCTAAATTTCCCAAAGAATTGCCGACCCCGCCCCGTTTATACATCACTAAAGGATTTAATCTGCAGCAATGGACGGAAATGCCGGCTGGGGGGCACTTCGCAGCAATGGAACAACCAGAGTTGCTGGCTAATGATATTATAACGTTTTTCCGCTCTTTTGAGATTCCTGCTTGTTAAAAAGATAATTTTCTAAAGTTGGTTGCAGGGATCCCATATATCTAGTATTAGATACGGTTTTGCCATCCGGGGAGCTGAAAAATACCCATACATGAATAGTTCCCGGAATTAGTGTTCCAGGTATTCTCCGCACTGTAGAAAGTTCCGCTCTAGTGGCGGTCTGGCTGCTATAAACTGCCCCTCGTCTTTTTGTGCTTTCCCACACCATAACATGTATTAAATCCTGTCCGTTTTTCTTCAGGTTTGAAGTTGAGAGTGTTTCCCACGTTAATAGAAAATCATTATCTTCCAGCAACGTCAGACTACCGCCCCAGGCGATATCACCCGAACCACGACTAAAAATTACCTTCTCATAATCAATTTCAAAATTTGGGTCTTCTCCCTTGATGGCATGTGCAATATTGTACTCCATAGCCATTTGAAAACCTGGGAGTTTGTTTGTCTTTTTATCTAATCCTATCTGGATTTGTTTTTTGAATTTTGATAGCATTTTGGACATTAAACCAATCTTCACGCTTTGCGGTTGTAATTTTGCCCCTTTTTTCTTTTTCTTTTTTTCAGGAGTGCTCTTAACCACATCTGTGCGTCTCCACTTGGTAGTGACCACATCTCCTGTTCTGCCGTTAATGGTCCCTATAGCTCCTTTCTTTGTAATAATTCCCATAATCTTTCTATTGTTTATCCCAAACCAACTGACCCGTGTAAACACTATTGGAAACGCTTTCCCTGTCGCCAGAGATAAAACAGAGATAGGTTTCCATATGCAGTTTTCCTGTAAAAGTTGGTAAAACTATACTTTGTTTCTCCTCTGCACGCAGCGCACCATGCAACACGGTCATGCCCTGACTTATTTCTGGAAACAGGATAATGCACATGACCTGATCTGTGGGGTCACAGCCAGCAGTTTGCAAATCAGCTTCCCAGGTAAAACTGACTACACTGTCAGCAATGCTTACCTGATGGTTTACGGGCACAGGAATGACACCAACTGCGAAAATTGCTTTAGAATAATCCACTTCAATCTCTGGAAACCGGCCTGTAATAGCCCCTGGTTTATTTAACGAAACTGCAAGATTATACAAACTCCACGTCTTTTTCTTTTTCGGACTGTTTTTAAGGCTGATCTTAATGAAATCCTTTAAAGGACTTAATAAAGTATTTGTTACGGCCATTGACATTTCATTGGCCAATTGTCCATTTGTCCGCCTTTCAGGTTTACCAGCAAACCTGGTTACCCATTGCCCCAGTCGCTGATAGGTAACGTAATCGCCGCGCCTTCCGGGCACGATCATATTCGGGTTTAATGCCTTTCCCATAAAATTATAATTAATAAGGTTAATAAATACAGATACAAAGATAAATATTGATTATATTAGAAACAATACCAATTTTATTTTTGTTTTAGTATTGAAGAATCTTATAAACGATTTTTATTCATAACTCTAAAGTATTTGCTAGGTTCTTATGATCTACCAAACACCTATAAAACACCTAGAAAATACCTATAAAACACCTATATAACTTAGTTTCAAAATAGCTTGTTATTAAATTCTAAACTTTTTAAAGCAGCGTGAACCTTCTGAATGATTGAATTTTAAGACAGCTTGCCAGCGGCAATAAAATCAACAATTTAGTATGAATCGTTTTACACTTTTAGGTCAGTTTCAATTATTGTTGTAAATTTAGTTAGCACAACCTAAAATGACATCGTTAACACTTCGGAAAACTATATGGAAACAACTCAGAACAACGGCCATTGGCCAGAGCTAGTTTATATCGATTTAAAAGATACACTGCAGACGGTACATCTCTGGACACAGATTGTAGGTAAAATCAGGCTTGCCAAAACACCCTGGATCAACCATGGATGGCATGTTACACTCTATGTATCGGCCAGAGGTCTTACTACAGGAACTATCCCTTACGAAAACGGCAGCTTTCAGATAGATTTTGATTTCATTAGCCACGCCCTGCTGATTTATGCGAGTGATGGAGGACAAAAACGTATCGCCCTTGGTCCAGGCAACGTTGCTGCATTTTACCATGATTTATTTGATGCGCTCACTGCATTGAATATTGATGTAAAAATACATGCCAAACCTAATGAACTTGAAGTTGCTGTTCCGTTTGAAAAAGATGTTTTGCAAAGAAATTATGAAAAGGGACAAATGCAGAAATATTGGCAGGCCCTGGTGAGGATAGATGCAGTTTTTACGCGGTTTAGGGCGTCATTCAACGGAAAATGCAGTCCGGTTCATTTTTTCTGGGGCGCATTTGACCTTGCGGTAACCCGATTTTCGGGAAGAACAGCACCACAACATTCTGGTGGGGCACCTAACCTTCCTGACCGGGTGATGCAGGAAGCTTATTCTCATGAGGTATCCAGTGCAGGCTTCTGGGGCGGAGGCGATGCTTATCCATTCCCGGCATTTTATTCCTATTGTTACCCCGCACAGGAGGAATTTGCAGATCAGCCTGTTAAACCTGAGGCAGCCTTCTACAGCCAGGAAATGGGAGAGTTTTTACTCAACTATGAGGATGTACAACGTGCTGAAGATCCTGAAGCAGTATTACTGAGCTTCCTCAAAACAACTTATACTGCAGCTGCTAAAACAGGAAACTGGAATCCGGATTTGAACTGTAACCTGACCAGTTTCGAGAAATAATGCTTTTGAAAGGCCCTGGGACTATAATTCGGTATAACCAGGTCCTTTCAAAAGGTTTCTTCCATCCGGTTCAGCGACCAGAACGCTGCAATCAATACTAATACGGCAATGATAGCCACGGCATATATCCCGGACATATGTATCTTTTTTTGACAGTATTATTTATTATATTTAATACACCAAAAAATTACGCTGTATGAAACCGTTCATATTTGTGATTGACGAATCCCCATTATTCTGGAACTATGTTTTAGCGGGCGACACCATTGAGGACATCAAAAACGTACCTTGCTGTCAACCAGAAAATATATCCAGCGCAGC
>Ga0308164_10002429_pt1 | contig 18579 bp, 18 predicted proteins | sample PhyTR2_FD_201031 | JGI IMG/M metagenome (GOLD analysis project Ga0308164, IMG submission 201031) | Phyllosphere microbial communities from UC Gill Tract Community Farm, Albany, California, United States - DLSLT.R2 | ecosystem: Host-associated > Plants > Phyllosphere > Unclassified | place: USA... | reverse complement strand
ATGCACACGCGCCGCGCCGACCGCCTGAAGAAGGCCGTGCGCCTCATGACCCCGCCGGTCATCTGGCGCGCCGTCAAGCGACTCAAGCGCCGCTGACCTACAGCCTCTGGGGTCGCCGGGTCCGGGTCGGCGTTCTGCCTGCTGGCAGAATGAACCGATGTACAGGGTGGCTTACTTCAAGGCGCCGGCGTGGATGCCGGCGCTGTTTCTTTCCGGCGTCATTTCGTTGCAGGGGTGCAGCCTCCTGCCCAAGAAGGATGCTTCCGACGATGAGTCCGGTGCGCGGCCAGTGGCCGGCGATGCCCGTGGCGATGGTGGCGCCACGCGCCAGGGTGACGCCTTCACGTTGCAGGTGCGGGGTCCCGACGACCTGCGCGACTACCTGGCGCTGCACCTCGAGATCCAGCGCTATCGGCAGATCCCCGACCTCGGCGCATCCGAACTCTCGCGTCTCATGGTGGCCGCCGAGGCCAATGCCCGCGAGCTGCTGGGCACCCTCGGCTACTTCACTCCGACCCTGACACTCGAGTTGCGCGAGACGCCCGGAAACACCCGCGCGCCGCGCGAGGTCGTGATCACCGTCGAGCCCGGCGTGCAGACCCGCGTCGCCGCGTTCCAGGTCGATTTCGGCGGCGCCATCTCGAACGAGCGGCCCGACGACCCGGTCGCGCGGGCCCAGCGCGACGCCATCCGCTCGGCCTGGGGTCTGCGCACCGGCGAGCTGTTCACGCAGCAGGCCTGGGACAACGCCAAGGCCGGCGGCCTGCGCAACCTCACCGCCAAGCGCTACGCCACCGCCAGCATCACCCGCAGCCAGGCCGAGATCGATGCCGACCGCAACGAGGCCCGCCTGGGCGTGACCTACGATTCGGGCCCGGCCTATCGCTTCGGTCCGCTCGACGTCCGTGGCGCCCGGCGCTATTCGGCCGATGGCGCCCGCCGCATCGCCCGCGTGCCCACCGGCACCGACTACGACCAGCAGAAGCTGCTCGATGCCCAGCAGCGGCTCGCGAGCAGTGGCTACTACGACTCGGTCTTCCTCACGCTCGATACCGACGGCACCGACCCCGAATCGGCGCCGGTCATCGCGCAGGTGCGTGAAGCCCCGTATCAGAAGTTGGTCGCGGGTGTCGGCTTCACCACCGACAGCGGCGCCCGGCTGTCGCTGGACCACGTCCACAACCAGATGCCGCTGCTGGGCTGGCGGGCGGTCTCGCGGCTGGTACTCGACCGCGAGACGCAATCGCTGGGCACCGACTGGAACGCCATCCCCGACGATCGGGGCTGGCGCTGGTTCGGCTCGGGCCTGCTCAAGCGCGAGATCACCGGCAGCTACGACGTCAACAGCGGTCGCGTGCGCGGCGGACGCGGCAAGACCGGCGACCACATCGACCGCAGCTATTTCCTCCAGTACGACTACGCGACCTACACCGGTGGTGCCGATGCTCCGCCCTCGGCTTCCGCCATCAGCGCCAACTGGGGCTGGACCGGTCGCTATTTCGACAATGCCGGCTCGCCCACGCGAGGCCAGGGCCTGGCGCTCGAGGTCGGTCTCGGGCAGACGCTGATCGGCGAACGCGCGCCCTTCATCCGCACCTATGGTCGCTGGCTGGGCTTCGTGCCGCTCGGCGAAGTCCGCGGCGCCCAGGAAAGCGCGGCGCGCAGCAGCCGGCTCCAGTTCCGCGCCGAAGCGGGCGCGTTCATCGCGCGCGACAACGCGCAGGCGCCGGCCACCCTGTTGTTCCTGACCGGTGGCGACACCACCGTGCGCGGCTACAGCTATCGCCAGATCGGCACCGAGCGTGCCGATGGCCAGATCGTCGCCGGCCGCTACATGAGCGTCGGCAGCGTCGAGTGGCAGCGCCCGATCGTCTGGAACGGCAAGCTCACCGACTTCGAGAGCGCGGTGTTCGTCGACGCCGGTGCCGTGGCCGACCAGGTCAGCGAACTCAAGACCAAGGTCGGCGTGGGCTTCGGCACCCGCTGGCGCAGTCCGGTCGGGCCGGTGCAGGCCGACCTGGCCTATGGCGTGGCCGCGAAGAAAGTGCGGCTGCACTTGCGGCTGGGCTTCACTTTCTAGGACACGCGACGCCTCACGATGCAGCCTCAGGATCCCACCTTGTCTCCGACCGCGCCCCTGCCGCCGGTCCCTCCCGCGTCCCCCGCGCCCGTTCCATCCCCCCGCCGCCCGCCCGGCCGGCGCGTGCTGCGCGCGCTGGCGTGGACCGTCGGCGTGCTGCTGGTGCTGCTCGTCGCCCTCGGCGGCGCGGCATGGTGGTGGCTCGGCTCCAGCCAGTCGCTGGCGTTCTCGCTCGATCGGGCGGCGCGCTACATGCCGGCCGGCCAGACCCTGGAGAGCCGGGATGTCAGCGGCTCCCTGCGACAGGGCGGCCGCATCGGTTTCCTACGCTGGGAGAGCCCGACACTGGCCGTCGAGGTCCGCGATGCCACCCTCGGATGGCAATTGCGGCCCCTGCTCGATCGCCAGGTGCGCCTGGGCGAGGTGCATGTCGGCCAGGTCCTGCTGGAACGCCGTGGCCCGGTCGAGGAGAAGTCGTCGGAACCACTCGCGCCGCTGGAGCCGATCGTGCTGCCGGTGGACATCGAGCTGCCGTTCCGCATCGACAGCGTGCGCTGGGCGGGTCCGCCGGCCCTGGAGGCCAGCCATCTGGTCGGCAGCTACCGCTATGCGCGTGCCACGACGCAGCATGCGCTCGTCGTCGACGGCGTGGACGTGGCCGCCGGACACTATGCCGCGCGTGTCGGCCTGCAGGGCGCCGCGCCCATGGCACTCGATGCCGCCATCGACGGTCGACTGCGTGCGCCGCTGACCGAGGGCCGCACCCTGGACGTGATCGCCCGGGCCACCGCCCAGGGCGCCCTCGCCGGCGCCGATGCCCGCCTGGCCGTGACGGCCCAGGTCCGCCCCGCCGAGCCGGCCGCCGACGCCGCCATGCAGGCCGACCTGCGCGCGACCCTGGCGCCCTGGCAGAAGCAGCCGGTGATCGATGCCGACGCCACCCTGCGCGACATCGACCTGGCATTGCTGCTGCCCCAGGCTCCGACCACCCTGTTGAGCGGCACCGTCCGCGCCGGCCCCGATGCGACGCAGGGCTGGCGGCTCGACGCCGACGTGCGCAATGCCCGACCCGCTCCCTGGGACAAGGGAGGCCTGCCGCTCGACCGGATCGAGGCTCGCGCCCTGTACGACGGCCAGGCCTGGATCGTGCCCTCCGCCACCGTGCGCACCGGCGGCGGCCGGATCGAGGCCGCGGGCGAATGGCGTCCCGCGCCCGAGCCGTGGAAGATCGATGCCACCGTCAGCGGCGTGCAACCCGGCGCGCTGCACACGCAGCTCGCCGGCGCGCCGGTGAGCGGCCGTGCCAGCGTCGAGCAGCGCGCCGATGCGGCACTGCTGTTCGATGTCGCCCTGCAGGCCCAGGGTTCGGCCGGCAGCGCGGCGCTGCAGGGCCTGCGGCTCGATCGCGTCCTGGCGCAGGGCCAGTGGAAGGAGCAGATCCTCGACCTGCGCACGCTGCGCGTCGAAGCCGCGCAGGCTCGCATCGAAGGCACGCTGCAGGCGCGCGTGGCCGAACGTGCCGGCAGCGGCGACCTGAAGGTCGAGCTGCCCGGAGGCAACGCCCAGGTCAAGGGCCGCCTCGCGCCCGCGCAGGGCGGCGGCGACATCCGCGCGCGCATCGACGATGCCGCCACCGCGCAGCGCTGGATCGAGCGGCTGCCGGGACTGTCGGGCATCTTCGCCGGCGCCTCGGCCGATGGCAGCGCTCGCCTCGACGCGCGCTGGCAGGGTGGCTGGGAAGCGGTGCAGCGTCGGTTGCAGAGCGCCACCACGCCGGCGCCACGCGGCCTGGTCGAACCCACCCTGCAGGCCACGCTGGTCGTGCCGCGCATGGATCTGCGCCTGCCGGCGGCGACGCCTCCCGCATCCGGGGCCGGGACCGCCGCCACGCCCGCGCCCGCCGCGCAGTCCGTGCGCCTGAACGACGTGCGCGTCGAGGTCGGTGGCAGCCTGGCCCAGGCGACGCTGGACATGCGGGGCCAGGCGCGCAGCGGCACGCTCGACCTGAAGCTCGACACGCGCGCCAGTGGCGCCCTCGAGCGTGCCGGGCACTGGCGCGCGCGGCTGGCCGAATTGCGCCTGCAGGCGACCGACAGCACCCGGCCCGGCCCCTGGTCCGTGACGCTCGGCGCTCCGGTCTCGGCCGACGTGCGCAGCCTGCCGGGCGGCCTGGAGGTCGACACATCCGCCGGCAGCGCCGCCGTGCAGGGCCCGGTGCCCGGCACGCTGCGCTTCGAGTGGCAGCCGGTGCGCCTGCGCCAGACCGGCAGCGGCGCCCAGAGTGCCCTGCGCGTGCAGTCGAAGGGCCGCATGCTCGGCCTGCCGATGGCCTGGGCCGAAGCCTTCGACGCCAGCACCTCGCTCGCCAGCCTGGGCATCAGCGGCGATCTGATCTTCGATGGCGACTGGGACATCGACGCCGGCGACACGTTGCGCGCCAGCGCCCGGCTCGGACGCCGCAGTGGCGACATCCGCGTGCAGGCCGGCGAGGCCGCGCTGGTGACCCGCATCCGCAGCCACGGCAGCGGCGCGAAGAGCGAGATCGTGATGGACTCGGCAGCCGGCTCCGGCACGTCCGGTCCGAGCACCCCTGCCGGACTGCGCCAGGCCGAGCTGCGCCTGGACGCGCAAGGCGAGGACGTGCGTGCCCGCTTGGTCTGGGACAGCGAACGCGCCGGCGAGGTCCGCGCCGAGGCCTCGACCCGCGTGACGCAGCGCGACGGTGGCTGGCAGTGGGCGGCGGATGCGCCCTTGGCCGGCAACCTCAAGGCCCGGCTGCCCAATCTGGGCGTGTGGTCGATGCTGGCGCCACCGGGCTGGCGCATCGCCGGCACGCTGGATGCCGATGTCGCGCTGTCGGGCAACCGCGCCGCGCCGCGCTGGAACGGCAGCCTGGGCGCGGACAGCCTGGCATTGCGCGCGCTCGTCGAAGGCATCGACCTGCGCGACGGCCGCCTGCGCGCGACGCTCGCGGGCGATCGTGTCGACATCACGGAGTTCACGCTCCAAGGGGGCGCGGCCAGCGGCGCGCGCATCGCCGGCCAGAGCGGCAATCTGAGCACCGCGGCGGGCGAGGCGGCCCGCGGCGGCGGCACCCTGTCGGGACGTGGCGAACTGCGCTGGGGCACGGCACCCGCCGGCGGCAATGCCTCGGGCATCCGCATGTCGCTGCAGGCCGAGTTGCGCAACCTGCGTCTGCTGGTGCGTTCCGACCGTCAGATCACCGTGTCGGGCGACCTGCAGACGCGCCTGGACAACGGTCAGTTCACCGTGCGCGGCAGCCTCACGACCGATCGTGCCGTCATCATCCTGCCCGACGAGACGGCACCCAGTCTGGGCAGCGACGTGGTGATCCGCTCGGCCGCGCGCACCCGCGAAGCCGAGGCCCAGGCCCGCAGCGAGGCCGAACGCAGCCAGGCGCGGGCCGCGCAGCCGCAGACGGCGCGACCGCCCGACATCGCCGTCAATTTCGACCTCGGCAAGGATTTCGCGGTCCAGGGCCGTGGCATCACGACCCGTCTCGAGGGCAACCTCGACATCCGCAGCAATGCGCTGGGCGCGCCGCCGCGCATCACGGGCGAGGTGCGCACCGTGCGCGGCCAGTACCGCGCCTATGGCCAGCAGCTCGACGTCGAGACCGGCATCGCGCGCTTCAATGGGCCCTACGACAACCCGTCGCTCGACATCCTGGCGATCCGTCCCAACATCGCCTACCGGGCGGGTGTCCAGATCACCGGCACCGCGCAGGCGCCGCGCGTCCGGCTCTACTCGGAGCCGCAGCTCTCCGATGTCGAGACCCTGTCCTGGGTGGTGCTCGGTCGGGCATCGGCCACCAGCGGGGGCGAGTCGGTGCTGATGCAGCAGGCGGCGCTGGCCCTGCTGGGCGGGCTCGGCAAGGGTGGGTCGGGCGGCAGCCTGGCGAGCCGGCTGGGCCTCGACGAGATCGGCTTCAAGGGCCCATCGAGCGGAAGCGACCTGCGCTCGACCGCCGTGACCGTCGGCAAGCGCCTGTCGAAGGACTTCTATGTCACCTACGAAAGCAGCCTGGGCGGCGTGATCGGCACCATCTATGTCTTCTACGATCTGACCCAGCGCCTGACCCTGCGCGGCCAGGCCGGTCAGAAGAGCGCGCTGGATCTGATCTACACCCTCAAGTACGACTAGCCCGTCGATGGCGGCCGGAGCCGGCGAACTGATAAAGTCGCCGCTCTGGCTGCCCAGCGTCCTCGTAGTTCAATGGATAGAACGGGGTCCTCCTAAGACTCAGATACAGGTTCGATTCCTGTCGAGGGCACCATCTCCCGCCTCGCTCACCAGAGGCGCCACCACGGACGATGCGTCGTCGTGCGTCCGACGGGCATCAGCGCCCCCATCTGCGAGGGCGTCGGTCCGATGCGGCGAGTGAGTTCCGCTTCCACCTCGTTCACCGTGCGACGTGCCTCCCGGTCGCCCAGCTTGGCACGTTGCCTCAGCACATAGGCCGTGGCCGCGAGTGCTTCGTCGTCCAGATTCATGATGTCCATCCGGGAATGTTGGCCGGATTGAGAAGCCATGACATCCCTCGTTCGAGGGAGATCGCCATGCAACGACGGCATTCCGCTCCGCGCCAGCCATTGCCTTCGGCAGCGAAGCTTCGAGATCCTTTCCGGAGACTCACGAGATCCATGCAATCCCTGACCTGAGCGGTGCAGGATCATGTGCATTTGTAACAAATGCATTCCTTGGGAACTTTTACTGTTAGTCTGAAAAAAGAAAAGTAAGTAAAAAGTTCCCATATTTCATGGGATTTTCAGAGGAAATCCCATGGACATCACACGACGCTCGATAGGCGGCAGCACAAGCCTGGTCCTCGATGGCCTGCGGCTGAGCGCGGCGCTGGCGGTGTTGTGCCTGCATGCCCATGACATGTGGTTCCCGTCGTCGATGCATCGACCGGACCAGGCGGGCAATGCCTCGCACGCGGCGGTCGTCGTGTTCTTCGTTCTGTCGGGCTTCGTGATCGCCTATACCGCCAGCATGCGCAACGCGGGCTTCGGGCCCTACATGAGGGCCCGCCTGGGACGTCTGTGCTCGATGGTCGTCCCGGCGCTGCTGCTGACGGCGATGGTCGAGGTGGCATTGCGACTGCAGGGCGATCCCGGTCTCATGGCGCTGTACGTCCGCGGCCCGTTCGGACCGCGCTACCTCATGACCGGCGCCTTCCTCAACGAGATCTGGTTGTTCTCGGCGGCGCCGCCGGCCAACATCGCGCTCTGGTCGCTGAGCTTCGAATTCTGGTACTACCTGATCTTCGGCCTGTGGTTCTTCAACGGTCGGGGCTGGAAGTCGGCGCTCCTGGCCGCGGGCGCCTGCGTCGTCGCGGGACCGAAGATCGTGCTCATGATGCCGATCTGGCTCATGGGCTGCGCAGCCTACCGCCTGCCTCGACCCGTGCTGTCGCCAGCGCGGCGCTGGACCGCCGTGGTGGTGCTGCTCGCCAGCGTGCTCGCGACCATCGCCATCGTGCCGCCCCGACCCTTCCCGATCGGCCAGGCACCCTTCTTCTTCGCCAACCAGTTCATGACCGACTGGGCCGTCGGCTTGAGCGTGGCGTTGGCGCTCTGGCTGCTGCCCACGTGGTCGGCGCACCGGGATGGCCGCGTCAGCCGGGACGTGTCGCCGCTCCTGGTGCGGCGGGTGCGGCGCCTGGCCGATCTCACGTTCCCGATCTATCTGATGCACTACCCGCTGCTGGTGCTGTGGCGCGTGCTCTTCGGCACGCGCTTCGAGGACCCGGTGCAATATGCCCAGGCCGTCGTCGGCACACTGGTGGTGTCGTCGATCCTGGGTCTCCTCCTGGAACCGCAACGTCGTCATTGGGACCGCTTCTTCGATCGGCTGTCTTCCGGCATGTCCACTCAATGGCGCGGGGTGTTCGCGCGCTGAGGCGCCGACATGGCCGTTCGGTAGAATTTCGACGATTTCTCCGACCGCCCCGCCTATCGGGGCCGCGCCCGCCCGATGCCTGACTCACTCTCCTCCCCGACAGCTTCCGCCTTCGCGAAATTCGTGGTCACGCACCGGACGCAGGGCCTGCGTGCCGCGCTGGCGACGTTGGTGAAGATGACCGACTATCGGTTCATCGGTCTCTGGCGTTTCCAGGACGGCAAGGCCAATGCCGTCGTGCACTACGACCGCGAGGATCCCTCGAAGACCACGACCCAGGAGGTTCCGGATACCGCCACGTACTGCTGCTTCGTGCGCGACACGAAGGCACCCTTCAAGACACCGAACGCGCTGATCGACGAGCGGCTCGCCTCGCACTCGGCGCGCGAGCAGGTCACCACCTACTGCGGCGTCCCCGTGATGGACAGCCTGGGCAACGTGCTCGCGACCTTGTGCCACTACGACGTCGTGCCACGCGACCCGGATCAGGTGAACCTCGAGTTGATGCTCATGGTGGCCGCCTACGTTGCCAACAACGGCAATCTACCGCCTTATCCGTCCACTTCCGCCACCACCGCCGCCTGATCGCCATGACCGTGCGGTGCGATGCCTGTGGCACCGAGAACCGCGACAAGGCGATGTTCTGTCGCGGTTGCGCCGGCAAGCTGCCGGCCTTCGCCCTCGCGAAGAAGCCTCCGGCCAGTGAGTCCCCACCGATTCACCCTGCCGCGCCGCGCTCCCGCGGATCGCTGCCAGGCGCCACGGACGCGGGCTCGGCCTGGTCATCGATCACCAGTGGCACCTTGTTCGGTGGCACCCGGACGCGGCTTGCCGTGTTCGCACTGCTGATGATCGCTCTGGGGGCCTCGATCGCCTGGTTCGCGCGGGGCACTGCCGGGTCGGACCGCTCCGTTTCACCGCCATCGCCTCGTGATTCCGCCACTGCGAGTGCGCTGCCGCCCGAAACTTCGCTGTCGGCGGGCGAGACCCTGGTGCGCGAGAGCTCCGGCAGCCCGGCGACGCAGCGCGATGAACCCGCGGCGCCAACCGAAGTGGCGACCGCACCGGCATCCAGTGCGGCCTCTCCGGCGCCACCGGTGGCACCGGCCGACCGTCAGACATCCGGCGCGGAAGTCGTCACTCCCGGCACCGATTCCGGCCCGGTTCCGCGGAACGCCGGCCGCCGCTCCGGGCCGCCACCAGCCAGCACACGTGCTGCCGACCCCCGCACGGGCTGCGAGCATCTGTTCTTCGCCTTCGCCGCGCGCTGCGAAGCGAATCACTGCCAACAATCCGCGTACGCGCGTCACCCTCGTTGCGACGCGGTCCGCGAGCAGCGTCGTCGTGACGACGCGCGTCGCAATTCGATGCCGGTTTCCTGAGCGTCGCCCACTCCCGGCAGTCGCTCCGGCCGATGGCAAAGGAATGCCCGGCGGACATGGAACCCGAATGCCCGCAGGCGTGCGTACCTGCTTCCTATTTCAACTGTCTCAACGCCACCACCGTGGCTTCGACCCGTTCCGCCAGGATCGAATTGAGTCCCTGCCATCCACGATAGGTGGGCACGATCGTCAGCCAGGCGACGCCGATGACGGAAAAGAGCAGGGCGAACAGGTCGGGATGCATCGGGCCTCCAATAAAGTAAGAAATTAAACAAAAGTATACATATAGCGAAACTCCGATCAAGCTTGCCAATGTGCCGACAGCCGCGTTCTCAAGGCGAGGATGCCCTCGATCGCGGGAAGCTCTGCAACATGCGTTTTCCCAACGGCGTGATGCGCGTGACGACGGCCGTGGGACTGGCGGGCATCAATGACGCTTCGGCCGCTGGCAATTCCGCCTCGATGTGACCGCTCAGGACCAGCACCCGCACGGCTTCCACCTTCCTGATGCCGCGGACCACCACCGGCAGTTTCCGGCGGGCCAGCACATGGAGGATTTCGAGCGGCATCGGAGACCAGGCGAGAGTCGCTGTCCGTGATCCCGCCAGTGCGGGATCCGGCATCTCACTCGCCGTACCCGTCTTCGTGGTGGGTCGGCTGCGGCTGCATGTTGCGCGCCTTTTCGGGATCGGTCTTGGCCACGTCCGGACCGGCCCCAGATCGACCCCACAGGTCCTTGTCGACCGAGAAATCGGACTGCGCTTCCCGCGCATCGTCATTCTTCAACGCTTCCCTGAAGGCCGGGGAAGCCTTGGCCTTGGCGCTGTTGTCGATGGTCGACGGATTGGGCCGCGCCGGATCGCCCGACTCGGGAGGCACGTGGCGCGATTGGGTTCGATCGTCGTTCAAGGGAAACTCCTGAAAGGTGGTTGGTGGGACAGCATTGGTTCCAAACACCACGGCCAGCGTGCGCCGCAACGGGCTTTGCTGTAGGCGGGCACCGACCGCATGGTCCTCAGGTCTGGGAACGCCCCAAGGCCGCACCGATGCGCATCGACGCATGGACCGAAGCCCAGCATGTCAGCCTGCGCAGGGCCCGCAGACCGATCCGCGCCGGACTGCGCTGTCGCCGCGCTTCCTGTGCCTCGCAGCGGCGGCGCACGATCGTGTCGAGGGCGTCCGCGATCACCATGGATGAGGCGCTGCCAGGGGTCTGCAGCCGCATCGCCTGCGCGATGCCGGAGAGATCGTCGTCGCTCAGGCGCGCATGTCGATGGTGATCGCTCCTCATCACATCACCGACAAGAGACGGACGGCGATCGGCAGGGCCATGACGATGCCCAACCGCACCAGATTGCGCCGCCAGGCGACGGCATATTGATGCCGAAGGTTCGCCCGGATCGACGACAGGCGCATCTGGCGCTGGTTGTCGTCGAGACTGTCTTTCCACCATTCGTGAGCCTGTTGACTGGATCGGTTCATGTAATCAATTGTGATTAATGTTCCCGAGCTTGACAAGTTAAATCCAATCATAAAGTTCGCATACTTTAGGAGGAAGGCATCTTTTGTGAATACTTTCGCATTCTTTATGACCCGAAGCCTGATGTAGGCACCGACCCACGACGTCGGTTTGCCTTTCCTTTCACTGGTCGCGCGTGCGTGCCAAGTACTGTCAAGGCCTGAACACTGAACAACTGGAGCTCTTCGTGAAAAGCATCATTCTTTGGCTGTGTGGCGTTCCAGTGGTGGTGATTATCGGGTTGAAGCTTTTTGGCATTCTGTGACGAACTGCTCTTGACGATTTTTTGCGATTCATCTGAACCAATGGTGGGTGTCTCGCTCTAACCCTTTCCTCCTCGCGACGTCGCAAGACGTTGTTCCAAGCGCCCCCCGGGGCGCTTTTTTTTGCCTGGGTGGTGCCGGGAAGGCGATCGGCGGACCACCTTCCGGCGGGTCAGTGCAGGACGCGTCCCCGCATCGCGGCGGGATGCCCCGCGAGGCCGAACGACCGGCCGGTGTCGACCAGTTCGTCCCCATCGACGCGCAGGATGGTGATGTCGCGATCCATGAAGTTGCCGACGTAGAGATACCGGCCATCGGCGCTGAACACGGCGCCTTCCGGCAGACCGCGCACCACCACCTCGTTGCCGCGCGTGACCTTCTTCCCATCGATCCTCAATGCCACGACCGAGCCATTGCGCTGGTGGAAATGGGCATTCTTGGCCGCGTTGCTGCCGCGCAGGATGACCGCCACGGCCAGCCTGCCGGTGGGACTCACGGCCAGGCCTTCGGGGCCGTCGCCCACCACGACCTTGTCGATCACGCGGGGCGGCATGGCCTCGAGGTCGATCACGCTGACCGTGTCGACCTGTCCGTCGGAGGCGCCGGCATTGCCGTTGTCGGCCGTGAGCGCGAGGCGGCCATCGGGCGTGACGTCGACGTTGTAGGGCCACAGGCCAGCGGCCAGATCGACCTTGCCATAGGTCACCTTCTCGCCATCCACGTCGAGCAGCGCGACCTTGTGGCTCGGGAACTTGACGGCCAGGGCCCGCTTGCCATCGGGCGTGAAGCGGACATGCGCGACCGATTCGCCCATGGGCACGGTGTCGATCAGCGTGACCTTGCGGCCGTCGATGCGCAACACGCCGATCGAGTTGTCGGCGCGATGGGCCACCAGCGCCAGCGTGCCGGCACGATTGATCGACAGGCCCGAAGGCTGGCGTCCGACCGCGAGCGTGTCGATCAGGGCCGGCGGCGTCGCGGCCAGATCGATCACGAAGAGCCGGTTGTCGGGCACCTGCCGACGCGCGCCGCCCTCCTCCACCACGTTGAGCGAATTGGCGACCAGTGCCAGCGTCTCGTCGGCATTGATGGCGAGATTGGTCGGCGGACCGGCGATGGTGTTGTCCAGTGCCAGCGAGCCGACCAGCCGAGGAGCCAGCGGATCGGTGCCGATGTCGAGCACCTGCACGGTGTCGCGCCCGTGCGGGCCCAGCACGACACCGCCGGCATCGTTCCAGGACTGCTTCTCGTCGTTGGCGACGAGCATGAGCTGGCGTTTCTGCGTGGTGGCGCCCGTCGCCGACGATGGCAGGCCGGCGCAACCGGCCAGTCCGATGGCGGCACCGAACAGGACCAGCACGCTACGCAGGCGCGCCGCGCGCGAGCGGCACCGATGCGGGATGTGGACGCGGGGATCGGAACAGTGAGTCTGCATGGCTCTTGTCTCTCTTCTGATGGGAATGGCGGGAAGAACCGGATCGCTCGTGGCGGCCGCGCCGTGGCTCCCATCAGTCCATGTGCCGGCGCAGCGCCCGCACGTCGGCATGCAGCGATGCGGCCCAGGCGCGGCGTTCACGTCCGTTCGCGGGTTGTGGCTCGCCGAAGCGCACGATCGCGCGCAGCGGTGGCGCCCCGAGGGTATGCCACAGCGAGCTCAGCAGGTTGTCGTCGTCGATGTAACGGGCCGCCAGACTGGGGATGCCGCTGGCATCGTCGACGTAGCTCAGGGCCATGGGCTGCACCGACGCACCGGCAGAAATGGCGGCCTGCAGCAGGTTGGCGTGGAACGGCAGCACGTCCCGGCCGTCGCTGGTCGTGCCCTCGGGGAACACCGCGATGGCGTCGCCGGCGCGCAGCGCCTCGGTCATGTGATGCGCCACCCGCAGCGCATCGCGACGCCGTTCGCGCTCGATGTAGAGCGTGCCGGCGCCATCGGCCAGCGTGCCGATGACCGGCCAGCGACGCACATCCGACTTGGAGACGAAACGCACGTGCCGCGCGGCATGGATCGCCAGGATGTCCAGCCACGACAGGTGGTTGCACACCAGCAGCACCGGACCGTCCGCGGATGGCGCGCCCTGGATATCCAGGCGGACGCCCATCAGCGCCAGCATGCCGCGCGCCCAGCGTTCGACCTCGCGCTCGCGCTGGTCCGGGTCCAGGCGCGGAAAACGCCGCCGGATGATCCACCAGCCGCGCAGCATCTGGACGATGGCCCGCAGCAGCCGCCAGCCGGCGCGGAGCGATCGCATGACCCGCAACGCGTGCGTGGGGACCTAGTCGGCCCGGCCCGTGGCCTGGGAACGCGAATCGTGTTCGTGCACGATCCGCCCGCCCACCAGGGTCGCCCGCGCCGCGCCACTCAAGGCATAGCCGCTGAATGGCGTGCTCTTGCCCTGGCTGCGCAGCGCCTCGGGACGCACCTGCCATTCGAGCGTCGGATCGATGACGCACAGGTCCGCCCAGCCGCCCTCGACCAGCCGACCGGCACCCGCCGCCTCGGGCGCGGTGAGGATGCGCGCGGGCGCGGCGGTGACGACCTCCAGCGCGCGCGCCAGGCCGGCGCCGCTGTCCTCGCCCCACTTGAGCGCCAGCGGCAGCAGCAGTTCGAGCCCGGTGGCGCCGGGCTCGCTCTCGGCGAACGGCAAGGTCTTGGCATCGGCATCGACCGGGGTGTGGTCGGAGACCAGGGCATCGATGGTGCCGTCGGCGAGCGCGGCGGACAGCGCATCGCGGTCGCGCTGCTGGCGCAGTGGCGGACTCAGGCGCGCCCGGCTGTCGAAGTAGCCGATGTCGGCATCGGTCAGGTGCAGCGAATTGATGCTGACGTCGCAGGTCACCGGCAGCCCGTCGGCCTTGGCCGCGCGCACCAGGGCGACGCCGGCCGCGCTGGAGAGCCGGCACAGATGCACGCGCGCGCCGGTGCCCTTCATCAGTTCCAGGATGGTGAACAGCGCGATCGTCTCCGCCGCCACCGGCACGCCGGCCAGGCCCAGGCGCGTCGCCAGCGCGCCGCTGGCCGCCACGCCCTTGCCGAGATCGCGATCCTGGGGCCGCAGCCAGACGGTGTAGCCGAAGGTGCTGGCATAGGACAGCGCGCGCTGCAGCACCTGGGTGCTGCCCAGGGGCACGTCGGCCTGGCTGAAGCCGACGCAACCGGCATCGGTGAGCGCGACCATCTCGGTCAGCACCTCGCCGGCGAGACCGCGCGTGACGGCGCCGAGCGGGAAGAGCCGCGCGCGCCGCAGCTTGCGGGCCCGGTAGTGCAGCATCTCGACCAGCCCGGGCTCGTCGAGGACCGGATCGGTGTCGGGCGGGCAGACCAGGCTGGTGACGCCGCCGGCCACCGCCGCGGCGAGTTCGCTCTCCAGCATGCCCTCGTGCTCGTGGCCCGGCTCGCGCAATCGCGCGGCCAGATCGACCAGTCCCGGCGCGACGATGCAGCCGGCCGCATCGAGCGTGCGTTCGACCTCGAAGCCGGCCGGCAGCGCACCGATGGCGCGGATCTTGCCGTCCGCGATGGCGATGTCGGCGACGCGATCGAGACCCGACGCCGGATCGACCACCCGGCCATTGGTGATGAGGATGTTCATGACGATGCGTCCATCGGCGCACACGACGCCGACGCGGAAAATCTTTCGGGAAATGCCACCGGACCGGCGCCGCCGGGAGGTAGGCATGGCCCCCGGAAGGGGGTTGGCGAAGCGCCACGAAGTGCGCGAAGACCGGGGGAGAGCAACAGTCTCATGCTTCGTTGCCCGCCACGATGCTCATGACGGCCATCCGCACGGCGATGCCGAAGGTGACCTGCGGCAGGATCACGCTCTGCGCGCCATCCACCACCTCCGAGTCGATCTCGACGCCGCGGTTGATCGGCCCCGGATGCATCACGATGCAGTCGGACTTGGCGAGCTGGAGCTTCTCCGGCGTCAGGCCGTAGGTCTTGAAGAATTCCTGGCTGGAGGGCAGCAGCGCCCCGCTCATGCGTTCGTTCTGCAGCCGCAGCATGATGATCACGTCGCAATCGCGGATGCCCTCCTCCAGGGTGTGGCAGACGCGCACGCCCATCCCGGCCATGTCGCCGGGCACCAGCGTGCGCGGGCCGACCACCCGCACCTCGGCGCAGCCGAGCGTGGTGAGCGCATGGATGTCCGAACGCGCCACGCGCGAGTGCAGCACGTCGCCGACGATGGCCACCGTCAGGTTGGAGAAATCCTTCTTGTAGTGGCGGATGGTGAACATGTCGAGCAGCCCCTGCGTGGGGTGCGCATGGCGGCCATCGCCGGCGTTGACCACATGGACGTGCGGCGCGACATGCTGCGCGATCAGGTAGGGCGCGCCGGATTCGCCGTGACGCACCACGAAGATGTCCGCCGCCATCGCCGAGAGGTTGGCGATGGTGTCGAGCAGGGACTCGCCCTTGCTCGCCGACGAGCGCGCGATGTCGAGATTGAAGACATCGGCCGACAGGCGCTTGGCGGCGATCTCGAAGGTGGTGCGGGTGCGCGTCGAGTTCTCGAAGAACAGGTTGAAGACGCTCTTGCCGCGCAGGAGCGGCACCTTCTTGACCTCGCGGTCGCTGACGCTGGTGAAGTTGGCGGCGGTGTCGAGGATGTGCGTGAGGATGCCCTTGGGCAGCCCCTCGATCGACAGCAGATGGACCAGCTCGCCGTGCTTGTTGAGCTGGGGATTGCGCTTGTAGAGCATCAGGCGCTGGCCTCCACCTGCAGGCTGAACGCGCCCTGGGCGTCGCGGGCCAGGGCCAGCGACTGCGTCTCGGGCAATGTCAGGCGCGCGGCCGCGAAGTCCGCCGCCACGGGCAGTTCGCGCCCGCCCCGGTCCACCAGCACGGCCAGGCGCACGCGGGCCGGACGGCCGAAGTCGAACAGCTCGTTGAGCACCGCGCGGATCGTGCGGCCGGTGTAGAGCACGTCGTCGAGCAGCAGCACGTCGGCGCCATTGACATCGAAGGGCAGCGCGGTCTGGGCGCTGCTGGAGAGGCCGCGACGCGCGAAGTCGTCGCGGTGCATGGCCGAGGAGATCACGCCGGGCGCGCCGGACAGGCCGAGGTCGCGCTGCAGTCGCTCGACCAGCCAGACGCCGCCGGAGGCGATGCCCACCAGCCGCGTGTCCGCGCGCCACAGCGCCTGCACGCCACGCAGCAGGTCGCCATACAGCGCCTCGGCGTCGGGAACGGAGTTCGTTGCACTCAAGAAAGGCTCCTCAAAAATTGCTCCAGGATGATGCAGGCCGATGCGGCGTCGGCATCGCGCGCGCCCGCGGCCAGTGCCTCGGTGGTGCTGTAGCGTTCGTCGACCTCGTAGACCGGCAGGCCGAAGCGGCCCCGCAGCTGGCGTGCGAATCGCTGCGCCCTGGCGGTGTTCTCGTGACTCGCGCCATCGGGGTGGAACGGCACGCCGACGACCAGCGCGTCGGGCTGCCATTCCTTGATGCGCGCCGCGACCTGGGCGAAGCGCGCATCGCCCTCGGCGCGGATGGTGGCCTGCGGCGTGGCGCTGCGCAGCAGGCGGTTGCCGGTGGCCACGCCGGTGCGCTTCTGGCCATAGTCGAAGGCCAGGAAGGTCTGCAGGCCGGGCGCGACGGCCGCACCCGCGGCGGCCGCGCCGGCGTCGGGTGCCTTCACGGGCGGGATCGCGCGCCGCGCCTCATGCATGTCCCGCATCGGGCGAGAGCGTCCAGGCCTCCAGGCCGAGCAGCAGCAGCGCGCGGTCGTAGCGCTCGCCCACGGGGGTATCGAAGATCACGGCCGGATCGGCACCGACGGTGAGCCAGCTGTTCTCGGCCAGTTCGGATTCGAGCTGCCCCTCGCCCCAGGCCGAGTAGCCCAGCGAGACCAGCACCCGCCGCGGGCCGGCGCCGGTGGCCATGGCTTCCAGGACGTCCTTGGAGGTGGTCATCTCCAGGCCGCCGGGAATCGTCATGGTGGAGGCATAGACCGACTCCTCCGGCCGGTCGGCGGCGGCGAAGACCGGCTCGTGCAGCACGAAACCGCGTTCGGTCTGCACCGGGCCGCCCTGGAACACCGGCGCCGCGCCGAGTTCGGGCCGGGCGAGGTGGAGCTCGATCTTGTCGAACAGCGCCTGCAGGTTGATGTCGCTGGGTTTGTTGATCACCAGGCCGAGCGCGCCGCGCTCGCTGTGCTCGCAGAGGTAGACCACGCTGCGGCTGAAGGCCTGGTCTTCCAGACCCGGCATCGCGATCAGGAAATGATGCGTGAGGTTCATGCGGGCAGAATCGGAAGCCATATGCCTCCGATTTTACCGGCCGTCGACAAGACTTATCCCAAGGGACTCCTCTGGCTGCGTCGCGACCTGCGCGTCGACGACAACGCCGCGCTCTGGATGGCCCTGCGCCATTGCCGCGAAGTGATCTGCGCGTTCGTCTTCGACCGCGCCATCCTCGACGACCTGCCACGCGCCGACCGGCGCGTCGAGTTCATCCGCGAATCGCTCGTCGAGCTCGAGGCCGACCTGCGCGCGCTCGGCGGCGGACTGGTCGTGCGGCATGCCGTCGCCGAGACGGAGATCCCGGCGCTGGCCAGCGCCCTGGGCGTGCAGGCGGTGTATGCCAACCACGATCACGAGCCCGCCGCGATCGCGCGCGACGCCCGCGTGCTGGGCGCGCTCGCCAACGCCGGCATCGCCTTCCATACGGCCAAGGATCAGACGATCTTCGAGCGCGACGAGATCCTGACCAAGGCCGGTCAGCCCTATGGGGTGTTCACGCCCTACAAGCGCGCCTGGCTGGCCAAGCTCGACGACTACCACCTCAAGGCCTATCCCTCGCGTGGCTATGCCGATGCGTTGGCGCCACCGCCGGCGTCCCATCGCGCTCCGGTGCCCTCGCTGGCCGATCTCGGCTTCGAGCGCACCAACCTGCGGGAACTGGAGATCCCCACCGGCACCCAGGGCGGGGCGGCGCTGTTCGAGGATTTCTTCGAGCGCATCGACCACTACGACGGCGCCCGCAACTTCCCGGCGGTGCGCGGACCCAGCTACCTCAGCGTGCACCTGCGCTTCGGCACGGTCTCGATCCGCCAGCTCGCCGGCGTGGCCCACCGGCTGGCGCTGCAGGGCAATGCCGGCGCGGCGGTCTGGCTGAGCGAGCTGATCTGGCGCGACTTCTATTCGCAGGTGCTCTCGCATCATCCGCGCATTGCCGAGGGCAAGAGCTTCAAGCCCGAATACGACCGCATCGTCTGGCATCACGGCAAGCAGGCCGATGCCCTGTTCGATGCCTGGTGCCGGGGCCGCACCGGCTATCCGCTGGTGGATGCGGCGATGGCCCAGATCAACCAGAGCGGCTACATGCACAACCGGCTGCGCATGGTCGTGGCCTGCTTCCTGTGCAAGGACCTGGGGATCGACTGGCGGCGTGGCGAAGCCTATT
>Ga0308164_10002427_pt1 | contig 18587 bp, 18 predicted proteins | sample PhyTR2_FD_201031 | JGI IMG/M metagenome (GOLD analysis project Ga0308164, IMG submission 201031) | Phyllosphere microbial communities from UC Gill Tract Community Farm, Albany, California, United States - DLSLT.R2 | ecosystem: Host-associated > Plants > Phyllosphere > Unclassified | place: USA... | reverse complement strand
ACATCTCCCGCCACTATCAGGGCATGGAATAATGGAAGTATGATTCCCGGCGGCGTCATTTCAATGAATACAAAATGGGTAACGTCAAAATTTGCCATGTATTACGCAGGGACAGGCAACAAAGTAGTTGGATTTAATACTAATCTTGGAGATGCTACTCCTAATTCATGCGTCACCAGTGTTGATTACTTTTCCACGCCAGACGGATCCGCAGAATGGTTTACGATTACAGGAACTGAAACAATAACTTATTTACAAATATATCCATGAAAAAAACAGCAGCTTTATTATTGGGCCTAACAGTAACTTACTTTAATATTTACCCATAAAAAGAATGTATCTAAAAATTCATAACCTGTGTTGAGGATTTCTTTTTGGGAAAAATTTCGGACCTACCATCTGAAACCTAAAAAAGCCGTCTCTGCAAATTGCAGGACGGCTTTTATAAACAGTTTTGTAACTAAAAATCACGAGAAAATCTGTAAGCCGGATTTTGTTCTTCCGAAGAAGTGCCTGTTATTTATCTGCGTTTTACATTGCTGCAAAACTTGAGCTGATTACCCCTCGGCTTTCGGGACGAGCCGCCCCTAATTTCCATTGCTGAAAAGAACCGATATACTTATCATTGCACCGCAAAGAGTTTACCTGGTTTCACTACAGCCGAACTGTACCTGCTTTCTGTTGCACTTGTCCTACCCTCACGGGTGACGGATGTTATCCGCTTTGCTGCTCTATGGTGTCCGGACTTTCCTACCCCTGCCGAAACAGGAATCAACAAGCCGATTTTCTCGCGGTTGCAAAGATACAGATTATTTAAATGGAATAATGTAGCAGTGATGATTAACAACAGGATTATTTTAAGTTTTGGCTAAGTCTAATTTTCATCTGTCTTTTGTTAAGTAATCTGAAGCCCACTTCTATTGAATAATGTACTATAAAAAGCCTCATTAATGAACTCCTCAGTTTGATATTCAATAAGACCAAACTTCAAAAGTCTCTTCAATAAATTATCTTACCATCATATCAACAAATTACCGCATTATTATTATCTTCGTGCCATTATATATCTATGACTTCCAGAGAAAAAGAATTCGCACAGCTTATCAAAGATAATCAGGGTCTGATTATTAAAGTTTCGCGACTCTACACCAATTCTCTTGAAGACGAAGAGGATTTGTTTCAGGAGATCGTATTGCAGCTTTGGAGGAGCTACGACTCTTTTAAAGGAAATTCTAAAATTTCTACATGGATGTACCGTGTAGCCCTTAATACAGCCATTACCCTTTTCAGAAAAAAAAGCAAGAGTCTTCCTACCAACGAGCTGGATATCAACCACAGGGATTTTGTGGAAGATGATGAGGACAAGCAGCAGCAGATCTCGCTTCTGTATACCGTGATCAAAACACTCCCAAATGTAGAAAGAGCAATTGTAATGATGTATCTTGACGACCTGCCCTATAAGGATATTGCAGAAAACCTTGGAATCACCGAGGTCAATGCCCGTGTGAAAATGAACAGATTAAAGAAAACCCTTAAAGAACAGATGGAAAAATATGCCTGATTTTGATTTAGACAGCTTAAAAAAAACATGGCAGGAGCAGCCTGTTCAGCCGAAATACGACAGCACAGAAATTCTTCAGATGCTGAACAGAAAATCACGCAATTACGTGAAATATATTTTCTGGATCAGTGTAGCCGAATTTTTATTCTTTTCCGTTCTCGGATTGTTTTATTTCCTTCAGGGTGAAGAATCGGACAGTTTCCGCAAAATATTAGAAAAATTGGGTGCTCAGCAGTCGCCTGAAATACAGACCAATTTTGACTATGCTTATTTAGCCATAAAAGTTTTAAGCCTTTTGATCACTGCTTATTTTGTTCTGAAGTTTTATCAGAATTACCGCAAGATTAAAATTGAAGAAAACCTCAAAGGCCTCATCATACGGATTATGAAATTCAAAAAGACCGTGAATGCCTTTATCCTGATCAGCATTTCCCTTCTCGTTGCTTTTATGTTTGTCTTTACTGCATTCATTTTTTATGTATTGAATTCTCAGAATGTACAGCCGGACAATTCCAACCTTATCATTGTCATTGTCGGAATTATTGTAAGTACTGTACTATGTGTGCTTCTGATTTGGTTCTATTACAGGCTTGTGTATGGAATTATTATCCGAAAACTAGACAGGAATTTAAAACAGCTTAAAGACATCGATTCTCAGGAAAATTAGCATGAACAGGCATCAGTTAAAGATTTTTCATTAATTTTATTGAACCAAATCTTAAACTATGCCATTATCTTACGTCTATGGAGCATCTTCTATTCCATTGCTTGGACAAACTATCGGCGGAAATCTTAAAAAGACTGTTGAAAAATACCCCAATCAGGAAGCCTTAGTCTGTGTTCATCAGAATTACAGAGCAACGTATCAGGAATTTTATAATCAGACAACCGCTGTTGCAAAAGCATTAATTTTTTCAGGTGCCAAAGCTGGAGACAGAATCGGGATCTGGTCTTCCAACCGCTATGAATGGGTACTGCTGCAATATGCCACTGCCCGGATAGGAACTATTCTTGTCAATATCAATCCTGCTTACAGAACCCATGAGCTTACTTATGTCCTGAACCAGTCTGAGATCCGCTTTATTTTTTCCCCATTGAATTTTAAAAGCAGCAATTATAAGGAAATGGTAGAATATGCAAAAGAAGTATGTCCTACCCTGGAGCATGAAATTTTCTTTGATGACAATTGGGAAGATTTTTTAAATAACGGACAGTATATTTCTGACGATACCCTGCACAGCTTTGAAGAACATGTACAGTTTGATGATCCCGTAAACATCCAGTACACTTCCGGAACCACCGGGTTTCCAAAAGGTGTTACCCTTTCTCATCATAATATTTTAAATAATGGATACTTCATCGGTATACGCTTAAAATACTCGGAGCAAGACCGGGTCTGTATTCCCGTACCCTTTTATCACTGTTTTGGAATGGTAATCGGGAATATCTGTTGCACAGCCCATGGAGCATGCATGGTAATTCCCAATGACAGTTTTGATCCTGAGATTACACTTAAAACGGTTTCTGATGAAAAATGTACTTCCCTATATGGAGTTCCAACCATGTTTATTGCTGAGCTGGCAGTAAAGGATTTTGAAACTTTTGATTTCTCCCATTTAAGAACGGGTGTGATGGCTGGTTCCGTCTGCCCGCCTGAGATTATGAAAAAGGTAGAAAATCTGATGAACATTAAAGAAATGAGCATTTGCTACGGAATGACGGAAACCTCTCCTGTTTCTACACAAACCCTGATCGGAACTTCCCTGGAAAAACAGGTAAGCACGGTAGGAACCGTCCAGGATCATCTTGAAATAAAGATTATTGACGAAAACGGAAAAACAGTAGAAAGAGGTGAAACCGGTGAACTCTGTACAAGAGGCTATTCTGTAATGCTGAAATACTGGAATGATCTTGAAAATACAAAAAAAGTGCTGGACGATGCCCGATGGATGCACACCGGTGATATGGCTGTAATGGATGAGGAAGGTTATATTACCATCTCCGGACGCATGAAAGATCTTATCATTCGTGGTGGTGAAAATATCTCCCCTAAAGAGATCGAAGATTTTCTGTATACTTATCCCAATATCCTGGATGTTCAGATCATCGGAATTCCAAGTGAAAAATTCGGTGAAGAAGTGATGGCATGGGTAAAAGTAAGAAAAGGCTCTGTTATAACAGAAACAGAACTTTTAGACTATTGCAAAGGAAAAATTGCCCATTATAAGATCCCGAAATACTGGAAGTTTGTGGATGAATTCCCAATGACCATTTCCGGCAAAATAAGAAAAGTGGAAATGCGTGAAATCTCTGTAAAAGAACTGGAACTGGAGCACCTGAAGCAACGTTCCTGAATAGCTTTTACAAGTTATTTTGAATAATACTCTAACAGAAAATTTTAATTACAGACTCTTAAAATAAGAAAAGCCCGGAAATACCGGGCTTTTACTTTTATATATAACTTTTAAAGTTCTTTTCTTAATCTTGCTACCGGGATATTGAGCTGTTCACGGTATTTGGCAATCGTTCTTCTGGCAATATTATAGCCTTGCTCTTTCAGGATTACTACCAGAGCATCGTCTGTAAGTGGCTTTCTTTTGTTCTCCTTTCCGATCACTTCCTGAAGATGTGTTTTGATCTCTTTGGTAGAGACTTCCTCACCATCATCATTCGTTAAACTGTCTGAGAAAAGATCTTTCAGATAAACAATACCGTTCGGGGTATCAGCATATTTACTTTTTACAACCCTTGAAATGGTGGAAATATCAAATCCTGTAATATCTGCTATATCTTTAAGAATCATTGGTTTCAGAGATTTTTCGTCCCCTGTGATAAAGTAATCCTTTTGGAATTTAACGATCGCTGTAATGGTTTGCAGAAGGGTATTCTGACGCTGATTAATCGCATCTATATACCATTTTGCAGCATCTAATTTTTGCTTAATGAATAATGCAGCCTGCTTATGATCAGAAGATTTCTTATCGTGGGAATATGTAGTCAAAATATCCTTATACTCCTCAGAAACTCTTAAAGTCGGCGCATTCTTGCTGTTTAGCATTGGAATTACGATCCCGTCTTTTACCTGGATCACAAAATCCGGGATAATTTCCTGATTGATTGTGATGGTCTGTGTATCAAAGTTTCCTCCTACTTTTGGTGAAAGTTTTGAGATCTCATCTAAAGCGTCCTTAAGATCATCTTCTTCAATATCATATTTCTGAATAATCTTGTTGTAGTGCTTATTGGTAAGAGCATCAAACTGATTTCTTAAAATACTTGCAGCCAATGAAACCGCTTTATCAGAGCTTACTTTTTTCTCGATCTGAAGCAGCAGACATTCCTGCAGACCTCTTGCACCCACTCCGGGCGGATCAAGCTTCTGGATATAGTTTTCTAAGATATCATCCACTTTTTCTTTAGTGGTATAGATTCCATGCGAGAAGGCAAGATCATCTACAATAGATTTTATCTCTCTTCTAAGGTATCCGTCCGTATCTAAGTTTCCAATAATATATTCTGCGATTTTCAGATCTTCCGGGTTGATATTGATCAGGTGAATCTGCTCAAGTAGATAGTCATATAAAGACTGTCCTTCCGTCAGAAGACTTTCATTATCAAACTCTTCATCATCCGGAGAATAGTTGCTGGATGCAGTTTTATAAGTAGGCTCGTCGTCATAGATATATTCATTGACGTCGAAATCCGTTTCAATACTATCTGTTCCCTCATCCTGATAAGCATCTTCGAGAGAAGAAAAGTCATCTTCTTTAGAATCTTCCTTTACAATTTCTAAAGCAGGATTTTCCTCAAGCTCTCTTTCCAGCTCCTCTTCAAATTCCAATGTATGAAGCTGGATAAGCTTCATCAACTGGATCTGCTGGGGGGCCAGCTTCTGTCCTAACTTAAGTTGTAAGTGTTGTTTAAGCATATTAGTCCTTTGTGTTTTAACATAACATATTCTACGAATTTAATAAATTTATTCGATAAAAAACACATTTAGCATGATTTTTGCATTATACTTCCTAACATAATAAACTATTAGAAAATAAAAAAAGCCTTAATTCTCACATTAAGGCTTTTTTATTGGTCTAGAATTCAGCACTTTTCGGTGTTCTAGGGAAAGGAATCACATCTCTGATATTCGTCATTCCTGTTACGAAAAGAATCAGTCTTTCCAACCCTAATCCGAAGCCTGCATGCGGCACAGAACCGAATTTCCGGGTATCCAGGTACCACCAAAGTTCGTGCTCATCTACATGCATTTCTGCCATTTTCTGTTTTAGTACATCTAATCTCGCTTCTCTTTCCGATCCTCCGATGATCTCCCCGATTCCCGGGAAAAGAACGTCCATTGCGGCAACGGTCTTGTTGTCATCATTCAGTTTCATATAGAAGGCTTTGATCTCTTTCGGATAATCGAACAATACTACCGGGCTTTCAAAATGCTTTTCAACCAGGTATCTTTCGTGTTCAGACTGAAGATCCGTTCCCCAGTTTTCAACCGGATACTGGAACTTTCCTTTTTTATTTTCTTTAGAGTTCATTAGGATCTCGATGGCTTCTGTATAGCTTACACGTTTGAAACGCTTAGCAATAACATTCTGAAGTTTTTCGATAAGCCCTTCTTTTGCTCTTTCTTTTTCCGGTTTTGTTTTTTGCTCTTCCTCGAAACGTTTGTCAAGGAATTCAAGATCATCTTTACAGTTGTCCAGAACATACTGGATCACATATTTTAAGAAATCTTCCGCAAGGTCGATATTATCTTCAAGGTTATTGAATGCCACTTCCGGCTCTATCATCCAGAACTCAGCAAGGTGTCTTGTTGTGTTGGAGTTTTCTGCACGGAAAGTAGGTCCGAATGTATAAATTCGCCCCAATCCCATCGCTGCAGTTTCTCCTTCTAGCTGTCCGGAAACCGTTAGGTTCGTCTTTTTACCGAAGAAATCCTGCGCAAAATCTATTTCGCCGTTTTCCGTTCTTGGCATATTGTTCAGGTCAAAGTTTGTAACTCCGAACATTTCTCCTGCTCCTTCCGCATCTGCACCTGTAATTACCGGTGTATTGATATAGAAAAACTGGTTTTGGTTAAAAAATGAATGCACCGCAAAACTTACTGCGTGACGCACTCTGAAAACAGCCCCGAATAAATTCGTTCTGAATCTTAAGTGGGCCTGATCTCTTAACACTTCAAGCGAATGTTTTTTAGGCTGAAGAATCGTTTTATCCCTGTCTTCCGTAAAGTTATCTCCTAAGATGATGATCTTTTTCGCTACAATTTCCACATTCTGTCCGGCTCCCTGGCTTTCTACCACTTCACCGATCACCTTTAGAGAGGCGGCCGTACTGATCTTACTGATGATCTCCTCGTCAAAATTTTCAAAATCAACAACAATTTGCAAATTATTGATCGTAGAACCATCATTAAGCGCTATAAAGCGATTTGCACGGAATGTTCTTACCCAACCGTAAACCGTAATGTCATGATGTAATACTTTCTTGTAATCCTGTAGGATTTCCTTAATGGTCTGCTTTTTCATTTGTTGATTATAAATTTTCGTATAAAATTAACGTCTGCAAAGTTACAAAAAAACAGCGCAACTTAATGATTACGCTGTCTTTTAAAAAAATCATTTATCAATAAATTCAATCTAAAACTATGCTCTAAATATTATTTAAGCTCAGTTCGGGTAGTTGCAGATTACTTCATGTTACTAATCTTAATATCCTTGTGAAGTTTTTAAACCTTGACAAGGATTCATCTCAACTTCACTTTCTAAATTCCTTTTCTTCGTTTTTCTAATTAAAAAACACTGTTTTCTTCCGTTGTTTTCCGCATCGGATTTTCCAGGCATGATAGGAACTCGGTACATCATACTGCCATTTCGAAAGAATTAAAATAATCAGGATCACATCGATATGTGAAATAAATCCCAATCCTACTGTCAGATAAAAAGCCCATCCGGTCTGCTGAAATCCAATTAAATAAGTAAAAGCAACGAGTAAACTCAATCCCCACATTTTCGATAAAAAAGCGTGAGTACAGGTTTCTTTACCGAATTTCCAGATACTGACGATGTAGCAGAGTGCTTCCATAACGAAGATTATAAGGATGCCTAGCCATTCATTTTTAATTAAGTCAGGATTCAGGAAATAGGATGCAAATCCTAGTGAAAGCCAGAATATCAAATCGGTCTGGCTGTCTAATCTTCTTAATTTTTCTGACGAAACACCAACCTTCCGGGCAATAATTCCATCGAAAATATCTGTTAATAGTCCAAAATACATCAACATTAAAATCAAAACACTTGCTTCTACTCCTTTAAAATAAGCTAACGACAGAATAACCGGAGCAAGGAGAAATCTGGTTGCTATAAGCAGGTAGGGTATCTTTTTCATAACTTTTTATTTTTAAAATTCCAATTGATTAAAGGCATTTTTCTTTTTTCATTTTCATTCCAGAAACCAATTTGTATTCCCCTGGAATCTTTGCAAACATTGATTAAAGCCACCTGAACACCTCTGCATTTTTGACTTACATTCGCAATCGTGGAAATAGCCACGCCCTGTGTTGTATGATGAAAATTGTATAGCGGTGATACTGCAAGTCCATTGGTCACTGAAGGCGCACCAATATTACTGGATAGACTTAATTCGAGTCCGTTGGTGACAGTAGGCTCCATATTGATAATGGAAAGCTGCATTCCGTTAATCTCATTCATTTTATCCGGCAGAGGATCTGAACTAATGTCATTAATTCCCCAATTATCAATGGTAGTAATGTTGACCAGAAACAATACAGGAAAGAAAATTCCCAATCCATTAAATCCCAATCCAACCCCATTGACTTTCTTAGGTTGTATTCCCTGATCAATTTCATCATAATATTTAATCAGCATTCCATTAACGTTTTTAGTTTCTTTTGAAGGCGAAAAGCCAATAAGTCTGGGCTTATCCGATCTGATATATAAACTATCCTGAGCACCGACCACACTTCCTGCAAAGAGGGAAATCATGATCATAAAATTTATTTTCATAACTCATTGTTTTAAAATTATACTTCAAAAGTATCTGTGAAAAACATGAATCTGAATGTGAAAAAAAATTAAAATAAAGGAGTACATTTGTGAAAATCACAAAACCATGTATCAGGAACTTTTATTAAAGGAAATTCGTAGAAAAATTGGTTATAAATCTCTGAACGATGAGATTGCCAATATTCTCAATATAAGCTATGATGCAGCGCACAGAAGAACCTCTCTGAAAGCAAAATTCAGTTTTGAAGAGGCTTTGAAACTGGCGAAATATTATCAGATCTCCCTTAATCAGTTCATTACTTCAGACCGTCAGCTTGTAGTTCAGAAAACCTCAGCGGTGGACAAAACGGAAGATTTGCAGTCTTTTTTTCAGAATAATCTCAGCATTTTTGAAAGCCTGCCGCTTTCTGATGAAATGACGATTTATTATTCAGCGAAGGATATTCCGTTTTTTTATACGCTTTCCGATACATTGCTTTCCCGTTTTAAAATTTATGTCTGGATGAATCTGCTTAATGCAAAACAGGTTTTCATCCCCTTTCTGGAATTTTCACCACCTTATTTTGAATCCAATACTCAGGAACTGAAAAAAAAATATGAAGCTCAAAATGTGGTAGAATTATGGAATAACAGGACCATTTCCAGTATTTTACAACAGATCTTGTTTTATTACGAAACCGGGCTTTTACAAAAAAATGAAGCTGAAATTATTCTTAAAGAACTGAGAGAACTTATAAAATATGTTGAAGAAAAGACGGAAAGTAACCCCAAATTTCAATTGTATGAAAATGAACTGATGCATCTTTCCAATGATATCTTTTTTCATCATCCGCAACGGTCGCTTTTTGCTATACCTACGAATATGTTTGGTTATATATTAGTTAACGATCCAAAAACCTGCAGGGAAACTTATAATTATTTTGAGCATCAGATCAAAAATTCAAAATCACTGAATACTTCCGGAAACCGGGACAGAAAAATATTTTTTAATAAAATGTTTGAACAGATTGAACATTTAAAACAAAAACTATAACATGAAAAGCCTCTATAATGGTGAATTTTTTGGGAGAACCAATGAAACAGTTCGTTTCGATGGGCTGACCATTACGGATACAGAATACACACATCCGTATGTAGACTGGCATTACCATGAAAATGCTTATTTTACTTTTCTGCTGCAGGGAAATATGACGGAAGGAAACAAAAAGGAAACCTATGATTGCCAAGCAGGAACACTGCTTTATCATCATTGGGAAGATGCCCATTATAACATTAAACCTGATATTTTTACGAGAGGATTTCATCTTGAGGTCACTGAAAACTGGTTTGAAAAATTCCAGATGTCCAAAGACAGTATTGAAGGAAGTTTTAATTTGAAAAACCCTGCTCTAAAATTGTTGATGTATAAGATTTTTAAGGAAGCAAAATTGAATGATCTTTCTTTTGAACTGTCTGTTCATGAGCTTTTACTTAATATTTTCAGTGAGTTATCAGGTAAGGTTCAAAATTCTGATAAAAAACCAGGTTGGGTAAAAAAAATTGATGAAATACTCCATGAACATTTCACGGAAAAGTTGAGTCTGACAGATCTTTCTAAAACGATTGATATTCATCCGGTTCATTTAAGCCGTGATTTCCAGAAACATTTTCAGTGTAATCTGGGAGATTATATCAGAAAACTGAAGATCAATAAATCTTTAACTCTTATCAATTCCCATCGGTCTTTGGCCGAAGTAGCGCTGGAATGTGGTTTTGCAGATCAAAGTCATTTCATCAGGTCGTTCAGAGAAAATATGGGAATCACTCCTTTGCAGTATAAAAATCTTCTGAAGAAATAAGAATGTTAATTTCATTCTATTTTTTCTAGTAACTACTTTCTATTTTTGTTCATATAAAATATTAAAATGAAATCTATTCTATTATTTATCATACTCTTGGTTTCAGGAATTTCTTTTGGACAAGATAAAAATATTACTGAGCCAGAAGTCATCACAAATCCTGTTCACAAAAAATATGCTAACAAAATTATTTTCCTGGATAAAACTGTTTCTCCGGACCAAATAAAAGAATCGGATTTTCTAAAGCATCTGGTATTTCAGGAGGATAAAGATCTTGACATCCGTATTTTCATGAATAATTCCCTGATTAATTATTTACACCAGATCGATCCGTCATTGTCTGCTGAAGAATTACTTAAAAAAGGAAATTATCAATTCAATTTCTTTGTTGACGAAAAATTAATTTATACTGAAAATTTAAATACAGGAGCTGGAAAACCCGAAGATAAAAAGAGCAAAACAACTTTTAGAATTCCATTATTAAGTTCAAAAAACGAAGATTCCTGGGGAAAATATATGTGGATGAGATTTTATCTGGGCAATGGCGGAATTGATGCATTAGGTGAAGGCAATCATCTTTTAAAGGTTGAAATTAAACCTTATCTGCAAACGACATCTTTACAGGTTGGACAGACGATTGCAGCAGGTGAAATTCATTTGACAGTTCCTCACAAAAATATTTCAGAAGAGCAAATTGCTATTCAAAAAACAGCACCCAACAGTGGATGGAAAGTTTCTGATGAAAAATTGAATGAGGAAAAGATCAGGCTTTTAAATAGAAAAATTGCAGAAAACAGATTCAGAGATATTACAAGCATTGTAGTGATCAAAAATAACAAGCTTCTTCTGGAAGAATATTTCAGCCGGTCAGGAAGAGATTCCCTGCAGGATACCCGTTCTGTTGGAAAATCTTTTGCTTCGGCTTTGATGGGCATTGCCATTAAAGATGGATATTTTAAGGGCGAAAATCAGATGCTGAAAGAATTTTACGACCTGAAACAATTTAAAAATCACTCGTCCAGTAAAGATAATATGACGATTAAAAGCCTGCTGACCATGAGTTCCGGTTTTGACGGAAATGACGCAGATGAAGAATCTCCCGGAAACGAAGAGAATATGTATCCTACTGAGAATTGGGTAAAATTTGTACTGGATTTACCTGCTACAGAAAACAAACCCGGTGAAAAATGGAGCTATTTCACTGCAGGGGTAGTGTTGACAGGAGATATTTTGGATAAAAAGGTTCCTAATGGCCTGGAAAATTATGCCGAAAAAAAACTGTTTCAACCTCTCGGAATTACGAACTACAAATGGCAGTTTACCCCGCAACAAAAGCCCTCTCTGGCCGGCGGACTTCGTATGAGAACGTTGGATTTTGCAAAATTCGGGCAGCTTTACAAAAATAACGGAACATGGAATGATCAATCTATTATTGATAAAAATTGGGTAAAAAAATCTTTCACGAATTATTTTACGGATACAGATTTTGAAGGATATGGATATCTGTTCTGGAGAAAAATTTATAAAGTTGGAAACCGCAATTTTGAAGCTTATCAGTCCAGCGGAAATGGAGGAAATAAAATCATAATATTCACAGAAATTCCGGTTGTAATAGTGGTTACAGCAAAAGCCTACAACAAACCTTACGCTCATCCACAGGCAGATAAGATCGTACAGGAATATCTTTTACCTGCTATTGATGAATAGTGGTATCAGTATAGAATAATAAAGATATTGATTATTGAAATGTACTAAGACAAATCATCAGCTGATTTGCTTTTTTAGCAAATTACTCGTCTTTTTTAGAGGAAACTAAAAAAACGTCGATAAGTCCTTCAGGAAGCTGCATTTTAATGAATCTTTCATCTCTGTTCACTTCAAGGATCCAGTCTTTGATGATAGGAATCACCACTTCTTTTCCGTCCAGATTGGTTACGAAATAGTTTTGGGCAGTCTGGTCGTTGACAGATCTTATGACCCCACATTCATTACCATTTTCATCAAGGATATCGAAGCCAATGATCTCATGGTAGTAGAATTGTTTCCCGGAAAGTTTGGGAAGTGAGGCAAGCGGTAAGTAGACACTTTTCCCTAAGGACTGGTCTACCAATGCCTCGGAAGAATTTTTAAAGGCCAGGTTAAGCGCATCATTTTTACTCCATGATGTTTTTTCAATAAAAAAAGGAACCAATAATCCGTTGATTTCAACGAATATTGATTCCAATTTATTGTAAAGCTCGGGTTGATCGGTATCCAGTTTAAGGATAACGTTTCCCGCAAGGCCATGTCTGCGTGTGATTTTTCCTAATAAATAGCAATCTTCTTTACGCATACAGGTTTATTAAGCTTCAGTGTTTTCTTCAGTTTCAGCAGCAGGAGCTTCTCCTTCTGTAGCTTCTACAACTTCTTCAGCAGGTGCGTTAGCAGCTTCTTCAGCAGCTTTAGCATCAGCTTCTACTTGTGCAGCAGCAGCGATTCTAGCATCGTTTACTTTAACTTCAGCTTCTAAAGCAGCTTTCTTAGCGTCAGCCTGAGCTTTAGATAAACCTTCTACTTTACCTTGTACTTTTTGTTCTTTAGATTCTAACCAAGCAGCGAATCTTTTTTCAGCTTCAGCTTCATCAAAAGCTCCTTTAGCAACTCCACCTTGTAAGTGTTTTTTGTAAAGTACTCCTTTGTAAGAAAGAATAGCTCTTGCAGTATCAGTCGGTTGAGCTCCGTTGTTTAACCACTTTACAGCAGAATCAACGTTCAAATCGATAGTCGCAGGGTTAGTAATTGGGTTGTAAGTACCTAGCTTTTCGATGAATCTACCATCTCTTCTAGCTCTAGCATCTGCAACCACGATGTGGAAAAAAGGCTTACCTTTTTTACCGTGTCTTTGTAATCTGATTTTTACTGACATAATGTTGTGAATTTTATGGGAACTCGTCCCAGTTAAATATTTAAGAGTGCAAAGATAATACTTTTTCTGATATGTTAATATGCTGATGTGATAATTTGTTGATTTTTTCTGTTCCTCATGATCATAGCAACCGATTATTCTGCTACATTACCCATATAGAAAAGTCCCAGACATTTTTGGTTTTCCTCGATAGTCAGCGAATCTTTCAAGTGATTAACAATTGCCGGAGAACTCCAGTAGCAGCCTACTTCATTGGCAGTACACGTAAGATACATATTCTGTACAGCCATTGAAACGGCAGCAATTTCCTCCCATTCCGGAACCATACCGCTGAAATTAACTACAATGGAAATGACAGCATCTGATTTATTGATCTTAAAACCAATATCCTGATACTTTTTTTCTAAAAAGGTATGTTCCGGTTGGGTAGCTTTATAGATAGCCTGCATTTCTGAAGCTAAGGCTGCTTTTTCTTCCCCTTTGAAAATTTTGAAACGCCAAGGTTTTGTACGCTTGTGATTCGGGGCCAGCGTCGCTGAGTGTAAAATTTCTTCAATGACCTCCTGAGATATTTCGGTTTCAGAATAATCTTTTGGAAAAATACTTCGTCTTTGTTCTATGATATCTTTTAGAATTTCTGCTTTGTTCATAGGTACAAAATTACGAAAAACTGACCTTTGAAAATTGTGAATTAACAGTTAATTATCAATTCCAAATCTTGTTTTTTATTTAAAAAATCAAAATATCATTTAAAACCCAGTTTCACGTCATTAATACATGATACATTTCTACATTACACTTTATACAACACTAAAGCACTTCTACAATCTCCTGATGAATATTGTTTAAGGTAAAAGCATCACCGCCTTTCATTCCCATCATTTTTTTCGCCATCGGACTTTCAGGAGAAATAGCATAAAACCGGTCACCCTCAAAAAAGAATTCTCCCAGAGAAACAGAAATATAGAAACGGGCTTTGTTGGTGATCACCAGTGAACCCAGCTGTATTTTTTCCGTGGATGTATTCAGAACTTTTGACATATTTCTTTTGAGATCATTAAGAGCTCCCAGCTGGCGTTGCATCTGGTAGATTTCTTCCTGCATCTCCTCTCTCATACTGTCATATTTTGGAGTCTTTTTTATATCACGACTGGCTTCCAGAGTAAATTCGATAAAATTTTTAAGCTTTTCTATTTTTTCAGAGATAAGTGTTTTGACATAATCTCTTATATCGCTTTTTACAAATATGATCTTCTCCATAAAATCTAATCTTTACATAAAGATAATAATTTTTTAAAATAATATTGATATTTTCATATTTCATAAAACATACCAATATTGCAAAAATAACCTGCACGATAAAAGAAAATAACTTCTTTGTGGAAACCCGGAATAATGGAAGGGAACTCCAGATCACTTACAGCAAATTAATTCATTTAAATTCATTTATTTATCAACATTGATTCCTAAGAAAGATACTATAAAAAAGCCTTGTGTTTTTACAAGGCTTATATTTTTTACTTTTCAGAAAGCTTTTTAAGATCTCCCAGTCCCTGATCAAACATTTTTTTCATATTCATGTCCATCATAGGTTTCATAATTTTCATCATCGTATTCAGCTCATTATCTATCGACCAGGTCACTTTTGTTCCGCTTCCTTCAGAAGTCAAAATAAAGTTCGCAACAGCATCCCCTTCAAAAGGTTTGATAAAATGGAGCTTGGTGACTAATTTCTCATTCGGTACAATTTCCGTAATAGACTGTTCGCCCTCTCCTACTTTATCATTGCCTTTCCAATGATAAGAATCTCCTATTTTGTCGCCGTTCCCGGAATAAGTGATCACAATACCTTTATCAGCCTTGGAAAAAGGATCCCAGATATTGTATTCCTTCAAAGAGCCAACATGCTGCCATACTTTTTCTTTTGGGGCATTGATTACTACTGATTTTTCAAAGTGATAGTTTTTACTGAAGGCCAGCATTGCAACAACTGCGTACAATACAGCTAAAAGAATGATTACGCCAAGAATTTTTAAGAGTGTTTTCATAGTTTTTATATTTTGAGTTAATTTTTTAATATTCTTAACCACAAAGTATTTAAGTCCCTAAAAATTCACTTAAGATGAAAATCTGATTTTCAGAGCTAACAGATTGTGGCTTATTGTTTTCAAAATTAGTCATTCCAACTACCTGAGCTCTTTTCATATGACAAGATTAATAAAGATAAAGTATTTTTGTCACATCTTGGCGTCCGGGCATTATTTTTGCCGCTTTCAGCTTTGATTCTCCAATGAATCATTAAATTTACTTATCTAAAAATCGAAATATGAATATTTTAACAGAGAGATTTAATACCCCATATCATGCAGCTCCGTTTACTAGTATCAAAAATGAAGATTTTCTTCCTGCATTCAAAGAACTGATCAAAAGTTCTGAAGCTGAAATTGATGCTATTGTAAATAATTCTGATGCGCCCACTTTCGCAAATGTGATTGAAGCATTGGCTTATTCCGGAGAACAGCTGGATGTGGTTTCCAATATCTTTTTCAATTTGAATTCTGCGGAAACCAGTGATGAAATCCAGCAGATTGCCCAGGAAGTTTCCCCGATTCTTACTGAGTATTCTTCAAAAATCTCTCAAAACGAAGCTTTATTCAATAAAATCAAAAAAGTATACGACGAAAAAGATCAATATGATCTTAATGAAGAGCAGCAAATGCTGTTGGAAGAAACCTACAAGGGCTTTGTGAGAAGCGGTGCCCTTCTGAATGATGCGGACAAAGAAAAACTACAGAAGATTGACATGGAACTTTCTTTAAAATCTCTGCAGTTCGGGCAGAATGTTTTAGCCTCTACAAATGCTTATTTTAAACATATCACAAATAAGGAAGATCTTGCCGGAATTCCTGATGCTATCCTTGATCAGTATGCAGAGGAAGCTAAGGAAAGGAAGCTGGAAGGCTGGGTAGTTACATTACAGTATCCAAGCTATATCCCTTTCATGACGTATGCTGAAAACCGTGAACTGAGAAAGGAAATTGCTCTGGCAAGCGGCAGAAAATCTTTTGACGGGGGAGAATTTGACAATCAGGAACTGATTAAGGAGCTTCTTAATTTAAAACAACAAAAAGCAGAACTCTTAGGCTATCGAAACTATGCAGACTATGTTCTGGAGGAAAGAATGGCAAAATCCCCGGTAAAAGTTCTTGATTTTTTAAATGAACTTTTAACAAAGGCTAAACCTTATGCAGACCAAGAGATCGAAGAATTAAGATCATTAGCCAGGACAGACGGAATAGAGGAATTGCAGAGCTATGATCATGCTTTCTACGCTGAAAAACTCCGCAAACAGAAATATGATTTTAATGATGAAGAACTGAAGCCATATTTCCCGTTGGATCAGGTGCAGGATGCCGTTTTCGGGCTTGCAGGAAAGCTTTTCGGACTTCATTTTAAGGAAAGAAATGATATCCCGAAATACCATGAGGATGTGAAAGTATATGAAGTTTGGGAGACCGGAAGCGGGAAAAATGAAGATAGAAAAGATCAGCCAGAAGGGAATTTCAAAGCTTTGCTTTATGCAGATTATTTTCCAAGAAAAGGAAAAAGAGCAGGTGCATGGATGACCAGCTATAAAAGCCAGTATAAAAAAGACGGTGAAAATTCCCGTCCGCATATTTCTATTGTCTGTAATTTCAGTAAGCCCACAAAAGATACTCCTAGCTTACTGACATTCCAGGAAGTGACGACCTTATTCCATGAATTCGGTCATGCGCTTCACGGAATGATGGCCGATACGCAATACCCAAACCTTTCAGGAACGTCTGTAAAGTGGGACTTCGTAGAGCTTCCATCACAGTTTCTGGAGAATTTCTGCTATGAACCTGAGTTCCTGAAAACATTTGCCAAACATTATAAAACCGGCGAAGTGCTTCCTGATGAAAAGATCGAAAAGATTGAGCAGTCTAAAAACTTTATGGAAGGTTACCAGACGATGAGACAGCTTGGTTTCGGACTTCTGGATATGAATTACCACACAAAAGTTGCAGAACTGGCGAATGAAAGCGTGAAGGAGTTTGAGGATAAGTATACGAAGGCAACAACGCTTTATCCTATTAATCCTGAAACAGCGATGAGCCCGAGCTTCTCCCATATTTTCCAGGGAGGATATTCTGCAGGCTACTATTCTTACAAATGGGCGGAAGTTCTGGATGCGGATGCTTTCCAGTATTTTAAAGAAACGGGGATTTTCAATCCTGAAACGGCTGCAAAATATAAGATTCTTCTTTCTTCAGGGGGAACAAAAGATCCAATGGAGCTGTATAAAAGCTTCAGAGGGAGTGAGCCGAAAGTGGAAAGTTTACTAAAAAGAGCATTTGGATAATTATCTGAAGATTTCACAGAAAAAACTTATAATAAAAATTATTAAAGAGCTGCTGATTTGCAGCTTTTTTTAATATAAGCAAATAGGTGTAGATTGGATTTGTTTAATGTGTAAATTTGGCAGGTAAGTGATATTTGGCATTCCACCTTCAAACTCAAAGCTTATTATTTTGAATAATGACATATAAAAACAAAAAAATGAAGAAATCACTTTTATATATTCTATTGATTTTGTTTTCAGCACCTGGTATTTTATATTCACAAAATATCAAGACTAAAGACAATTTTAATGTTCCCATAAGAGATGAGGAAGGAGACTTAAACCGTGACGGAAAGATAGATAAGGTGATGGTATATATGGATACCGTTGACACTACGAGACCTTTAAAATTACAGATTTTCCTTTCCAAGCCTAATGGAAAACTGGATTTAGCTGTTTCTTCAACGAAAATAATTGAGCCCATGTATCCCCTTGAAAAAAATGGAAAGCATAACGGATTTCAAATTCCGGATTTTTTTATTGAAAACGGGATTTTAACAATGCGGAGTGAAATTAAAGGAGGAAATATTACTTTCGATTTTAAATATCGCAATGGCAATTTTGAATTAATTAATGTAAAAAAGTTGACTAATAATTCGACCAAAGGATATGTTGACGAATATACAGTATTTACAGAAACTAATTTTAACCTAATTACAGGGCTTAGAACGGAAACTGATGATAACTTAGGTTCAAAGAAAATATTAAATAAAAGAAAAAAAACTGTACTGATCAGGCCCTTGCCTAAAATACAGGATTTCAAATTTTCGGATATGTATTTATATTAAAAGAGACCTCTGCTATCAACTTTGTAACAATAGATTAT
>Ga0308164_10002426_pt1 | contig 18589 bp, 16 predicted proteins | sample PhyTR2_FD_201031 | JGI IMG/M metagenome (GOLD analysis project Ga0308164, IMG submission 201031) | Phyllosphere microbial communities from UC Gill Tract Community Farm, Albany, California, United States - DLSLT.R2 | ecosystem: Host-associated > Plants > Phyllosphere > Unclassified | place: USA... | reverse complement strand
GGGTGCCCGGCTTCGTCGGACGCCGCCAGCAGCACCACGTCGCGACGATCGGCACCACCGTCCGCTTCACCCCCTCGCAGGACGGCGACCGGGCGGGGCTCGTCGCGATGCAGAGCGACGCGAGCTATCTGTTCTTCGGTATCACGCGCGTTGCAGGCACGCCCGTCGTCGCACTCTACACGCGCGACAAGGGGGGCGCCGAGCGACTGGTCGGATCGGTACCGCTCCAGAAGACGGGGCCGGTGACGCTGACGCTTCGTGCCGACGGCGGGACGCTCGCTTTCGATTACACGGTTGCGGGGACCAGCCGGACGCTGGCGGACAAGGTCGATGCGCGGTTCCTGTCGACGCGCACCGCAGGTGGGTTCACGGGGACGCTGGTAGGTCCCTATAGCTGGTCGCGATCAAGCCAATGACGAGGATTGGCGCGCCCGGAGGGCCTTAAACAATCGTGATTTTACAATACCATGCGTTGTCTAACCTGCGCCGCAATCGCAACGCGATTCTGCGGCGCCCCGCGGCCAATGGCTAACCTTTCAAACCTGTTGATCACACGAACTTGTCGAGGCGCATCGAGCGTCACGAGAGCGTGCGGCGGACGAACGCTTGCGCCCATTTTGCGGTCATCCGAGATGTGAGTCAGTGTATCGTATGACCGTCGCTGGTGCCTTCCCTTTCTAAGCTCTTGAACGGTGGCAGCAGGCGCGGGGATGGACAAACCCGGACGTTTTACCGGCGTGCCCGATCCGATCGCGCTCGACGCCATAGACAAGCATGCGTGAGAAGAATTGGCTTATTGGGCTGACGACGATGACATACGAGAACGGGATTGGCGCTATGCGCCTCCACGCGTGAGCGGATGCGCGATCAGTTTGCGGCCCAGAGTTTCGCAGCCTGACGGCTGCGAAAAACCGTATTATGAGCTTATCATGCAAATCAATGTTAAAGGCTCGATGCCGAACTGGCACGGCGCGCCTTGTCACATGCTGCCTTATTGTTCGAATGGTATTCAACCAAAGCATAACTTGTGCTGATATCACTCGCGCGCGCGGCCACGTCGATACTGCCGATGCTAGTGGCTTTCATCTTTTCAGTCTGCCGCATCCATTCATAGCCATGGTAACGTTCGCCGCCGTTCAGCGTCATCATCCAAAATTGTGAACCGCACTCAATATCGCCGCCACTGCAATTATCGACCTTTTTACCTTCCCCATAGCGTGTAGACAGAGCCTCGGCGAGTTCCTGAACTTTTCCACGTACGGAGGCGCCGCTACCATCGCCATCAAGATCTCTACCAACGCCTCGGATTCGACAAATCCCGGTTTCCGGATAAGCTTCTACTACGATGGTTTCAAAGTCATCGTGTGGTTTCGGCGGTGTGGAGGTCTGATAAAGGCCTGGCTTATCCATTTTCTCTAGGCCTAGGCGATCGATAGATTGTCCCATTGCATAGCCAAATGGACCGTCCGCAGCGGCGATCTCTTGCGACTTGTCCTGCTGGGTCGCAGATTCTAAAGTCGCGTTTCCAGCATCGGTAGTCTGGTTTGATCCACTTGGCGGCGCGCACCCAGCGGCCAGAAGCGCTAGCCCGATTGCTCGAAACATTATCATTCCCCTTTATTGAAAGAACCTATGGAGGATCAGGAGGTTAAGGCGAGGGCTTTACTCTTTATAAATGCTCTCAGTGCGCCGTGCCTCCCGCAAGTCAGTTATTGCTTGGCTCGTTTGCTATTGGCGCGGCTAGCGAGCCAGTGAACCTATAAACACGCTTACAAACCCGCCGACCGCTGCCGGAAGCTCCGAGAGAGATCGCTTTGTCATCGACATTCAAACCTGCCTTACCTTCCCCCGAATAATCGTAGAACTCTTCGATCTGGACTTCCGCAGCTCGTTCGATGCGCGTTGCAATCGCCATCTCCTGCGCGACCTTGGCCTGCGCCTCTAAGCGGCGCATTTCATTTTCCTGCCGCTCTGTCTCGGCGCGGACTGCAGCAAGATCTGTCTCGGACGACGCGTTGACGTCGGTGCCAGCGACCTTATCGTAGATAAGCCCTACTAGTCCGTAGCTCGGGAAAACCGAGCGAAGCAACATATCTACGGTTGCTGCCATACATATTACCTCATTAAAAAAAACATAGCTGAGTAGCTGGTAGGGACCGGTTTTCCAAGGCGTATTGAGAGTGCCAACAAGGCGATTGCTCCGACTGCTGCATTCTGGGCGCGTTAGGCAGCAACACTGTGGCTAGCCTGTAATCAGTCGACGCTGTATTAGGCAGTTTGCGACGCCGGTGTGATGTCAAGTGACAGATTGATAAGTCGCTGCCCGTCGGCCACACTCGAACCAAGGGAGGGCCGGCAATTAGAAGCATGGGGCTTCTGATCGGACCCTGCCATTGGGGGCGCTATGAACGCGGACATCATGAATGTGTTCACACCTGCGCTAGCGATCGAAGATCCAAGCAGGTTTGCAGGTCGACAAGACCAACTAGATGCAGTGGCCATAGCCCTGCAATCTGACGGTACGCAGATCGTAATCTACGGCAATCGAGGCGTGGGTAAGTCGTCTCTCGCTCGGCAACTTACCGGTATGGCACAGGGCGACATGACCGTGATTGATCGGTTAAAGTTTAAGCCGTCAAAGACACCCGACTTTCTTGTAGTCAGCACTGAATGCGACGATAGCGTTGTTGACGTGCGAACGCTAGTTTTACGCTTATTGACAGACGATGATGCATTGGCGCCGTGGGTGCCATTTAAGGTAGAAAAGGTCACTACCGGAACAGACCTTGGTGCGAGCTTGAATGTCAAAGTATTAAATATTGCAGGAAAAATCAAAGATGGTCAGACTCTGCAAAGAGAAGCGGTGGAGCAAGACCTCTACGCAACATTCGGAAATGCTATCAGCCACATATTGGGTAGTGGAGTGGTTTCTGGCATTCTGTTTATTATTGACGAAGTCGATCGCATCAAAAACCGTGACGATCTAGCTTCGATCATTCGCGCTCGAGGCGCGGACCCTCGTGTAAAGTTTGCCCTTGTAGGCGTCGGAACCACACCACAGGAGTTGATCGCAGGGCACGAATCGATTGTGCGACAAATCTCTGATGGCTGTGTGGAGATGCCGCCGATGAGTCCTCAAGAGTTGCGCGAGATTTTTGAAAATGCCCACGGCGTTTTGAAGGATGATGGTATATCGTTCACCGAACAGGCTCAAGATTGGATAATCAATATAGCGAAAGGGCATCCATACTACGTCCATCTATTGGGTAAACATTCACTCATAAAGGCGATTTCATCTGGGCAATCTACCATTAGCGAGGAGATGGCTCGTGAGGTTCTCGCTGAAATTGCAAACCGAGGGACTGCCAAGGTGCAGGAGGCGGGCTATTCAAAAGCGATCGGTCATTCATACGTTAGAGAATATATCCTTAAATCATTCGCCTCGGAAGATGTTGATGAAATAAATACAAGCGTAGTTTATCCCAAAATCGCATCGGCCAGAACGATGGATACAAATGCGATATCCGTTTATGTTGGCCATCTGGTATCGACTAAATTTGGTAGCGTTCTCGAAAAGACGCGGGAACGACACTATCGATTTCGCGACAGCCTATTCAAGGCCTATGCATCAGCGCGGCCATTTCAGTACACATCTGATAAAATCGAGATTGATGACGCCCAGATTGATCCGGGTTGACATGGGGGGCAGCGCTTTAACCGTGAAGCCTTGATCCCTTTTGATTTCAGTGGCGCTTGCCCCAAAGACCCACAAAACCGGCGTCATTGATATCAATGAGTTACGCAGCAGGGGGCATCGGGCAAGATATGCTGACGAGTTGTTGAGGCGGCTTGTGCGTACCCCAATTGAACTGGCACGGACTTTTCCGTGTCAAAGCACGAACACGCGGGCTTGATCGGGACTTTATCAATCTAGCGAATCCAGCGAGTGACAGAGTCGGACCAAGGCCGCGTCGGCAATGCAATTGCACTGTGTCCTGTCATGGGCCACTGACCTCTTGCAGTCAGTTGGTAACCCATGAGCGGAGCTAATTAAGGCTTAGCATTTCTGTTCTGGGTTAAGCTAGAATGCTCGAATGGATCGTGGCATCAGGACGATCCACAGGGGGAATCAATGGCGACGATGCAGGGTAAACACTTTTCACTTAATCTGTCTGATGCTTGGGCACAGCGGTTGGTTGGCGGTGCGGTTCTAGCGGTCGGCTGTGCTGTAGCAGTCACGGTCGTTAGAACGGGCGGGATCAAGCTTTTGGTCGAAGTGAAGGACGCGGCCAAAACGGGTACAACTATCGGCGCGAAAGTCGTAAGGGGTTCGTTGCGGTGACGCGAGCCTGCGGGGTCGCACTGGCAACAGGGATCGTTTGTTATCGGACTGCCTAGCCGAATCGATCGCGTTTTGTTGTATGAGCGTATGACCGACCCGGCCCCATGACCTTGGCGAACTTGCGCGCGATCGGGATTCGGACGCTGTCAGTGCATTGCCGATGCGGCTGTGAGCGCGAGGTCAACGTTGATCAGATCTATGGCGCCCTCGTCGTCATTCGCATGCATCAAGACTTCCGCTGCGGAGGGTGCGGGCAGCGGCCCCAGTCCGTTCGCCTCGGCCCTATGGGGCGCACCGCGATCGGAGCCGGAAGCGAGCACTGGACGGGTGAACGAGATCCGCTCTATCGGCCGGGTGATGAAGCTTTGTCGAGACGCTGAAACCTTGCCGATAGACGGCGGTCTCTAGCCTCCGCCCCGCTTATCTGAAGGTAGGAAGCCTACGTGGTCCCGCCCGTACTCACAGAGCGGGATTAGAGGCCGCAATCTAGCAACGTAACCGTCGGAACGGCAGGTAGGAGCCCTCACGCGAGCGCAATTAGAACTATGTAAAATTTGCGTGCAAAGCTGCGGCACGTGTACCCGTCGTAGTTAGAATTACCGGTTTAGCCGCAGCCGATCGATCATCTTTTGACCAGCAACGACCTCCAAAAGCTCCCCGATAGCAATTCGTGAACTTTGGAATGGAAGACCCGTCGCTAAGGCTCCGATGCAACCAGCAGCTAGCGTAGCGACGGCCTTAGGCATCAAAAGGTGGTCCGGTACAAGCTGCCAGACCAGTAACGACATACCGAATGCTCCTACCGTGGGGGCAAGGGCTGGCGCGGCACTGCGGAATTGATCAGTAGCGCTGACGGGGCCGGTGCGCCCCGCGACAATCACTCGAATCACCACGACCAACAACGTCGAGACAGTGAATGCGATTGCCGAAGAGACAATCCCAAACATCACTCCAGCGCCTGTTGCGCCAACGCGCACAACTAGCTCGACTAACCCTAAATTCCGGAGCTCTGACGACCGGTTCTGCGTGACAAACAAATCGCCAATTGAATAAGCCAGAGACATCGCTCCCAAGGCTGGTGCGAGGGCAGCAAGTACTAGTCCTGCCTGATGCCAACGTGTACCAAGAAGTGCTTCCGTAAGTGGAACAGCGGCAAACATCAGGGTAAATGATAATGGTATCAAGAAAACGCAGAGTTTTCTCACCAGCCCCAGATAAGCGATGCGGTATTCTTCGGGACTAGCACGCAGTCGCGTCAACAAAGGCATCGTCGCTTGCGTGATAGGCCTGATTAAATTTGCGTTCGGAAGTTGAAATAGCACTTGTGCTCGGTTGTACTGGCCCAATGACGCCGATCCAAGAAAATGGCCGATTATGATCGATGCGGCATTATTAGATAGGAAAACCGAAAGTGAAAAGACAGACGAGTTCGCACCGAATCGTAATAAATCCGGTAGTTCGCTGCTCCATTTTGGTCGTCCCGGCCGCCAGCCACTGAATGCTATCGACAGGATTGCCCCCACGACGGACTGCACAATGTTACCAATGACGATTGCCCAAACATCGCGACGAATGAAAGCGATAGTAAGCGTTGTCGCGAACCCGGCAATCATACTTGCAATGTCAATCAGCGCCGACGTTGAGAAGCGGAGCTCTCGGTTAATCAGTGCTCGATGCTGTAATGCGACACCCCCAACTTGAAAACCAATCAACGAGACTAGAATGATCCCTTTGACAGCTGGTTCATGATAGAAGGTGCTAGCAGCCGGCGCCGCTAAAGCGATAATCCCGGTCATGAGCGTCGTCATTGCGACGTTAAACCAGAAGATCATACTCAGCTCGGCTTGATCGATCGTGCCTTTTCGAAGAACAGCGTTTGTCACGCCAAAATCACGAAAAACCTGCGCAAATGCCATTAGTACTACGGACATATTTGCCAATCCGTAGTCCCTTGGCGATATCAACCTAGCCACTGTTACCGTTGAGACAAATGTGACAACGAGTGTCGCGAGACGTCGCGCAAGTAATATGCGCGGACCTTTTTTAGCCCTGCGCTTTGCTTCTTCGATGTCCATATATTTACCCGCTGCTCAAGCTGTGCCGGTCAATAGACGTGTCGCCGTCTTCACGGCAGTTCGCATTTCATCAAGGCGCTGATTAAAAATGCGATCATTTGACAGGTATGGCTTGCGCCGCGCTGCCAAAGCTAGCGCCGCAACGGTCTCCGATGCGAACTTTTCATCCTGCATGCCCCGGATAGGGGCGAGAGCGCGATCGATCCGCCCAGCGCCAGTCCGTAGAAGCTCGGCTTTCAAGCGAGGAGCAAAACGGCGATCAAAGTAGGACTGTAGGGTATTCCTATCATCGGCATCTATGAGCACTTGATGGCCGACTAAACCGGCATTCGCCAGAACCCGCGCCATTCGAGTGTAGCGTAGCCGATCAGCAGAGTGCCCCGCTGGAATTACGCTTGGCTCGAACGGTACTTCGACGGACTGGCCCCAGTCACGCCACTTAAACTCATCGACAGTCGGTGCGACTACGACGGGTATCCAGGGAATCCGCATCGTGTCAGCAACGATCGCACCATGCATTGCCTCCGTTACGATGAGCTTAGCGCGAGCGAACGCTGCCAGGATGGTTTCGACAGGCTGTTGTGGAGAAACGTAAACCATGCCAGCGTCCCGCGAGATCTGCTCCCACGGTGTTTGTCGAATCGAACGGTGATGGGGCATGAATACGACATCTGTCGCGCGCTCTACCCTCTGCCAAAGATCTGTCGTGTCCGCCAATAATATGGCTCCGTCGGTTACGGCTTTCTCAGGCATACCAATCATGCTCGCAGTCCAAGGGCCGCGCACAGCGAGTACGTCCCATTTGGCAATATCAATTGGCGGCTGGTCGTATGACGTACCAGATCCGAGAACGATAACCCTCTTACCGGAGGATGCGAGAGAGCCGGCATATTCTTGCGTCAGAATGCTGCCGATGCCAACTACCTCAAAATCGTCAGCATCGAACGCTTCCTTTGGAAGAATACGTGGCCAGAGGACAGCGTTAAGGTCATCGCCAAAGTTCAACTTTGGGTCGCGATAATAGAAAACTTCCACTAGGCTACTCCAAGACGCCGTCGGATTGAATATGCTAAGTCACGTGCCAAATGGGGGCGTCGTAATATCTGAATAGCGACTGACATGTAATTTCTATTTTTTAGAGCGCTGATGTATCCCCGACGTTCATGCAGTCGGATGAGTGCAGCACACCGCTGTTCGAGGAGGTCGGTTAAGCGCTCATCGCCTGCCACCCGCTCCAGTGTCTTTAGTGACCGCGTGTCTTTAACTTGTTGTATGTAATCAATGTTAGTTTGGCTGTTCCCAGAGTTTCGTAGCGTCCAATGGTACCCAGCTTCAGGAATCACGATAAACGCACCACCTGCCATGATAATATCAAAATAGAGGTGGAAGTCCTCGCCATGTCGAATATCCAAAGGATATTTTATTTCAGCGGTCTCGATAAAGGACCTTCGAAATGCCGGCTTAAGCAATCCGAAATCCAAATCTCCGGTCTCCGGCCTTGATCCTGCAACAAGGCGATGAATGTCGATACTTGTAGGCGTCTCTATAGACTTGACCTTTGGTTCGCTTAGCGAATGGCGGATCGCATCGTAAAGGCGGACATTGTCGGCGATCACATCGGCCTTATGAAGGCGGCCGGCATCGACCAGTCGCTTCAGTCGGCCGGCATCAAATGCGTCGTCGGCATCAAGGATCGCGATCCATTCACCCTTGGCTAACGAAAACCCGACGTTACGAGCCGCTGACGGCCCACCATTCTCCGAAAGAACAGCCACCTGGACGCTTGGATTGTCGTGGTAATGCCGGCGGACGGCATCTCCTGTGCCCATAGGACACGCGTCATCGACGACTATGATTTCTAGCTGGACGCCAGACTGCGCCAGGGCCGACTCTATCGCGCGATTGATGAAATCGACTGCCCGGTAGGCTGGTATGACGACCGATACGTCGATCTCGTACATTTTTAAACTAGTCATGATTTCACCCAGCTCAGCGGCGTTGATGGCTTAGCTGCGGTGCAGCACGGTGGCAACGCGCGCCGATCCGATCGCATCCCATTCTTGGAAAAGCGCCGATTGTAAAAATCTATGGCAGTCATCCGGCTTACGCCGTAACTCGCCGTTGAGCTTCGGAGGGCATGATGGGTTACGGGTTGGGTATCGGTCGGTACATTGATAAGCGGCGACGCCTTCGACGCGAACGGGACGCCCTGCGGGCAGTGTCTCGCCCATTGCCGCTTCAGCCAGTAGGAAAATCACACAATCTTTCGACCGAACTTATTGTTTCGTTGACATCGTTTCCGGCACGATTTGACCGACTTAAATTTACGCTGCGTAGTCTCATCGAGCAGTCGATTCGGCCCGACAAAATCTGCCTGTGGGTCGATCCATCGCAATTTGCTGAGCTGCCGGCGGACGTATGGGCATATTGCCACAATCACGATGTGTATGTGATGTCAGCGCGCGATATAGGCCCAGGTACGAAGCTTATTCCTGCGCTTCGAGAGTTTCCAAGCGCGACCATCGTCACCGCAGACGACGATTTCTACTATCCCCCCGATTGGCTGGAAGTGCTGATAGAGGGTGCTAAGCGACACCCGCAAGCTATAGTGTGTCGCCGCGCCCATTTGGCGCGAACGGCTGGCGATGGACGATTTTTACCGTATTCAGAGTGGGAGGCGCAGACAAGCGCACCCGCTCCGTCTGCGTCGGGAACATACATATTTCCTACTGGCGTTGGCGGTGTGCTGTATCCCCCTGGATCTCTCGACCCCACCGTGCTTGACGACACCCGCCTATTGCGCCTCACGCCCAAGGCGGACGACGTATGGTTTTTCTGGATGGCGAGGTTGGCTGGAACACCTCAAGTGCGCGTCGGTAAGAAATTGCCGATGGTTAACTGGCCAGGCTCACAAGCCGTAGGATTAGTTCACGGCAACGTGGGGGAAGCGGGCAACGATAAGCAGGTATTTAATATGGAGCGTGAGTTCGGCGTACTGGAAAGGCAAAGCTAGGCATAGGACTTTACTCACAATGGCTATCAAATTCATCAATGCGTTGGCAAACCTCATTGCTCAATATTATAAGGGAATTGATGCGATCGAGGGGCCGAAGATGCCGGGATATTGCTCACGGTGCGGTGATGCGGGCGACGTGTTGATCAAGCGGTATTGCGGAGACTGCGCTTTGGAAACTGTGGCAGACTTCACCTAAGGACGGTCAAACGCTTTAGTGTTCGCGATGTCAATATTGTGAGAATTAGGGCTAGTAGTAATTCTGCAACCGGTCGGACGGCCGCCACGGTCATCGGCTGCATGTCGAACCAAGCGTTATCCAAGCCCGACTATAGAACCCGGACTTTATCACAACGCCAGTCCACTTCGTTAGGTCGCACGTTTTAATGGTAATCTTGCCGCCCACGCCTTTGCTATCGACGTGGACGATGGCCTTCGGCCCGACTGCGATGAGCTTTTCGATCGTCACGTCGGACGATGCGGCTGCGATCTGAATATGTGCCCCGCCCGGGTTTTCAGAGATCAGGGTACCTGCCTCGACCTTGGCCCAAAACCGGTAGCTGTAGTGCCCGGCGTTCGCCGCGCGGATCCGGTCGAGATGCGTCGTCGCTTTGGTGTCGATGATTCCGTCGGTGCAGTCGTGCGCGTAGATATCGGTCGCCGTGAAGCTGTCGCCGCGCTCGGCGCTGATGCAATCAGCGTTCGCGTACTTCTTCTTGTCAACGAGAACGGTGTGAAAGCCGCTGATCTCGCCGCGCCGGATCACAATGTTGGTCGCTCCGCCCAACGCAATGCCGACCGGGATGTCACCGGGTGAGGTGTTGACCCGCGACCCCTTGATGCGGAAATCCTGAATCACCCAGTCGTGCGAGCCGCCCCGGATGAAAATGCCGCGCTTCCATGCCGTCACGTCGAATCGCTGCAAGGTGACGTTGCTGAACGGCTTCCACGCAGTGCCCTTCTGGGTGATGAAGTGCCGGCTGCTGGCGAGCGTGATGTCCTGGAACACACGAGGCTCGTCGAGCGCGCCATCAAGCGGGACGGCATCCATTGCGCGAGTGATGCACGCATTCCCATAGGTCCCACCCTTGCTGGCATAGGTCCACTGGGCCTTCGCGCCGAGATCCTTGCAGGCCGTCGTGACGCGCGTCACGGCGATGGCCGTGACGATCGGCGCAGCCGGCGCGGGGCAGGGCACCGCCACGCTGTAGCGCCAGGGCGGCCCACCCTCGCACTCGAAGACCGTCGCCCCCTTCTTCACGGAGGGCGTGGTCTTTGCGTTGGCGATGATGATTCCCGGCGTCTTCGGACTGTTGTCGATCAGTCGAACTGGGGAGGTGGCGATCTGCTGCGCCGTTGCGGGCGCAGAAATCAGGGCGAGCAGGGCAAGAATGTACCGGATCATGGCTGGCCTCAGTTCGTCAGAGGAAGGACGGGAGTGACGGCGTCGGTGGTGGTCAGCATCAGCTCGCGCACGCCGTTCGACCCGTTGCTGTAGGTCGTGGCCTGCACCGATACCGCGTCGCGGATGGCGACGTGCGCGTTGGTGCCGGCGGTCTCGCCGAGCAGGCCCAGCGTAAACTCCATGCGCGCGGCCGACCATGCCATCTTGGTGAACGATGGCGCACCAATGATCTGGTAGTTGGTCGCGACCGACGTAGGAGGCAGCGCCACGTCGAGCGGCACCGATGCCGAGCGCACCGCGCCTTCGACGACACCCTGCCGGTAGATCGAGATGCCGGCGCCATCGTCGAACGCGACACGCCGCACGTCGTGCTTGTCGTCGCGATAGCTGACGCATGTCGCGATCTTGCCGCTGCCGCGCACCGCCGTGCCGCCAGCCTTGCGGACATCGTCGGCGTTGTAGACGAAATCGCTGCGAAGCTGCCAGATCGGCTCGCGCGGGTAGACGCGATCGGGGAACCACAGCGAGCCGCCGGTGCAGGGATCGAGGAAGTGCAGGGCATCAAGTCCGAGCGCGGCCATGTTGGTGACGCGCGCGGCGGGGATGCGGCTGTCGCCCGAATAGCGCAGCCAGTAGTAGAGCCCGCGCTGATAGTCGCGGTTGTCGTCCACGACAGCACGGCGCGCAGCCAGGTTGGCGCCCGCATTCATGTACCGCGTCCCGCTGCCTGGGCAGTCGGTCGAGAAGCCACCCGGACCGCTGTTCATGTCCTGAAGGGTGCCCGGTCCGATAGGCGCGTTGCCGTACAGCGAGCCTTCCGAAAGCGTTTCACTGGCAGCCGTTGCCGCTGCTGCGAGGCGACCAAGCCCCTCATAGCGCAGCGGGTTGTAGTTGCGCGGCGGGACGGCATCGAGCGGCGCCTGACGTAGCAGGCTGGTCTGCACCGGAAGGCGGAAGTTCATCGACTGCAAGGCGGGATCGGCCTGCCCGCGCGTTCCCGACGGATTCAGTTCGACATCAGGCAGCAGGCCGGACGCGGCATTGCCCGCCGTGACGTACGGATCGACCTTGAACGTCGTGCCGGTGATGTCGTTCTTCAGCAGTAACAGCGTGGCGAGGATGTTCTGCAAGCCGTTGCCTGCTTCCCCGGTGCCAGCGACCGCCGCTTCCATACCCTGCGTGAAGGGTGCGCCGGTCAGCGGAATGCTGTCGCCCTCGTAGCTGGCATCGATGAACTGCGAGCAGTTGAACACGCGGCCGTCGTTGCCAGTGACGCTGGTGATTGTCGCGCCCGTCTTCTGAACCGACGCGATGCCGCCCGACATATAGACCGGGATGTCATATCCGGTCAGCACGCCGGTCTGGCGCGAGGGATCAAGGATGCGGCGCGCGCCCATGTTCCAGGCGCGTGCCTCGACCGACAGGCCAGCCTCAGTCGAGAAGCTGGCGGTATCGTTGGTCGTGGTGCTGCGGCCGTAGAACTCAACGTTCGCCCAGCGGATGATCTGCCGGAAGATGCCCGACACACGCGAGAAGGTCTTGGCGTCGATCAGGTTGAGGCCGGATGCCGGCATACCGCCCAGGTTCCAAGCGGTCTCATCCATCCAGTCGCCCATCAGTTTGACCGTGCGACCGAGCCTGACTGCCTTCACCGCGGCGCAGATCGCGAAGATGCCGGTGCCGAAGATCACCACGTCCGCGCTGACCGATGCGGGGCCGACACCCTTCTCTTCGATGTACGGCTCGCCGTAATCCACGCCGTCGATGTAGTCTTGCATCGCCGCCTCGCACTCGGACACCTGCGCGTCGGTCAGTGCGGCGTTCGTGACATAGGCGCCCGCAATCGTGCGGACCGATGCCGTCGAGGCGCCCGCAGCGCCGAGAATGCGGATTGTCGGGGTTGCCGATGCTAGTGCGACGCTGGCGGCCGTCTGCGTGGCGATCGGAACACCCATGCGGGCAGCCCGATACCCGGTCGATGCGGAGCGGTGAAACGAGCACCAATTGACACCCGCCCAATATCCAACAGCGCCAATCGCTGCCGCGTTGGACCCGCTGAAGGATCGGAACTGCGCATAGCCGGTTCCGTTTCGCGCGGTGATCAGCAGCCCGTTACCGTTCGCGTCGACTGCGCCCATGTCGGCGCCTGCAGTGCTCGTGTTGGTGCGCGAGTGGACGCCCATCGAATGGCTGTCGCGTGAGATCGCGGACAGCGGGATGCCCGTCTCATAATAACTGGTGTTGGCTGCCGTCGACGCGCCGACATTCGGCGTATAGGTCGGCGTACCGGCAACGGTCAGATCATAAGTGCCCGGCGACTTGAGGTTGATCTTCCAATTCGCCTCAGTCGCGCCGACCAGATACAAGCCGATAAACTTGTCCCATGCGCCGATCGCTTTCATCCGACGGATCATGCGGTCCATGCGGCGCGAACGATTGGTCGAAATCGGCGAGCTCGCAGCTGTTGATGCCGACATGATCAATGCGGTTTCCGGCTGATAGGCAAATGCGGTCGGACCAGCGCCAGCCGCCGTGACCGTCAGTACGCCGCTTGCCCCCGTCGCACCGGTGGCCGCGACCAAGAAGTTGATCGTGCCCGCCGACAGCGCCGACATACCAACGACGACCTTCCAGCCTGCCGAGGCGTCGCCCGCGATGACTAGGCGGCCATCGTTCGGAGTGACGGTCGGCGTGGCGACCGCCGGGACGTTGCCGATGTTCGACACCAGTGTGCCTGCCGCAGCGGTCGACGCGATCGCAGGCGAGGTCGACGACAGCGTTAGGGTCGGCGTTGGCGTAGGGGTGGGTGTTGGGGTGACGCCGCCGGCGATGGGGGTGCCGATCGCGGCGAGCACGCCCGCGGCCGCACCAACCATCACCACGCTGTAGGGCAGGAAGACCCGGCGCGTCGCGGTGCCGGGGCCGTGCTGAAGCACCACCTCGGTCAGCATCGTCGGATCGAGCCCGCCGCCCGCTGACAGCGCACCGGCCTCGGCCGGGTTCGCGGCAGCGGCGACGCCAGCACGCACCGCAGCCGATGCGACGGTGTCCGCTACCGTGAGGCGCGAGGGTCGGCGATCCGGGAACCGAGCGTCCCAGAGTAGAATGGTTTTCATCGACGATTTCCCGTATCAAGAGAGATGGTGTTAGGATTTCAAATGAAGCGACGCGTGACGGTGCAGGGGCGCCATGTTGAAGTGCAGATTGACGAGACCTCGCCGGGCGTGTGGACGGCGAGCGCAGAGCATCGCGGCGAAATCCTGAAAACTACCGGTCCAGCAGCAAACCGCGCAGCTTCAGATTGGCGAGACGCCGCCAATGAGATCGAAGGCAGGCTCTACTTGGGCCAGGCTTGAACCGCTAAGCCGCGGCGCGCATCACATAGGGCGAGGTCGGCACGCGCGTCGCGGATGGAGCCCTCGGCGTCTGCACTGTTCGAGCTACCGTCTGACTGCCGGCGTACCGGCGTCGCCGTGCAGGGCTTCGTGGCCTCCGCTGGGACCGGCGGGATCACCGGCGAATAGCTCGGCATCGAGCGCGTCGATCCCACGCACGCGGTCAACAGGCAGACAGGCAGCACGGCCAGCATCAGTTTGCGCATATGTCCTCACAGTGTCAGTGGATCGAAGGATGATGGGTTCGCGATTCGCGAGGCGATCAGCGAAGGTCGTCACCGCCGTGGTTTGCTGGACGGCGAACCGCTTTTCCGCAGCAGCGCGCAGCTGCTCAGTCTTCGCGATCTCGGCCGTCCATGCCGCCCGTTCTGACTTCAATGTTGCCGTGCGATCGGCGAGCGTCTCGCGGGTGAAGTGCAGCGCAGTTAGCAGGCCGACCATTGGCACCGCCCACCAGAACCGCCGCAGCAGGGCCAAGCCCGCCGCCCAGGTCATGCTTCGTTCGAAGATGAGGGGACGCCCGCGGTCGAGGTCATCAGGCGGGGTTTCCCGATGACGGCACGTCCGAGCGGCCAGCGCCGAGCGATGCACCGAGACTTCTCGAGCCGCATGATGCTGACCCGGTCGCCCTGATTGCCGCCCAAGATGTGATAGCTCGTCTTATCCTCGCCGACATAGAAGCCGACGTGACCGCCGCCCGCGCGATCGAACACGAGCACCGCACCGGGGGCGATGCGATCGGCCGCAATGTTCGACCCCCACGTCGCCCAGGCCTTCGCCCGCACCGCGATCGGCGCGGCCGGGATGCTGTCCTGGGCGAGGCAATGGGCAACGAACAGCCCGCACCACGGCACGCTGTCGGCGTTGTAAAGCATACCCAGCACCTTCGTGCCGAGCCTCTTCGCCCACCCCATGATGGTCGGGTTATTCGCTGCCCCCGGTGCCTCGCGGGTACCAAGAAGCGACCGGGCATGGCGAAGCCACGCCGGCTCTGATGCCGTCGTCATGTTTCTTTCCTTCGATGTGTAGCTATCGGGCGTGTCGCCCGTTGATGAGGCGCCGGGTCACCCCCAAATGCGGCTCGGTCGGCCCGCCTCGAACCCCTCCGGTGGGGCGGGCCGTTACTCGCCCGGCTTTTCAGGCGGCTGAAACAGATCGCTCCCGCGTTTCACCCAAGCCAAGCAGGCGCTGATGATCAGCACGCCGGCAGAACCGAGGCCGGTGCCATAGGCGAGCGCCCCAAAGGGTTCGGGACGAAGCCGGATGATGATGCCCGCGGTGAACAGGAGCGTCAGCATGGATACGGGCAGATCGACGTTCCAGCGGTGGTCCTTGCGGTCGTCCTGACTGACGTAGAACCGCACCGCCAGACACGCGCAGATCCCCGCGATCATGCTGCCCGCCTTGAATGGATACCCCAGAAAATGCCAAATCTGCGGCGTGCTTTCGGTCACAGTTGCCGCCTTGTCTTTCGCTATGGCCGCAGCCGCTACTGGTATTGCCGCCCCCGCGGTCGCGATCAGCCGCCACATTATCGCGTGCTCACCACGCCGATCGCGGCGATCAGGCTCAGGAGGGTGATGCAGACAGGGCGCTTCAACTGGTCGCGCCGTGCCCAGAGCCGCATGGGCAGGGGTTTGCGCTTCAGATGCTCCGCCATGCCTCCGCCCGAGACCTCAAACAGTGCAAGGGCGAGCAGGCCGATCGTGAATGCTATCGGGTCGGTCATACGTTGCAGCGTCAGGAGCCAGGCGGTCGAAGCTGCTTTTTCGGGATCCCAGCCCCAGAGCACCATCGCCGCAGGCCCGAAACGAACGGCCATGGCGAAGCTGACCGCCCCGCCGAAAGCCCGCCACACCGTCACCGGATGATGCAGCCTGTCGTCCCGGCGGTTTCGCCAAATATCTCGCGCCATCTTCAGCGCAAGCATGAGTGCGACCACGAAACCCGCCGTGAATCCTGCGAGGTTCAGGACGACCAGCCAACCATGGCCGTTGAACGAAGGCGGCGCGAGCGTCATCGGTCCTTTCGCGACCGCCTGGGCCGCGAAGCTGGTATTGCTCATTGTAGGTTCCTTGGTCGGTTAGAGAGCGAGGCCTGCGCTGGCGCCAAGCTGACGCTCGATGCGAAAGCGAATGGCGTCGGTGCAATCCTGATTGAGGACAGCTAGGGCGTAGAGGCGCCCGCGAATGAAGCCGCGATAGGCGGTGCCGTCCCAGCGCGCGCCGACGAGCGGTTGTTCGTTCGGCAGCGCATAGGCGTTAGTCACGGAGCCATTGCCCGGCGCGATCACCTGCACTCCGTTCGATCGAAACTCGCCGTCCGTGCTCCGGAGCGAAAGCACCAGCGAACGCCCTGACGTTCCGCCAACGCCATCCGATGTCGCGCCCGGCCCGGTCAGCCGATACGTCACGGAGGCGCCACCCCGAACCGCCATCCAGAACGTGCCATTCGAGGCCGATGACGCGACCGTGCTGCGCCGGCCGAAGAACATCAGCATGTTCGGCCCATCACTGTCTTCAGCTGCGCGGCGAAACGCGACAAATGCCGTGAAGCGTGCAAAGCGGAAGTCGCCGGGATCGCCTAGGTTGTAGACGGTGGATAGCCCGTCGAAGTCGAGATAGGCGAACAGGCCATCCGATCGAAGGATCGCACGGCGTTCCGGATCCGGCTGCCATAAACGGCGCCCATAGCCATCCTTGCCCGACACAGCGGCAACGAGGTCGCCGATCTGCGCAGGCACCGTCATCGCAAGGTCGGACCACAGCGCGACCCGGTTGCCGATGTCGTGGACACACCCGTCGGCGCCGGAATAGCTGAACATTTCCGCTGGACTGATCGGGTCGTCGTCGACGTCGCGGATCGTGATCGCCAGCGGATATGCCGGCGAGGCGTTTCCGTTCGCGTCGCGCACGGTGATGAAGATCCGCAGCGTCTTGCTGCCGTCGGCGCCGGCGCCGACGGCGACGTCATAGTCCTGCGCCCTCATCGTTACGGTTCGGCCAGCGACGGCGAACTTGCCTGCGTCCGGCCCCGTCACCGCGACATTGCCCGGCTCGCCAAGCGTCATCGCGAAGTTCTGCGCCTGATTCTCGGCAATCTCGATCGTGGTGCCTGCCACGCTGGGCGTGACGACGTACGGCGCGGCCACACCCGGCACCTTATAGGTGATCGACTCGATTGTCGGCGCGACGGCGTCGGTATGATCCCAGGTCGTATACAGCGCGTCAGGGTTGCCTTCGGTATCGAACATCTTGACGCTCGACGGCTTTACGACGCCGTTGAGCGCCGCCTGATCGACCGCCATGAAGCCCGCTTCGAAGATATGGAACGGTGCGGTCGGGAGTGCCGACGTGATAGTGTAGCTGCCGCCCTGAACCCGCACACGACTATGCTGGTAGGCGTAGACGAGGCCAACGCTGCCGGAACCCATACGAACGGGGTTGCGAGCAATGCAGTCGATCAGCAGGGCATCGCCCCACATACGAAAGCCGCGCTTATTCCCATCTGCCAGGCAGCGGATCAGCGTGACCTGCCCCTTAAGATCGAACGCGCCGTCAGAATTACCCTTCGCGGTGCATTCGATGTACGTGAGATTATAGTTGCCGCGCTCGCACGAGAAGCCGTCCCCGTTCCAATAGGCCGTGCCGTTGTTCTGGATGTTGTTGTTGGCGACGACCTTGCGGAACGTAACATCGTGCGCGGTGTCGTCGATCTGGATACCGGTCGACCAGAGGTCGCCGTCCTGATTGGGACCAGCATCGAAGGTGCATTCCTCGATGTCGACGGCCGAACTGTTGTAGCGAACGATGATCGCCTGTTTGCTGTAACCAAGGACGTTGCACCGACGGATACCCATGCCGACGATGTCCGCCGCGGTGCCGTTGTTCTGGATCAGGCGCCGGATGTTGTTCGCGGTGATGTCTTCGAAGGCAAGGTTCGTATTGGACTGGCGCAGGCGGAACACGGTGCCGGCGTTGCGGAAATTCATATGCTCGAAGCGCAGGTTGCTCGCGCCAGCATTGAGCCAGAATTGCTCGGTGTTATCGCCTCCGGTGAACGTCGGCGGGTTTGCTCGCGCACCGACGAACTGCGCCTCCATCGGCAGCCCGTTGACGTCGACGCCGCGGATCCTGACCGGCGCCGCCACGGTACCGCCCCGCGTCAGCGTCTGCGTGCTGGTCGGCAAGGTGTATGTGCCGGCATCGGCGCGCAGCCATACCTCGCCGCCCCGCGCGTTCGCGGCGGTGATGAACGTGTTGAGGTTTGCCAGCGGCCCTGCGTTCGCCCAGCTATCCCCCGACCAGTTGCCGGCGCCGCCCGGCGAAATGTAGAGCGCCGGCCGCGACGAGGGCGGAC
>Ga0308164_10002425_pt1 | contig 18591 bp, 17 predicted proteins | sample PhyTR2_FD_201031 | JGI IMG/M metagenome (GOLD analysis project Ga0308164, IMG submission 201031) | Phyllosphere microbial communities from UC Gill Tract Community Farm, Albany, California, United States - DLSLT.R2 | ecosystem: Host-associated > Plants > Phyllosphere > Unclassified | place: USA... | reverse complement strand
GCCGCCACCCAGTCGCGCGAGCAACTGCTGGCCGACAACGCCAAGAAGAAAGCGCAGATCTCCGAGCTGCAGACCTTCGTCAGCCGCTTCTCGGCCAACGCCTCGAAAGCCAAGCAGGCCACCTCCCGCGCCAAGCAGATCGACAAGATCCAGCTGGCCGAGGTCAAGCCGTCGAGCCGCGTGAGCCCGTTCATTCGCTTCGAGCAGACCAAGAAGCTGCACCGCCAGGCCGTGACCATCGAGAAGATGAGCAAGGGCTTCGACGGCAAGCCCCTGTTCGAGAACTTCAGCTTCGTGGTCGAAGCCGGCGAGCGCGTGGCCATCATCGGCCCCAACGGTATCGGCAAGACCACCCTGCTGCGCACCCTGGTCGGTGAAATGAAGCCGGACAAGGGCGACGTGAAATGGACCGAGTCGGCGGAAGTGGGCTACTACGCCCAGGACCATGCCCATGACTTCGAAGACGACGTCAACCTGTTCGACTGGATGGGCCAGTGGACCCAGGGCGAGCAGATGATTCGCGGCACCCTGGGCCGCATGCTGTTCTCCAACGACGAGATCCTCAAGTCGGTGAAGGTGATTTCCGGTGGCGAGCAAGGCCGCATGCTGTTCGGCAAGCTGATCCTGCAAAAGCCCAACGTACTGGTGATGGACGAACCGACCAACCACCTGGACATGGAATCCATCGAAGCCCTCAACCTGGCGCTGGAAAACTACCCGGGCACCCTGCTGTTCGTGAGCCACGACCGCGAGTTCGTATCGTCGCTGGCCACGCGCATCATCGAGCTGTCGCCCGATGGCGTGACCGACTTCAGCGGCACCTACGACGACTACCTGCGCAGCCAGGGCGTGGTCATCTAAAAGGCGAAGGCTCGCGGCTCTGGCCGCGAGCTTTCCTTTCTCGTCGTACAACGCCATCATGGGGCTCTCTTACCGCTGACCGCGATCGAGCCTATGCCTGCCGCCTCACACTCCCCTGCCGAAACCCGCGCGATCACCTTGCAGATCGTGTCCATCGTTTTCTATACCTTCATCGCCTTCCTCTGCATCGGCCTGCCGATCGCGGTGCTGCCGGGCTATGTGCACGACCAGTTGGGCTTCAGCGCGGTGATCGCCGGTATCGTCATCGGTATCCAGTACCTCGCCACCTTGCTCAGCCGCCCCGTGGCCGGGCACCTGGCCGATAACCTTGGCACCAAGCGCACCATCGTCTACGGCCTGAGCGGTATCTGCGCCTCCGGGTCGCTGACCTTGATCTCGACCCTGGTGCAGAGCGTGCCGGACGTGAGCCTGGGCATCCTGCTGGTGGCGCGGGTAATGCTCGGCGTGTCCCAGGGCTTGATCGGGGTGGGCACCACCAGTTGGGGCATCAACCAGGTGGGCGCAGAGCATTCGGCGCGGGTCATCTCCTGGAGCGGTATCGCCTCCTACGGCGCCATCGCCCTGGGCGCGCCGGTGGGTGTGCTGCTGGTGAGCGTGGCCACGTTCAACGCCCTGGGCGTGGTGCTGATGGCCCTGGCCGCGCTGGCGCTGTGGCTGATTCGCAACAAGCCCTCGATGCCGGTGATCCGCGGCGGCGAACGCATGCCCTTCTGGTCGGCCTTCGCCCGGGTCGCGCCCTACGGCGCGATGCTGGCCCTGGCCTCGATCGGCTATGGCACCCTGACCACCTTCATCACCCTCTATTACGTCGAACAGCACTGGGTCGGCGCCGCGTATTGCCTGACGGCCTTCGGCATCAGCTTCGTGATCGCGCGGATGGTGTTCATCAACGCCATCAACCACCTCGGCGGCTATACGGTGTCGATCATCTGCATGGGCGTGGAAGCGCTGGGGCTGGCGCTGCTGTGGCTGGCGCCCAACGCGGTGGTGGCCCTGATCGGCGCCAGCCTGGCGGGTTTTGGCTTGTCGCTGGTGTATCCGGCCTTGGGCGTGGTTGCCATTCGCCAGGTGCCGACCGCCAGCCGTGGCGCCGGGCTAGGGGCCTTTGCGGTGTTCTTCGACCTGTCGCTGGCGGTGGCCGGACCCTTGATGGGCGCCATCGCCGCGCATTTGGGCTATGCCTGGATCTACTTCACCGCCGCCCTGCTGGCCTTGGCCGGGCTCGGGCTGACCGAACTGTACAAGCGCCGCGCAGGCGAAGACTACTGATTGGCGGTGGTCTGCAGGCCGCTGTGGGACGGGCTGCCCAGCGCATCGGCAAAGAAGCGCCCGGCCTCGTTGATCAAATCGTGATGAATGCCTTCGCGGTCGACTCCGGCAGCGTCGGTGCACAGCGCAGGCGACTTGGCGCGCTGCTCGTCGGTGCAGGGCGACATGAACACGAAGTGCCCTGCACCGGGTAGCAGGCGGAAGTCGGGGTGATTGGTCAGCTTGCGCGCCAGGGCCCCGGCATTCTTGTCGACGGCCACCAACTGGTCGCGGTCGCCGGCGTAGATCAGGGTCGGCACTGTCACTTCCGCCAGGGTATGGCGGCCGAACATCAAGCTCAGCGGCGCCATCAGCAGCAGCGCATGCACGCGCGGGTCGGCGTGGGGGGCCAAGTCGCCACGGTCGACCACCATCTCGCCTTGGGCATGGCAGGCGTCGGCATCGCCGGGCCATTCGGCGCAGTACTGGCGCAGGCGCTGCAGCTCAGGCTGGGCGCCGGATAGAATCAACGCGGTCTCGCCGCCCGCCGAATAGCCGATCACCCCCACTTCCTCGGGGTTGATATAGGGCGACAGCATGCGGTCCTGCAGGACCTGGGTGATGGCTTCGGAGACTTGCATCGGGCGACCGTAGAGGTTGCTGACGGCGCCCAGGCGGCTGGCGTCCTGGTAATTGTCGCCCGGGTGCACCACCGCCACGACCACGAAACCCTTGCGCACCATGGAGGTGATCAAATCATGCAGGGCCAGCGGCGTACCGGTATTGCCGTGGGACAGCACCAGCAGCGGGAAGCGGCCGATAGCGAAGGTCGCGTCTTCGCTGGCGTCGACCGGGAAGCCATCGAGCTTGCCGGGGTGGTCGCGGTCGGTGGAGGGGTAGAAGGCGAAGGCATGCATGGGCTGCTGGTCAACCGGGTCGGCGAACGTCAGGCGGTGGTAGCCCACGCTCCAATTCGGACGCGGAGCGGCCTCGGCCTGCACCGAAAAAAGGCCAAACGCCAACGCCAGCATTACCACAGTGACAATACGCATAACGACCACCATTCCCTTGCCAAGGAGAGCGATGCCGCACCCCTTCGCTGGGGCGCCTTGGGCATCCGCGCAGCCAGCGTGCGGATAACTCCAGGCAAGCACTCTCTGTTAAGTCTTAGCTTAGGACCAAGCACAAGCCAGGCCAGTTGTCTGGCTTCATAAAAAAAACGCCCGTTGGCGGACCAACGGGCGTTTTCTAGACGGGCGGCATTATGCCTCAGGCGGCGGCGAATTGCTCGGCAATCTGCGCCTTGGCACCGGCCATCGCGTTACCGCGGACTTCGTCGCCGTAGGCCAGGCCTTCAGCGCGGATGAATTCCACATCGGTGACGCCGATGAAGCCGAACAGCAGCTTCAGGTAGTCGTCATGGGCGACGCCGCTTGGCTGGCCGCTGTGAATGCCGCCAGCGGTGGAAACGATGATGACTTTCTTGCCACCGCACAGGCCTTCAGGGCCGGCTTCGGTGTAGCGGAAGGTCTGGCCGGCCACGCAGATGCGGTCGATCCAGGCTTTCAGCTGGGTGGGGATGCTGAAGTTGTACATCGGCGCGCCGATGACCACGGTGTCGGCGGCGATGAACTCGGCCAGGGTGGAAGCGTTGAGGTCGGCTTCGTGCTTCTGGGCGGCGTCGCGCAGTTCGGCAGGGGTGCCTGCAGCAACCAGGGTAGCGGCGCTGAAGTGGCTGAGGGCGTCGGTGGCCAGGTCACGAGTGATCAGCTCGGCGCCAGGAGTGACGGCCTGAATGGCCTCGACGACGGCCTTGCTGAGTTGGCGCGAGGCGGAGTTGTCACCGAGGATGCTGGAATCAATGTGCAGAAGTTTCATGGTCACGCTCCTTGAAGAAGAACCGCCTGTCGGCGTTCGGAATGGGACCATCCTACGGGAACTGCCAATGGGTGAATAGTTGGCATAAATACGTTAGTTTGTCCTACTGATAGGACAATCAGCTGAACAGCCAAGGGGCTTGGCGAGCGCGGTTACCGTCATTTTGATTTCGGGCATCACATCCTCGCGTAGCGTCTCTCCAGGGTGGGGGGGATTGACCATCTTCATGGGATTCTCCTGTCAGTGGGTAGTCGAGGTAGTCAACCAACTCAACGTCGGCCCCGCCAAAGCGGAATATCACTCGCCAGGTGAAGCGTATAACCAACACGCGAGTGACTTCCAAATACATCTCTAGTAAAAAATCCCACCCAACTGGCCGCTCTCTAGAAATTGACCCGGCTCGCATAGAACTTGCTCCAGAAGAGCGGATCGCGCATCGCCTTTCTGGCGTACCAAGGATCGGAGCAGTAAGCATCTCTTAAACGTAGCGACCCCTGCGCGCGCCTCTCCGCCTCTTGCAAGCTGATCGCCCCAGCTTGCCAGTGTTGAATCCAATAGCGGTCTGCCATTAGCGTCCTGGAAGGTGTTTGATTCGAAGGAGAAGCTTGCATGACTCATCTCCGGCACGCAGTGAGCTAGGGATTGGACTCCAGTCTCTATCATGGACTGGATATTGTCGAGCGTGTGCCCATGTCGCCAGGTTAGAGCTGGGACGCCATTTTCGACATTTCCTTCCACCTGATAAGGATGAGGCGCCAGGTGATTGGTCGAGCCATGCTTGAGCGCAGAGCATAACATCGCATCTGTGCGCCGGCGAAGGGCAACCGCAGACAGCCCCTCCGGATCGCCGATAAAGCGGCGACCTGTATGAAAGGCAAAAGACGCAATACCCGCGTATACAGCAGAACCACCGCGACCTGGTTGGTTTTCTGAAATGTCCAACCAGACCTGAATAGGTGAAACGTACACCTCGAATTGAAAGTCGCCGGCGCTATATTGATGAATATGGGTCTCCGGCCAATCCTCGTTTTCGGTCATTCCGTCAAACGCCACATGAGGTAACAATTTGGCGAAGATCTTCGGCAAATTACTTATCGTACCAGCCGGATTCTGAAAAATTTCGCTCTCAGCGGCCAGATGGAGTAGCCATTGCGCGGCGAAGGTATCTCTATTGCTATCGTCATTGTCGGCGAGCAACCAGCACATCCCTAAGCGGTGTCCTGCTTGCTACCGTCTCTGGTGCTTACCCACGCAACCACGACCTGCCGCCCGCAGAACATCACCATTCAGTGAATCGCCGGCGAAAATACGTTAGCGTGCCCCACCACTAGAACAGTGAAAGGTTTCCCTCTTGCAAGACCTCAACGACCTCTACTACTTCGCCAAAGTCGTCGAAGCCGGTGGCTTTGCCGCCGCCGGGCGGTTACTGGGCATTCCCAAGTCGCGGCTGTCGCGGCGGATCGCCGAGCTGGAAGAGCGCCTCAATGCGCGCCTGCTGCAGCGCACCACCCGGCACCTGCAGCTCACCGGTGTGGGCGAGCGCTATTTGCGCCACTGCCAGGCCATGCTGCTGGAGGCGGAGATGGCCGACGAGGTGGTGGCCAGCGTCACCAGCGAGCCGCGGGGGCGGCTGCGGGTGTCTTGCCCGGTGGGCCTGGCGCACCAGTTCCTGCCACCGGTGGTCAGCAGCTTTCTGAGTGCCCACCCTTTGGTGCAGCTGGACCTGGTGCTGGTCAACCGCCGTGTGGACGTGATCTCCGAGGGCTTCGACGTGGCCCTGCGCGTGCGCGAACAGGGGGACGAAGACCCGCACCTGATCACCCGGCGCCTGCGCGAGGCCATGACCATTCTGGTGGCGACCCCGGCCTTCGTGCGCGAACATCCCATTCATACTCCCGATGACCTGTATCAGGTACCCGTGCTCGGCGCGCTGGACGCCGACCGCAAGGTGCACCTGCGCATGCTCGACGCCCAGGGCGGCAAGCGTGAGCTGGCGCTGGAAGCGAGGCTGGGCGTCGAGGATTTCGTGGTGCGCAAGGAAGCGACCCTCGCGGGGCTGGGCGTGACTGTGCTGCCAATGCTCAATTGCGAGGCCGAGCTCAACGACGGTACGCTGGTGCGCCTGCTGCCCGAGTGGTCGATGCCCGGCGGCTGGCTGCAGGCCGTGTACCCGCATCGGCGCGGCGTGCTGCCGGCGGTGCGGGCATGGCTGGAACACTTGGAAAACATGTTCAAAGACTGCCCGGACGGCTATATATGATGACCAGCGAGCAAATCGCCGCGTTCTGCCTGGCCCTGCCCGGCGCGCGGGAAGACTACAAATGGGGCGGCGTGCGAGTGTTCTCGATCGCCGAGACGCGGATGTTCGCGGTGCTCGGCCTGCGGGGCGACGACCTGGCCTTCAAGGTGGCCAGCGATCTGTTCCTGGGCTACGTCGACCGCCCTGGCGTGCGCCCTGCGCCCTACCTGGCGCGGGCGCACTGGATCAGCCTGGAAGCGCCCTACGCCATGGGCGCCGAAGAACTGCAGGAGCTTTTGATACGCTCCCACCAACTGGTGGTCGCGCGCCTGCCCAAGCGCCGCCAACCCGCCCTACTGCTCTAGCCAGCCGCCTTGACGCTGGCCCAGTCGATCCAGCCGAACTGCCAGGTCGCCAGAATCAGCAGGCCGAAGGCGATACGGTACCAGGCGAACACCGCATAGCTGTGGGTGGCGATGAACTTCAGCAACGCCTTGACCGCGAGCATGGCGAAGATGAAGGCCACCACAAAGCCAAGGGCAAATACCGGCAAATCGCTTGCATTGAATAGATCGCGGTACTTGTAGCCAGAATACACGGCCGCGCCGACCATGGTAGGCATCGCCAGGAAGAACGAGAATTCGGTGGCCGCGGTGCGCGACATGCCGAACAGCAAGCCGCCGATGATGGTCGAGCCCGAGCGCGAGGTGCCCGGGATCATGGCCAGACATTGGGCACAGCCGACCTTGAGCGCATCAGTCCAGTGCATATCGTCGACATGCTCGACGCGCACACGGTGCTGGCGTTTCTCCGCCCACAGCATGATGAAACCGCCGATCACCAGCGCGACGGCCACGGTGATGGGGTTGAACAGGTATTGGTGGATCATGTCGGCGAAGATGACCCCCAGCACCACCGCCGGCAGGAAGCCGATCAGCAGGTTGGCGGTAAAACGCCGTGCCTTGGGCTGGGTTGGCAGGCCGGTGACGACGGCGAGAATTTTCTGGCGAAACTCCCAGACCACCGCCAGGATCGCGCCCAGCTGAATGATGATGTTGAACGCCATGGCCCGTTCGCCGCCAAAACCTAGCAGGTCGGCGACGATGATCTGGTGCCCGGTACTGGAAATCGGCAGAAACTCGGTCAAGCCTTCGACCGCCCCCAAAATTATCGCCTGCACCGCACTCCATACATCCATCGTATCCCCCCCGGGATCGGCCACGCGCAGCGCCGCCGTAATGATTGGTAAAACTGCCTCGAACGCGAGCTTTGCGGTCACTGGCAGTGTGGACTTTTTTCAATCAAAAAAACGTGAAATAAATCAAGGATTTCTGAATCCTAAAATCGGGTGCCAGAATTCTGACCAAGCACGTGACGTGCCACAAATGGCGGGCGGACTGAAAAATGATTGCGCATTGCCAGCAACGTGCAGCTCCACACTAATTAGCACGCCAGGGGTTACAATCACCAGCTTTGCGCGAAGGAAATCTCATGCCGGTATTCACTCGCCGCCCTACGGCATCAGGCATTGGCGCACGCCGCGTCGATGGAGGCGGCTGCCGATGAAAATCGTGGTCCTGGCCGGCCCAGAGTCCACCGGCAAAAGCTCGCTGGCCGCCAACTTGCAGCAACGTTTCGGCGGCTTGCTGCTGAACGAATACGTGCGCGAGTACATCGACCGCGAGGGCCGCGATACTCACTATGGCGATATCGAACCCATCGCCCGCGAACAACTGGCCCGGGAAGACCAGGCCAGGGCTCAAGCGCCGCACTTGTTGATATTGGATACCCACCTGCTGAGCAACATGCTTTGGAGCCAGACTCTGTTCCACGCCTGCCCGCCCTGGCTGGAACCGGCGCTGCTGAGCCGGCACTACGACCTGCACCTGCTGTTGGCGCCCGAAGGCGTGCCATGGCTCGCCGACGGCCAGCGCTGCCAGCCCGCCCTGGCCGAGCGCCTGGCGTTCTACCGCGCCAGCGAGGCATGGCTGCGCCAGCACCGGCAATCTTGGCTGGCACTGGGCGGCGATTGGCAGCAACGCCAGGAGCACGCCCATGAAGCCGTCGCGGCGCTGCTGGCTAGCGCATCTGGTGCTTGTGCAGCAAACGATAGAACGTAGGGCGCGATACCCCCAGCACCTTGGCCGCCGCGCTGAAATTGTCGCTGTGCCGGGTCAGCACGTCGCATAGGGCCTGGTGCTCGGCGCGATGCTTGTATTCCTCCAGCGTGGCCATCTCCAGCCCGCCTTCTCCCAGGTCCTGCAGGCCAAGGTCGATGGCATCGATCTGGCGCCCCTCGGCTACCAGTATCGCCAGGTGCACACGGTTGCCCAGCTCACGGATGTTGCCCGACCAGCCATGGCGGGCCATGGCCACCAGCGCACCCTCGCTGAACCCCCGCGCCCGCCGCCCACTCTCCTGCCCATAGAAGCGGCTGAAATGCTGGGCCAGCAGCGCGAGGTCGCCATGGCGCTCGTTCAGCGCGGTGGTCTCCACCTGCAACACGTTCAAGCGGTAATACAGGTCATCACGAAACAGCCCGTCGCTGACCGCCCCCGGCAGGTCGGCGGAACTGGCCGCCAGCACCCGCACATCGACGCTCAGCGGTTGCTGGCCACCCATGCGCTGGAAGCGCTTTTCCTGCAGGCACACCAAGAGCCGCGCCTGGGTTTCCAAGGGCAAGCGATCAATACAATCGAGGAACAGGGTGCCACCGTGGGCTTCTTCCAAGCGCCCCACCCGGCCTTCGGGACTGGAAAACTGCGTGCCCTTTTCGACCCCGAACAATTCGCGGTGCAGCACCTCGGCGGACATCGGCGCGCAATTGAGCACCACGAACGGCTGCTCCCGGCGGTTGGACTGGCGGTGCAGGCTACGGGCAACGGCTTCATGGCCGGAACCGCTGGCACCAGTGATCAGCACCGACGATTCGGAAATCGCCAGCTTGCCCAACAGCCGCCGCAGTTCGCGGATGGGGCGGCTCTCACCGAGCAATTCCGGCCCGTCACCCAGGTGCGCGACTTCGCCCCGCACGCGCTCCAGGCAGCCCAGCAGGCGCGAGGCCACCAAGGGCAACACCAGGAATTCGGCAAACAGGGTGCACAGCAATTCTGCGGCGCTGGCCAAGCGCTGCACTTCTTGATCGATGATGGCTATCCATTGTGCCGTGGTACCCATGATCAGCGATTCGATCACGGCGGGCCATTCCAGATGAAAGGGACGCAACCGCAGAATACCCACATCACAAGGGATGTCGCTGGCGCCTCCAAGGGTACAGGTTTCGACCGCCCAGCCTTGCGAGCCCAGTTCTGGCAACAGGCTGTGGCAGGCATCACAGGGGTCGACGATCAGCAAACGTCGAACAGGTGCCATCTCCAGCATGTTTGCTCCCGCGCGCCACTCGGGAATTTTGCATAAAAACAGGTATTTGGCGCGCCTGTTAATACAGTAGCACTTTTTTTTGACGCCATAGCTCTACCGTTTGTCTGCAATTGCCGACACAAAATTGAGGAGTGGGAATTTTCCTTCGAATTCAACGTCCACAGAGCGCAATGGGTTTGCATCGCAAAAATGTTTTCCATTTTTTTCCGGGCGTTGTGACTTCAGCAGGCAGTCGAGGCATCAGTACAGGTAACTCGCTCAATGCGAACAGCACATCAATTCGGGCAACAAGAGAGACCAAACGCCATGAACGCCCCGCTCCGTGTCAACGAAGCACTTTTGATCGCCAACCACGCCTTCGAACCGTTCCAATGCGTGGCCTGGGCACCCCAGGACGGCAACGGCGAACTGAGCCTGACCGTGGTCGACCGCACCTGCAATTCCATCGACCGCCTGCAGGTGCCGCGCAGCACCTATTGCGATGCCGGCCAGTTGGCGCATCTGCTCAAGGCCGCCCGGGATGTGCTGAGCCAAAAAGGCTACAGCCTGAACGCCTGGTCGATGGCGCAGTAATAGCGATTTGAGGAGCGGCATTCGCCGCTTCTTCTCTAGCGGGCGGGCAATGCGTCGATATGCACGTACTGCGCGCCCAGCTCCGCGGCCAGCGCCTTGCAGCGCTGCAAGCGAATGGCCCCCTGCTCCAGATCGACCACGCACGTCTGCACCGGCATCGCCTCGCGCGGCGCCCACGGTTTCAACCGGCCATCGGTGAGAATCAGGCAGCGCTGCAGCTCTTCGGGATAGCGTTTGCGCCGCTTCGCCAACCAGCCTGTGGCTTCATCCAGGGCCGCCATGAGTGGCGTACCCCCGCCTGCGCCCAATTCCGCCAGCCAGGGCTGCAGCGCCGCCGAGGCCTTGAGGCCCTGCCGCTGCCAGCGCGGTTGCGCACCGCTGGCAGTGAGCAATGCCAGGCGAGCGCGTTGGCGATAAGCGTCGTCGAATATCCCGCTCAACAACCCCTTGGCCCGGCTGAGGGCACCATGGCGGCGAGTCGAGGCCGAGGCGTCGACCACAATCAGCCAGAGCTCATGGGCCTGGCCGCGGCGTTGCTGCCAATGCAGGTCGCCGCGTTTCAGCGGTCGGCCGTGGCGCAGGGTGCTAGCCCAGGCGACCTGCCCGCTCGCCGCGGCGCGCGCTGTACCGCGCAAGCCTTTGGCTGCCTTGCCCCGTTGGTGCCTGGCATCCGCCCCTAGGGCGTTGGCCGGGCGAATGCTCAGGGCTTTTTTGGCCAGCTCGGCACCTCGCGCCGCGCCCCCATGGTTTCAGGCTGTGGCGGCATGGCGCCCCATTGGCCTTCAGCCGCTTGTGGCGCAGTGTCCGGTGGCTGGGGCGGCGCATCTGGAGGAGAATTGGGCGCAGGCTCGGCATCGGCCTGGCGACGGTGGCGCAGCACGAACTCGGCGACCACGTCGATATCCTCCTGCTCGATGGTCAACGCGCCACGCCAGGCCGCGTGGGCACGGGCAGCGCGCAGCCACACCAGGTCGGCGCGCAAGCCGTCGACGCCGGCGGCGAAGCAGCGTGTGTTGATCTGCCCGAGTGCGCCATCGTCCAGGGCGATCTGTTCCAGCCGCTCACGCGCCGACTGGCAGCGTTCGCGCAGCTGCGCCTGGGCCTGCGCCCACTGTTCACAGAAGCCCTGGGGGTCACTGTCGAAGGCCAGCCGCCGGCGCACGATCTGCCCGCGCAGTTCGGGGGCCGGCAAGCCCTCGAGCAGCACATTGAGGCCGAAGCGGTCGAGCAGCTGCGGGCGCAACTCGCCCTCTTCCGGGTTCATGGTGCCGATCAGCACGAAGCGCGCCGCATGCTCGTAGGACAGGCCATCACGCTCGACCCGGTTGCGGCCGCTGGCGGCCACGTCCAGCAGCAGGTCCACCAGCGGATCAGCCAGCAGATTGACTTCGTCGACGTACAGCACACCGCCGTCGGCCTTGGCCAGCACGCCTGGAGAAAACTTGACCTGCTGCTGGCCCAGCGCGGCATCGAGATCGAGGGTCCCGACGAGGCGATCTTCGGTGGCCCCCAACGGCAAGGTCACAAAGGTACCGCTGGCCAACAAGTCAGCCAGCCCGCGCGCCAAGGTACTCTTGGCCATGCCCCGCGGCCCTTCGATCAGCACGCCGCCGATCTTCGGATCAATGGCGGTCAGGCACAGTGCCAGTTTCAGCCCATCGGCTGCCACCACGGCGGCCAGCGGAAAATGCGGGATAGGGTCGCGTTCGGACATGGGCTCAGGCGTCTTCTTCAATATCGAGCAAAAGGTTTTCCAGGGCTTCACGGTACTCGCCCGGCTCGCCCCACAGGCCACGCTGCTGGGCTTCGAGCAGGCGCTCGGCGATATCGCGCAAGGCCGAAGGATTATGCTGCTGGAGGAACTGGCGGGTGTCGGCGTCCAGCACGTAGGCATCGGTGAGCAGCGCGTACTGGTGGTCGTCGATCAGGCCGGTGGTGGCGTCGAAGGCGAACAGGTTGTCGACCGTGGCCGCCAGCTCGAAAGCCCCTTTATAGCCATGGCGCTTGGCGCCGGCGATCCATTTGGGATTGACCGCCCGCGCGCGGACCACGCGGTTCAGCTCTTCCTTTAGGGTGCGCACTCGCGGCACGTCGGGCTGGCTGTGATCGCCGTGGTAGCTGGCGGTGTTGCCGGCGCCGAGGCTGTCGGCGGCCGCCAGCATGCCACCCTGGAATTGGTAGTAATCGTTGGAATCGAGCAGGTCGTGCTCGCGGTTGTCCTGGTTCTGCACCACGGCCTGGACCTGGCCCAGCCGCGTGGCGAACTGCTGACGTGCCGGAGTACCGTCGTCAGCGCCGCCGTAGGCGTAGCCGCCCCAGTTCAGGTAGACCTCGGCGAGGTCGGCGCGGGTTTGCCACAGGCGCCCTTCCACCGCACCTTGCACGCCAGCGCCATAGGCCCCTGGCTTGGCGCCGAAAACGCGCCAGCCGGCCTGGCGCTCGGCCTGCTCAAGGCTCATGCCCTCGGCCAGCAGCGCCTCGCGCTCCTGGCGCACGCGAGCAGCCAGTGGGTTCAGGGCCTCCGGTTCATCCAGCGCTGCCACGGCTTGCACGGCGGCATCGAACAGGCGGATCAGGTTGGCGAAAGCGTCGCGAAAAAAGCCGGACACCCGCAAGGTCACGTCTACTCGCGGCCGGTCGAGCAGGCTCAGGGGCAGAATTTCAAAGTCATCGACGCGCTGGCTGCCGGTCGCCCATACCGGGCGCACGCCCATCAGCGCCATGGCCTGGGCGATATCGTCGCCGCCGGTGCGCATGGTTGCCGTACCCCAGACCGACAAGCCCAGTTGCCGCAGATGGTCGCCGTGATCCTGCAGGTGGCGCTCGAGGATCAGGTTGGCCGAAGCGAAACCGATGCGCCAGGCGGTGGTGGTGGGCAGGTTGCGCACGTCCACGGAGAAGAAGTTGCGGCCGGTGGGCAGCACGTCGAGGCGCCCACGACTGGGCGCACCGCTGGGACCGGCGGGCACGAAACGGCCGGCCAAAGCCGCCAGCAGGCCACCGATTTCGGCCGGGCCACAGGCATCAAGGCGCGGGACAACGATAGCCAACAGCTCTTCGACGATCAACCGCGCGCCGTCCCAGGCTGGCTCCGCAGGGAACTCCAGCGCCCTATCTTCCAGGGCCTTGGCAATGGTCTGCAACGCGAACAGCTCCAGGCGCTCGCGGGCGTCGCCGCACGTGCGCCAAGGCTCGCCGCACAGTGCCAGCAGCACCGCTGGCTTGGGGCCCTCCCAGGGTGCGCCGAGGTCGCAATCCAAAGGATCGAAGCCCAAGCCGAAACCGTTTGCCAAGCCACGCAGCAAGCTGGCCCGGCCATCGCGGCCGTCACCGCGGGGAATACGCAGCAGCGCCGCCAGGGTATCGAGGCGCAACCGGCCCGCCGGCGATTCGCCGAAGATATGCAAGCCGTCGCGAATCTGTGACTCCTTCAAGTCGCACAGGTAGGTGTCCAGCCGCGGCAGCCATACGGCCGCGTCGGCGTCGGCATCCAGGGCCAGTTCCTGGTCGATCCGCGCTTCACGCGCCAGGGCGAGGATATCGCGCTGCAATTCCAGGGCGCGGCGTGGGTCCAGCAGTTGTGCTTCGTAGTACTCGTCAGCCAGCAGTTCCAGGTCGCGCAGTGGGCCATAGGTTTCGGCGCGGGTCAGGGGTGGCATCAAGTGGTCGATGATCACCGCCTGGGTACGGCGCTTGGCCTGGGCGCCCTCGCCCGGGTCGTTGACGATAAACGGGTAGATGTTCGGCAGTGGCCCCAGCAATGCATCGGGCCAGCAAGCCTCAGACAGCCCGACGCCCTTGCCCGGCAACCATTCCAGGTTGCCGTGCTTGCCGACGTGAATCAGCGCATCGGCGCCGTAGGCATGGCGCAGCCAGAAGTAGAACGCCAGGTAGCCATGGGGCGGCACCAGGTCCGGGTCGTGGTAGACGGCGCTGTGGTCGACCTGATAGCCGCGGGCCGGTTGAATGCCGACGAAGGTCAGGCCCAACCGCAAGCCGGCGACCATCATGCGGCCGTTGCGGCACATCGGGTCGCTGTGCGGCTCGCCCCAACGGGCGCGTACGGCGTCCTGGTTGGCCTGGGGCAGGCGCGCGAAAGCCGCCAGGTAATCGTCCATCGCCAGGCTCTGGTGGCAGGGCCGCAGGTCGAGGCTGTCCGGGTCGTTGGTGACGCCGCCGAGCAGTTCGTGGATCAAGGCCGTGCCGCTGGCGGGGATGGCATCGACCGGATAGCCCTGCGCCGCCATCGCCAACAGGATATTGCGCGCGGCGGCCGGGGTGTCCAGGCCCACGCCGTTGCCGATGCGGCCATCGCGGGTCGGGTAGTTGGCGAGGATCAGCGCCACCCGCTTCTGGCCATTGGGCAGGCGCGCCAGCTCGGCCCAACGCCGCGCCAGTTCGGCGACGAAAGCCATGCGTTCAGGGTGGGCGCGGTAGCAGACCACATCCGACTGGCTGCGCTCGCTGCGCCAGGCGAGGTCCTTGAAGCTGATGGGCCGGCTGATGATGCGCCCGTCCAGCTCCGGCAAGGCGATGTGCATGGCCAGGTCGCGGGCCCCCAGGCCCTGCTCGCTGGCGCGCCAGGCCGGTTCGTTGTCTTGGGCACAGATGGCCTGGATCACCGGAATGTCGCGGCGGAACGGCCGCACATGGGGCGCTTCCGGGGTGGACTGGGCGAAGCCGGTGGTGTTGAGAATGACTGCGGCATCCACTTCGTCCATCCACGCCTCGACGGCGCTCAGGCAGCCGGGCTCCTTGAGGCTGGCGACGGCGATCGGCAGGGGATTGAGGCCGGCCTGCTGCAATACCTCGCAGAAGGTGTCGATGAAACCGGTATTGGCCGCCTGCAGGTGCGAGCGGTAGAACAGCAGCGGCACCACCGGCGCATCGGCTCGCCATTCTTGCTGCCAGTCCTGCAACTCGGCCAGCGGGTTGCGAGGGTGGTAGATCAAGGTCCGCGGCAGCGGCTGCGGTTCCTGCCAGGCATAGCCCGGGCGCCCCAGGAAACGCTCGGCCAGGCAGTGAAACAGGTTCAAGGCGTTAGCCACGCCGCCTTGGCGCAGGAAATGCCAGAGCCGCTCGCCCTCTTGCGCCGTCACGTTGCCCAAGGCGCTGAGCTCGGGATCGGGACGGTCGTCGCCAGGCACCAGGATCAACTTGACCCCGCGGGCCTTGAGGGTCAGCAACTGCTCCACGCCATAGCGCCAGTAACCCACCCCGCCATGCAACGACAGCAGGATGACCTTGGCATGGCGCAGCACCTGGTCGACATAGAGGTCGACCGACGCATGGTTCTGCACCTGCATGGGGTTGGCCAGGCGCAGGCTGGGATAGTCGTCCGGCAGGCGCTGGGCGACTTCAGCCAGCATCGCCAGGTGCGAATCGCCGCTGCACAGAATCACCAGCTCGGCGGGCGTCTGCCCGAGGTCGGCGATACTGTCGTCGGGGACGAAGCCACCGGGCTGGGTTCTGAGCAGGTGCATGGGGTCAGGCGGTCAGCGCGGCGCGCAGCTTGGCTTCGAGCACGGCGGCGTCGAGGTCCTGGCCGATCAGTACCAGTTTGGTGATGCGCGGCTCGCTGGCGCCCCAGGCACGGTCGAAGTGCTTGTCGAAACGCGTGCCCACGCCCTGGATCAGCAGGCGCATCGGCTTGTTCGGCACCGCGGCGAAACCCTTGATGCGCAGGATGCCGTGCTCCACCACCAGCTGGGTCAGAGCGTCGAGCAACAGGCTTTCGTCGGCTTCGGGCAGGTCCAGGGAGATGGAGTCGAAGGCATCGTGGTCGTGATCGTCGTGGTCATCACCTTCGTGATGGTCATGATGGGTACGGCGGCCGTCGATATGCACTTCCGATTCCGCGCCCAGGCCCAGCAGCACGTCCAGCGGCACGCGGCCGCTGCTGGCTTCGATGACCTTGACCGCCGGCGGCAGTTCTTCGGCGACTTCGGCGCGCACGGCGGCCAGGGCCTCGGGGGCGATCAGGTCGGCCTTGTTGAGGATCACCAGGTCGGCGCTGGCCAACTGGTCGGCGAACAGCTCGTGCAGCGGCGATTCGTGGTCCAGGTTCGGGTCCAGCTTGCGCTGCGCGTCCACCTGGTCGGGGAAAGCGGCGAAGGTGCCGGCGGCCACGGCCGGGCTGTCGACCACGGTGATCACCGCGTCGACGGTGCAGGCGTTGCGGATTTCCGGCCACTGGAAGGCTTGCACCAAGGGCTTGGGCAGCGCCAGGCCGCTGGTTTCGATGAGGATGTGGTCGAGGTCGCCACGGCGCGCGACCAGCTCGCGCATCACCGGGAAGAATTCTTCCTGTACGGTGCAGCACAGGCAGCCGTTGGCCAGTTCGTAGACGCGGCCACTGGCTTCTTCTTCGGTGCAGCCGATGGTGCACTGCTTGAGGATGTCGCCGTCGATGCCCAGTTCGCCGAACTCGTTGACGATCACCGCGATGCGGCGGCCCTGGGCGTTGTCGAGCATGTGCCGCAGCAGGGTGGTCTTGCCCGAGCCGAGGAAGCCGGTGACGATGGTGACGTGAAGTTTGGCCAGTGTTTTCATCGGATGCCCTTGGCGATAACGGCGGGCATGGGAGACGAGAGCCGCGCTGCACGCAAGGCAGGCGGTGCGTTCGTCACCGGATCACCCCGCCCGGTAATGGAAAAAGTGCCGAGGCAGGTCTCCTGGCTCGCGACGTGCTGGCCTTGGCCAACGCTGCCGGCGCCTTCCCGCGCTGGGCGCAGTGGCAGTGCCGGTGCTTGCATCGCTTACAGTTGCGGGGGCAGCCGCGGCATGTGACCGCGTTCCCTTCTTAGCTGCGCCCCAACGGGGGCAGAACCTCAGTGCGACAAGGGTACGGAGTGTGGGGTGGGAGGTCAATCGACACGGGGCGAATTGCGCCTTGATCGCGGCCTGGGGGTATGAGCGGCGGGATTGACTTGCCGAGCCGCGCCATGATCTGCTTGCCGGCCGGCTGCTTCTTGAGGATTTCTCCATGCCCCCACCCACAAGGCTGGTTGCCGGCTTTGGCTGCAAACGCGGCTGCCCCGAGGCGCTGCTGGCCGCCCTGCTCGACCGCACCTTGGCCGAACAGGGGCTGGAGCGCAGCCAGGTGCTGGGTATTGCCAGCCTGGACAGAAAAGCCGATGAGGCGGGTCTGGTGGCGTTGGCCGCCAGCCTGAATGTGCCGTTTCAGACGTTCACTGCCGGGCAGCTTGCGGCCTGGGAGCCTCTGCTAACCCATCGATCGGCGGTATCCTTTGCCCACACCGGATGCCATGGCGTCGCCGAAAGCAGCGCCTTGGCCCTGAGCCAGGCATTGGGCACCGCCGAGCCACGATTGATGGTTGGCCGACAGGTACTGGAAGGTGCAACATTGGCCCTGGCGGTGTGCTCGGCCTAAGTCCGCGCCGGCCCTATCGCCGGCAAGCCGGACTCCCACAACAACCCGAACTCCCACGATAGGAGCGCTGGTGCACTTGCGTGATCTCGGCTTGCCGGCGATGAGGGCAGCGCGGGCATCACCCGCCGCCAGACGAGCGCTTCACCCACTTGAATCTTTTTCACCTTCAGGTTTTTCATGACAGTATTTTTCATCGGCGCCGGCCCCGGCGACCCCGACCTGATCACGGTCAAGGGCCAGCGCCTGATCCGCCAATGCCCGGTCATCGTCTATGCCGGCTCGCTGGTGCCCGCTGCCGTGCTGGAGGGCCACAGCGCCCATCAGGTGGTCAACAGCGCCGAGCTGCACCTCGACCAGATCGTCATCTGCCTGCGCGAGGCCCATGCCCGCGGTGAAGACGTCGCCCGGGTGCATTCCGGCGACCCCAGCCTGTATGGCGCCATCGGCGAGCAGATTCGCGAACTGAAAGCCCTGGGCATTCCCTACGAAATCATCCCGGGGGTGACCGCTACCGCCGCCTGCGCAGCCCTGCTCGGCACCGAGCTGACCCTGCCGGACATCTCCCAGACCCTGATCCTCACTCGCTACGGCGACCAGTCGCCCATGCCCGCAGGGGAGCAATTGGCCGACCTGGCCCGGCACGGCTCGACCATGGCCATCCATCTGGGGGTCAAGCACCTGGAGAAGATCGTCGCGGACCTGCGCCCGCACTATGGCGACGACTGCCCGATTGCCGTGGTGCATCGCGCCACTTGGCCGGATCAGGATTGGGTGGTCGGCACCCTCGACGACATCCAGGCCAAGGTCACCGAGAAAGGCTTCCGGCGTACGGCGCTGATCCTCGTGGGCCGCGTGCTGGGCAACGACGTGTTCAGCGAATCGGCCCTCTACCGCGCGGGCCACGCCCATCTGTACAGGCCGAATTGAGGGTGCACCCGCAAATTTTAAAAGCTCGCGGGCTGGCGCCAGCTCCTACGCCGATCGTGTTTGCACCCTT
>Ga0308164_10002422_pt1 | contig 18616 bp, 17 predicted proteins | sample PhyTR2_FD_201031 | JGI IMG/M metagenome (GOLD analysis project Ga0308164, IMG submission 201031) | Phyllosphere microbial communities from UC Gill Tract Community Farm, Albany, California, United States - DLSLT.R2 | ecosystem: Host-associated > Plants > Phyllosphere > Unclassified | place: USA... | reverse complement strand
GCCGCCGCGGCCGGCGAATCGACCGCCGTCATCCGAGCGCGCGTGGTCGCCGCGCGCGACCTCGCCATGGCGCGCCAGGGCCGGCCCAACCAGATGCTGCAGGGCGCCGACATCGACCGCCATGCCGGCCTCGACCCCGCCGCGCTGAAGTTCATGCATGGCGCCGCCGCCAAGCTGGGCTGGTCGGCGCGCGGCACGCATCGCGTGCTCAAGGTGGCGCGCACCGTGGCCGACCTGGCCGGCGCCGCCGAGGTGCAGGTGGCGCACGTGGCCGAGGCGGTGCAGTACCGCAGGGCCCTGCGCGTGGCGGCGTGAGGTGCCGCGATGCGGTCCCGCGTCACACGCCGGCAGCGCCGGCAGCGCCCCTCAGAGCAGCCCGCGCCCGGCCAGATTCTTCATCAGCGCCGCGATGCCGAAGGTCCAGCGCGGCGCCTGGTCGGCGTGCGCCACGCGGTTGACCAGCGCGCCGAGCTCGGGCGCGGCGATGCGCACGCGATCACCCACCACGTGGGTGAAGCCCTGGCCGGGGCCATGGCGGTCCTGCGTCGGCGCGAACATGGTGCCCAGGAACAGCATCAGGCCGTCGGGATAGGCGTGGTGCACGCCGATGGCCTGGCCCACCAGGTCGAGCGGATCGCGGCTGATCTTCGACAGCGAGCTCGACCCCTCCATCACGAAGCCCTCCGGCCCGTCGACGCGCAGGCCCACCGTGATGCGGCGCACGTCGTCGATGCCGAAGTCGGCGTCGAACAGGCGGATGAACGGGCCGATGGCGCACGAGGCGTTGTTGTCCTTGGCCTTGCCCAGCAGCAGGGCGCTGCGGCCTTCGAAGTCGCGCAGGTTGACGTCGTTGCCCAGGGCCGCGCCCTTCACGCGGCCCTGGCTGTCGACGGCCAGCACGACCTCCGGCTCGGGGTTGTTCCAGACCGAGCCCGAATGGATGCCGACCTGCGCGCCGGTGCCGACGGCGGCCAGCACCGGCGCCTTGGTGAAGATCTCGGCATCCGGACCGATGCCCACCTCCAGGTACTGCGACCACGCGCCCTGCGCGATCAGCACCTCCTTCACGCGCGCCGCCTCGGGGGAGCCGGGCACGATGCCGCGCAGGTTGTCGCCCAGCACGTCGCCCAGGGCCGCGCGGGTGGCCTCGGCGCGCGAGGCGTCGCCGCGCGCCTGCTCCTCGATCACGCGCTCCAGCAGGCTCTCGATGAAGGTCACGCCGCTGGCCTTGACGGCCTGCAGGTCGCACGGCGCGAGCAGTCGCAGCGAGCCGTCGTCATCCGCGGCGACGCGATCGGCCGGCCAGGCCGTGGCCAGCGCCTCCTCGAGCGACGCGATGCGCGGCGCGGCGCCATCGGCCAGCGCGGCGCGCACGGCGCCAGCGGGATCGTCGCCTTCGAGCAGCTGGCTGGCGGTGGCCGCGAGACGCGACAGATCGTGCAGCGCGCCCGCATGCACCGCCACCAGCACCGGCCCGACGCCGGGTTGCCACAGGCGACCGACGAGCATCGCGCGCGCGGCATCGGCGGGCAGCGTGGTGGCCGCGTCGAGCCCGGGGGCGGATGGCGACGAAGCGGAGCGGGAGTCGGCGGACGTGAGGGAAGGCATGAGTCTTGTCTCTGGCTGCGTGGACGTTGGAAAAGCGGGAAGGTGCACGATTCTCGGCCGCTGGCGTGGCCGGACAATGCGCGCTTGCCCTTGCCTGCGTCCCTCACCTCCTCGCTCCCACTTCCCCTCCCCCCCCCCTCCTCTTCCCCATCCCTCCATGCTCGGCTTCCTTCCCCCCGTCGTCCGCGGCGTCGTCGCGTTCCTGCTGCTGGTGATCAACACCTTGTTCTGGTGCGCATTGCTTTTCGTCTGCGCGCTGGTGAAGCTGGCGCTGCCGTTCGCGGCGGTGCGGCGGCGCATCGATCCGGTGCTCAACGCCATCGCCACGGCCTGGATCGCCTGCAATGGCGCCTGGATGCGGCTGACGCAGCGCACCACGTGGGACGTGCGGGGCGTCGACGCCCTGGCCTACCGGGGCTGGTACCTGGTCAATGCCAACCACCAGTCGTGGGTCGACATCTTCGTGCTCCAGCGCGTGTTCAACCGCCACATCCCGCTGCTGAAGTTCTTCCTCAAGCAGCAGCTGATCTACGTGCCGGTGATCGGCCTGGCGTGGTGGGCGCTCGACTTCCCGTTCATGAAGCGCCATGGCAAGGCCGACCTGCGCCGGAACCCGGCGCTGCGCCAGCAGGACCGCGAGACCACGCGCCGCGCCTGCGCGAAGTTCGCCCTGGTGCCCACCAGCGTGATGAACTTCGCCGAGGGCACGCGCTTCACGCCGCAGAAGCACCGCGCGCAGTCCTCGCCCTATCGCCACCTGCTCAAGCCCAAGGCCGGCGCCCTGGCCCTGGCGCTCGACGCCATGGATGGCAAGTTCCAGTCGCTGGTGGACGTGACCATCGTCTACCCCGATGGCGTGCCGAGCTTCTGGGATTTCCTGTGCGGGCGCACGACGCGGGTGGTCCTGCGCGCCCGCGAGGTGCCGATCCCGGCGGCCTTCGGCCACGGCGACTACGAGGGCGACGCCGCCTATCGCGGCGACTTCCACCGCTGGCTGGGCGAGATCTGGAGCTTCAAGGACGCGCAGATCGAAGGACTGCTGCGATCCGGACCTGACGTCTGATCGCAACCATCACGGCGCCAGGCCGGGGAAACATCGTGGAACCGGCTCTGCCGGGCCACCGGTGTCGCCCCCTGCAAGGGGTCGGCGAAGCGACACGACGTGCGCGCAGACCGGGGCGGTCAGCCGATGATGTCCGTCGACCGGATGCGCCTGACGCCATTGGCCGCCATCCGCTTCCAGGCCGCCGCGAGCGAGCCGTTCAGATCGATGGCGCGCGTGGCGTCCTCGATCACATAGGTCTCGAAGCCGGCCTTGCGGGCATCGAGCGCGGTCCAGGCGACGCAGAAGTCGGTCGCCAGGCCGGTGACGAACACCGTCCGGATGCCGCGCTGCTTCAGATAGCCGCCCAGGCCGGTGGGGGTCTTGCGATCGGCCTCCTGGAACGCCGAGTAGCTGTCGACTTCCTTGTGGAAGCCCTTGCGCACGATGACCTGCGCGGTCGGCAGCTGGAGGTCCTTGTGCAGCGCGGCGTCCTCGGTGCCCTGGACGCAGTGGTCGGGCCACAGCACCTGCGCTCCATAGCTCAGCTGCGTGGTCTCGAAGGGCTTCCTGCCGGCATGGCTGGTAGCGAAGGACGCATGGCCGGCCGTATGCCAGTCCTGGGTGACGACGATGTTCTCGAAGGCGCTGGCGAGCCGGTTGATGACCGGCACGACCTCGGCGCCGCCCTTGACCGGCAGCGTGCCGCCATCGACGAAGCAGTTCTGGACGTCGACCACGATCAGCGCGGCGCGCGCGCCCGGCGTGATCGTGGCGGCGGCGCTGGCGGCGAAATGCGGCGCCAGACCGACGAGTCCGAGCGCGGCGCCGGCGTGGAGGAAGGTTCTGCGATGCATGGGACGACTCCGTGGGAAGGAAGGATGATCGGGGCTGGGTCGGCGGCCGGCGCGCTCACAGGTCGAGGAACTGGCGCCGCACCTCGGCATTCGCGGCCAGCTCGGCCATCGAACCCCGGAAGCGGACCTCGCCCTTCTCCAGCACGCAGGCGCGATCGGCCACCAGCGCCGCGAAATGGGTGTTCTGCTCCGACAGCAGGATGCTCACGCCCTGCGCCTTGAGCGCAAGGATCATGCCGGCCATCTGCTCGACGATGACCGGCGCCACGCCCTCGGACGGTTCGTCGAGCAGCACCACCCAGGGGTTGCCCATCAGCGTGCGCGCCACGGTCAGCATCTTCTGTTCGCCACCGCTCATGCGCCCGCCGGGGCGCCGCGGCATCTCCCCCAGGTTGGGAAACAGGGCGAACAGGCGCTCGGGCGTCCAGGCCGGGGCGGGCGCGGCATCGGCCGCATCGCCCGGCCGGCGCCGGGCGGGTTGGCGGCCGACCTCCAGGTTCTCCAGCACGCTCAGGTCGGTGAAGATGCGGCGATCCTCCGGCACGTAGCCCAGGCCCAGGCGCGCGGCCTCGTGCGGCTCGGCATCGGACAGGTCGTGGCCCAGGAAGCGCACCGCGCCACGCCGCCGGCCCCGCGGACCGAGCAGGCCGATCAGCGCCTTGAGGGTGGTCGACTTGCCCGCGCCATTGCGCCCCATCAGCGCCACCACCTCGCCGGCGCGCACGTCGAGGTCGATGCCATGCAGGATCTGCGCGGCGCCATACCAGGCGCGCAGCCCGCGGGCCTCCAGCAGCACCGGTCCCGGCGCATCCGGGCTCATGGCGCCGACCCTTCCCCGAACGTGCGTCCGCTGCCGAAGTAGACCTCCCGCACCTTCGGATGGGCCCGGATCTCGGCCGGCGCGCCCTGCGCGATCAACCGGCCACGCGCCAACACGATGATGCGATCGGCATGCGCGAAGACCACGTCCATGCTGTGCTCGGTGAACAGCACCGCCGTGCCGCGCTCGTTGACCAGCCGGCGCGTCAATGCCATCAGCGCGTGGCGCTCGCCCGGCGCCATGCCGGCGGTGGGCTCGTCCATCAGCAGCAGGCGCGGGTCGTGGGCCAGCGCGATGGCGAGCTCGATGCGCTTGACGTCGCCATAGGCGAGCACGCCGGCCGGCCGGTCGGCCTGCGCGCGCATGCCGACCTGCTCGAGCAGCGCCAGCGCGTCGTCGCGCCGGTGGTCGGCGGCACGCTGCCACATCGACCACAGCCGGCGGTCGTGCGAGAGCAGCGCCATCTGCACGTTCTCCACCACGCTGAGCGAGGCGAAGGTCTCGGCGATCTGGAAGGTGCGCCCCACGCCCAGGCGCCAGATCTCGCGCGGCCGGCGCCCCACCAGCTCGACCCCGCCGAGCGCGATGGAGCCGCGATCGGCGCGCAGCTGGCCGTTGAGCATGTTGAAGGTGGTCGACTTGCCGGCGCCGTTGGGACCGATCAGCGCCAGCAGTTCGCCCGGCGCGAGATCGAAGGCGACGTCGTCGACCGCCGTGACGCCGCCGAAGGACTTGCCCAGGCCGGTGACGCGCAGCAGGGGGGACGTCGATGCCGATGCCGATGCCGCCGGGGCGCGGGCGACGGTCGTCATGGCGCGTGCTCCGTGCGGTCGGCGCGTCCGATGCGCCGCGCGACCCATTCGGTCAGCTGCTGGGCCGCGCCCGCGATACCGCGCGGGAACAGCAGCACCAGCCCCAGGATGATGCCGCCCAGCACGGCGCGCCAGTAGTCGGTGTTGCGCGCCACCGTGTCGTGCAGCCAGGTGAAGGTGACGGCGCCGACCACCGGCCCGGCCAGCGTCTGCACGCCGCCGAGCAGCACCATCGCCAGCGCGTCGACCGAGCGGCCGATCGACATCGACTCGGGCGAGATGCTGCCCTTGGAGAAGGCATACAGCGCGCCGGCCAGCCCGGCCACCGTGCCGGCGATGACGAAGGCCATCCACTGCAGGCGCTTGAGATCGATGCCGATGGCGTCGGCGCGCAGCGGCGAGTCGCGTCCGGCCCGCAGGGCCTGGCCGAAGGGCGAGAACAGCACCCGGCGCAGACCCCAGACGCCCAGCGCCACCAGCATCAGCACCAGCGCGTAGTAGGCGCGCCGGTCGGCCAGCCAGGGCGCCGGCCAGACGCCGGTCAGGCCGTTGCTGCCGCCGGTGAAGGCATCCCACTGGTAGGTGACGGCCCAGGTGATCTGCGCGAAGGCGAGCGTGAGCATCGCCATGTAGACCCCCGAGAGCCGCACCGAGAACCAGCCGAAGACCAGCGCCCCGGTCGCCGCCACCAGCGGCGCGGCCGCCAGCGCCAAGACCATGGGCACGCCGCTCGCGCGCGCCAGCAGGGCCGCGCCGTAGGCTCCGAGTCCGAAATAGGCCGCGTGGCCGAACGAGTTCATGCCCGCCGGTCCCATCAGGAAATGCAGGCTGGCCGCGAACAATGCCGCGATCAGCAGGTCGACCAGCAGCACCAGCGTGTAGGGCGAGTCGGCCGCCAGGAACGGCACCGCCGCCAGCCCCGCCATCAGCAGCCCCACCGCCCCCACGTAGGCGCGGTGCGGACGGCGCAGCGGCGTCTCCGGCGTGGCCGCGGCATGCCGGTCGGCCGCCTGCGGCCGGCCCATGAGGCCCCACGGCCGCCACACCAGCACCACGGCCATGACCAGGAAGTCCACCACCAGCGTCAGCTTGGAGAACGACACCGCGACCTCCAGCACCTCCACCACGCCAAGCCAGATGCATACCGCCTTGAGCTCGGCGATGAGCAGGGCCGCCACATAGGCCCCGGGCAGCGAGCCCATGCCACCGACCACCACCACCACGAAGGCGGCGCCGATGACGTTGAGGTCCATCTCCAGCGTGGCGGGCTCGCGCGGCAGCTGCAGCGCGCCGCCCAGCCCGGCGAGCGCCGCGCCCAGGGCGAACACCGCCGTGAACAGCCAGGCCTGGTTCACGCCCAGCGCGCTGACCATGTCGCGGTCCTGCGTGGCCGCGCGCACCAGCGTGCCGAAGCGCGTGCGCGCGAGCAGCAGCCACACCGCCGCCAGCACCAGCGGACCGACCGCGATCAGGAACAGGTCGTACGACGGGAACTGCCGCCCCAGGATCTCGACCGAGCCGCGCAGGCCCGGGGCGCGCGGGCCGAGCAGCTCCTCGGGTCCCCACAGCCACAGCGCCGCGTCCTTGATGACCAGCACCAATGCGAAGGTGGCCAGCAGCTGGAACAGTTCGGGCGCCTTGTAGATGCGCCGCAGCAGCAGCACCTCGACCACCGCGCCCAGCACGCCCACGGCCAGCGCCGCCAGCAGCAGCGCCGGCCAGAAGCCCAGGCTGCCGCCGAAATGCTCGACCAGCGTGTAGGCCGTGTAGATGCCCACCATGTAGAACGAGCCGTGCGCGAAGTTGACGATGCGCGTGACGCCGAAGATCAGCGACAGCCCGGCGGCCACCAGGAACAGCGACGACGCGCCGGCCAGGCCGTTGAGCAGCTGGACGACGAAGCCCGAGAAGCTCATGCGCGCTCAGTCGGGGCTGCGCGACTTCCTGACGTCGTCGGCGCCCGGCTGGAACTTCGCGCCGTCGCGGTAGGCGAAATCGACCATCACGCCCTTGCCGTTGTCGTTCTTGGTCCGGCCGACGAAGGCGCCCATGGTCGACTGGTGGTCCTCGGCGCGGTAGGTGATGCGGCCGAAGGGGGTGTCGACCTGCAGGCCCTTGAAGGCCTGCGCGAGCTTCGCGCTGTCGGTGCTCCCGGCCCTGGCGAGGCCGGCGGCGGCCGACTTGATCATCGCGTAGCCGACGACCGAGCCCAGGCGCGGATAGTCCTTGTACTTGTCGTGATACGCCAGGAAGAAGGCCTTGTGCTCGGGCGTCTGGATGCCATACCAGGGGTAGCCGGTGACGATCCAGCCGTCGGGCGTCTCGTCCTTGAGGGCGTCGAGGTATTCGGGCTCGCCGGTCAGCACGCTGACCACCGGGCGGTCCTTGAACAGGCCGCGCGTGTTGCCCTCGCGCACGAACTTCGACAGGTCGGCCGCGAACAGCACGTTGAAGATGGCATCGGGCTTGGCATCGGCCAGCGCCTGCACCACGCTGCCGGCATCGACCTTGCCCAGCGGCGGCGCCTGCTCGGCGACGAACTCGACATCGGGCTGCGCCGCCTTCAGGAGCGTCTTGAAGGCCGTCACGGCCGACTGGCCGTATTCGTAGTTGGGATAGACCACCGCCCAGCGCTTCTTCTTCAGCTTGACGGCCTCGGGCACCAGCATCGCCGCCTGCATGTAGGTCCCCGGACGCAGGCGGAACGTGTAGGCGTTGCCGCCCTGCCAGGTCATCTTGTCGGTCAGCGGCTCGCCGGCCAGGAAGAAGAACTTGCGCTGCTTGGCGAAGTCGGCCACGGCCAGGCCGGTGTTGGAGAGGAAGGTGCCGGTGAGCACGTCGACCTTCTCGCGCGACACCAGCTCCTCGGCCACCCGCACGGCATCGCCAGGGTTGGCGTTGTCGTCGCGCGTGACGAGTTCGAGCCGGCGCCCGTTGACGCCGCCGGCGGCGTTGATCTGGGCGACCGCCAGCTCCATGCCCTTCTTGTAGGGCTCCAGGAAGGCCGGCTGGGCCTTGTAGCTGTTGAGTTCGCCGATCTTGATGACCCCCTGCGCGTTGCCCTGGGCGCCCTGGGCCGGCTGCGCGTGCGCGGGGAACAGCGTGGCGGCGGCGAAGGCGGCCGTGGCGACGAGGGCGGAGGGCGGGTGGATCACGGAAAGGCTCCTTGGGTCCTGGAATGGGCGGATGGGCGACGTGTCCCGCAGCGGACACGCGCACGGTGGGCGAGCATAAGGGCATCGGCGTTTGACCCCGCCCGCGATGGCGTCGCCACGGGTCGAAGACAATCGCAGGCCTCCGACCGGTTGACGCCGCCAGCCCTTCCGCCAAGCATTCGTCGCCGCCATCCCGTCAATCCTCCTTCGAGTCTTTTCTCCCATGAGTGCATTCAGCGAAGAACGCGTCCTGTCGGTCCACCACTGGACCGACCGCCTGTTCACCTTCACCACCACGCGCGATCCGGCGCTGCGCTTCTCCAACGGCCACTTCACCATGATCGGGTTGCGGGTCAACGACAAGCCGCTGCTGCGCGCCTATAGCATCGCCAGCCCCAACTACGAGGAATACCTGGAGTTCCTGAGCATCAAGGTCGATGACGGCCCGCTGACCTCGCGGCTGCAGCACATCCAGGTCGGCGACACCATCGTGGTGGGCCGCAAGCCCACCGGCACCTTGCTGATCGACTACACGCTGCCGGGCAAGCGGCTCTACCTGTTCGGCACCGGCACCGGCCTGGCGCCCTTCATGAGCATCATCCGCGACCCGGAGACCTACGAGAAGTTCGAGCAGGTGATCCTGGTGCACGGCGTGCGCCAGATCGACGAGCTGGCCTATCACGACCTGGTCGTCGACCACCTCCCGCGCCACGAGATCCTGGGCGAGATGATCGAGAAGCAGCTGCTGTACTACCCGACCGTGACGCGCGAGGAATACCGCAACATGGGCCGCATCACCGAGCTGGTCGAGAGCAACAAGCTCACCGACGACCTGGGCCTGCCGCCCCTGAACGCCGCCGAGGACCGCGTGATGCTGTGCGGCAGCCCCGGCATGCTGGTCGACCTCAAGCACATGCTGGAGGCGCGCGGCTTCAAGGAAGGCAACACCTCCACGCCCGGCGATTTCGTCGTCGAGCGCGCCTTCGCCGAGAAATAGGCTCGCGCGCGCCCGGGCCGGGCCGCCACGGGCGACCCGCCCCCCGGGCGCTCAGGCGCTCAGGTGCTTGCCGACGATGCCGGCCAGCTCGAACATCGTCACCTGGTCCTTGCCGAACACCGCCTTGAGCTTGGCGTCGGCATTGATGGCGCGCTTGTTGGCCGCGTCCTGCAGGCCGTGGGCCTTGATGTAGTCCCAGAGCTTCTTGATGACCTCGGTGCGCGCCACGGGTTCGGTGCCGATCACCGCGGCCAGTGCCTCGCTGGGCTTGAGGCCGGTGCCGGCCGTGGTCTTGCGCGGCGCCTTCGGGGCGGCGGCCTTCTTCGCCGCGGCGGTGGTCTTGGCGGCGGCGGTCTTGCCGGCCGCCGTCTTCTTCGCCGCCGGCGCGGCCTTCGCGAAGGTCTTGCGCGGCGGGAACTTGCTGCCGCCTTCGCGCGGCGCGAATTCGAAGATCACCTTGCCCTCGTCCTTGCTCCAGGCCAGGAAGGCCTTGAAGGTGCGCCGCGTGCGCATCGAGACGAACTTGTCCAGCAGGTCGGTCTTGCCGGTGGCCAGCAGCTTCTCCACCTGGTCGCGCTCGACCGGCTGCGTCAGGATGATCTTGCCGGTCTTGAAGGTGCAGCTGGGGGTCGGCTGGTCCTGCGTGGGCACCGACTTCTCGCAGACGTAATTGGCGCCATGCTCGAACACCGGCGCGCCGCACACCGGGCAGGGCCCGAGCGTGTCCTGCTGGCTGAAGTCGACGATCTCGCCGGACTCGGCGTTCTTGTCGTCGCCGAAGTCGAACTCGAGCTTGAAGTTCTTGGCTTCCTCGTCGTACTTGATGACGATCTCGGAGGTGAAGGGCCAGCCGGCCTTGGAGCGGAAGCCCTCGAGCGGGCCGATGCGCCGGTCGGCCAGCAATTGCTCGGCCTCGGCGACCTCGAAGGTGCGCCCGGCGGGCGACTTGCCGAACGAGAAGCCGCAGCCCTCGGGCGCGCCGGGCTTGCCCACGCAGGTGTAGCGCCGGTAGTTCTCCCGCACCACGCCGCCGCAGTTGGGACAGGGCGACTGCAGCGTCGCGTAGTCGCCGGGCACGGTGTCGCGGTCGTACTCCTTGGCCTTGCGCACGATGTGCTGCGTCATCTCGGCGATCTCGCGCATGAAGGTGTCGCGGCTGAGCGCGCCGCGTTCCATCTGCGCGAGCTTGTATTCCCAGTCGCCGGTCAGCTCGGCCTTGGACAGCTCCTCCACGCCCAGCCCGCGCAGCAGGGTCATGAGCTGGAAGGCCTTGGCCGTCGGGATCAGTTCGCGACCTTCGCGCAACATGTACTTCTCGGCGATCAGCCCTTCGATGATGGCGGCGCGCGTGGCGGGCGTGCCCAGGCCCTTCTCCTGCATGGCCTCGCGCAGTTCGTCGTCGTCGATGGTCTTGCCCGCGCCTTCCATGGCGCCCAGCAGCGTGGCCTCGGAGTAGCGCGCCGGCGGCCGCGTCCGGAGCGCCTTGGGATCGGCGGCGATGGTCCTGACGATCTCGCCCGGCTTCACCGGCACCAGGTTCTTGCCGTCCTTCTCGTCGTCGTCGTTCACGGCCTCCTTGCCGTAGATGGCCAGCCAGCCCGGCTTGACCAGCACCTTGCCGTCGCTGCGGAACGGGTATTTCCTGCCGCCCTGCTCGACCGTGCTGATGCGGGTCGTGACCTGGAATTCGGCGCTGGGGAAGAACACCGACAGGAAGCGCCGCACGACGAAGTCGTAGAGCTTCTGCTCGGCCTCCGACAGGCCGCTGGGTGCCTGCAGCGTGGGGATGATGGCGAAGTGGTCCGACACCTTGGCGTTGTCGAAGATGCGCTTGCTCGGCTTGACATAGCCGCCGTCGACGGCCTGCTGCGCGAAGGGCGCGAGATGGCGCATGCCGCTGCTGGCGAGCATGGCCATGGTGTTCTTCACCACCGGCAGGTAGTCCTCGGGCAGCGCGCGCGAGTCGGTCCGGGGATAGGTCAGCGCCTTGTGGCGCTCGTAGAGGCTCTGCGCCAACGCCAGGGTGGTCTTGGCCGAGAAGCCGAAGCGGCCATTGGCCTCGCGCTGCAGCGAGGTCAGGTCGAACAGCAGGGGCGAGGCCTGCGTGGTGGGCTTGCTCTCCTCGGTGACGGTGGCGGGCTTGCCGCGCGCGGCCTCGGCGATCTCGCGCGCCTCGCGCTCGCTCCAGACGCGATCGGCGCGCTGCTCCGGGTCGGCGATGCCGTCCGGGCCCGGCGGCGGCTTCCTGAACTGCGGATCGAACCACTTGCCCGGATAGGCGCCGGCCTGCGCCTCGAAGGTGCCGTGGACCTCCCAGTAGTCGCGCACGACGAATTTGCGGATCTTCTCCTCGCGCTCGACCACCACCGACAGGGTCGGCGTCTGCACGCGGCCCACGGTGGTGAGGAAGAAGCCGCCGTCGCGCGAGTTGAAGGCGGTCATGGCGCGCGTGCCGTTGATGCCGACCAGCCAGTCGGCCTCCGAGCGCGAGCGCGCGGCATCGGCCAGGCCCTGCATCTGCGCCTCGCTGCGCAGGTGCTCGAAGCCGTCGCGGATGGCCTGCGGCGTCATCGACTGCAGCCACAGGCGCCGCACCGGCTTGCCCAGCGGCTTGGCGCCGCCGGCGTACTGCTCGATCAGGCGGAAGATGAGTTCGCCCTCGCGCCCGGCGTCGCAGGCATTGATGATCTGCGTCACGTCCTTGCGCCTGGCCTGCCGGACCACCGCGTTCAGGCGCGTCTTGGTCTTGTCGACCGGCTTGAGGTCGAAGCGCGGCGGGATCACGGGCAGGTTGGCGAAGCTCCACTTGCCGCGCTTGACGTCGAACTCCTCCGGCGCCTGGATCTCGACCAGGTGGCCGACCGCGCTGGTCACGACATAGGTGTCGCTCTCGAAAAATTCGTCGTGCTTCTCGAACTTGCCAGCCGTGGGCGTGAGCGCGCGGACGATGTCCTGCGCCACCGAGGGCTTTTCTGCAATTACCAAAGTCTTCATGGATCCGTCATTCAAGGTGGGGGCGAGGCCGCTGCCAGGACGCCCGGCAAGGCCGGAATCGCGTCCTTACAATGCGCCGCTCTCGCGGGCGCACGCATGCACGCGCATGTGTGCCTATTCAAACTATCAGACTTCGGCGATGCCTTCAAAAACCCCACCGGCCACCGGCCGCCGCATCCAGACCCGCCGATCCGGCGTGCATGGCAAGGGCGTCTTCGCCGTGCGCGACATCGCCGCGGGCGAGACGCTCATCGAATACAAGGGCGAGGTCATCAGCTGGAAGGAAGCGCTGCGCCGCCATCCGCACGATCCCGCGCAGCCCCAGCACACGTTCTACTTCCACATCGACGACAAGCACGTGATCGACGGCCGGGTCGATGGCAACGCATCCCGCTGGATCAACCATGCCTGCGATCCCAACTGCGAGACCGACGAGATCGACGGCCGCATCTTCATCAAGGCGCTGCGCGACATCGCCGCCGGCGAGGAGCTCAACTACGACTACGGGCTGGTGATCGACCTGCCCTACACGCCCGAACTGCTGGCGGAGTTTCCCTGCTGGTGCGGCGCCGAGACCTGCCGCGGCACCCTGCTCGCTCCCCAGCCGGAGCCGGAAAAGAAGAAAAAGAAGAAGAAGAACAGGAAGAAGACGCGTGCCGAAAGCGTCGTATCGGACGATCCCGAGGCCGGAGGCCGGGCCGGATCGAAGGCCAAGGGGAAGTCCAGGGACAAGAAAGGCAAGAAGGACAGGAAGCGCGCGAAGGCGAAGGGCACGGCGCCATCGGAGCGGGCCGGCGATCCGGCCGGGGACTGACATGGCCGGCGCCTGGCACCTGCCCGAACTCTCGGCCGCGCTGGCGCCGCTGCTGCCGCAGCTGCGGATCGAGATCGTGGCGGAGATCGACTCCACCAACACCGAGCTCATGCGCCGCGCGCGTGCCGGCGACACCGCACCGGTGCTGCTGGTGGCGGAGCGCCAGAGCGCCGGGCGTGGTCGGCTCGGCCGGCCCTGGGAGAGCGCCGGGGGCGGCACGGACGCCGCTGCGAAGGCGGCCTCGCCGACGGATCCGGCATCGCGGCGCGGCACCGGGCCGGACCCGCAGGCGATCTCGCTCACCTTCTCCCTCGGCCTGCCGTTCGCGCCCCGCGACTGGTCGGGCCTTTCGCTGGCGGTCGGCGCCAGCGTGGCCGACAGCCTCGACCCCGACGGCGCGGCCGGGGTCCGGTTGAAGTGGCCCAACGACCTGTGGCTGTCGGACGACCGCAAGCTCGCCGGCATCCTCATCGAGACCGCCTCGCCGGTGGCCGCCGGGGCATCGACCATCGCCACGGCGGATGTCGCGGGCCGGTCCGCCGGCGGCGTCGCGACGGCGGGGCCGACCGCCCCGGCGCCACGCTATCTCGTGATCGGCATCGGCATCAACGTCGGCCCGCGCGAGGCCGCGGGCCTGCGCGCGCCACCGGCCTGGGTGCGGGAATGGCGGCCCGGGGCCACCGCCGCCGACGTGCTGCGCGACATCGCCCCGCCGCTGGCGCGCGACCTGCTGGCATTCGGCGTTCGCGGCCTGGCGCCGTTCGCCGAGCGCTTCGCCGCGCGCGACGCCCTGCGCGGGCGCGAGGTCGATCTGAGCGACGGCACCAGCGGCTGGTGCGAGGGCATCGGCTGGGGTGGCGAGCTGCGGGTGCGCACCGCCGCCGGGCTGCAGTCGATCACCACCTCGGACCTCAGCGTGCGGCCACGCCGCATCGGGGACTGAGCACCATGGCGCGCGCGGCGGTGATCGTGCTGGCGCTCGCGAACCTCGGGTATTTCGCCTGGAGCCAGGGCGCGCTGGCGATCGTCGGCCTGGTGCCGGCCGACCTCGCCGCCACCGAGCCGCATCGACTCGCCCGCCAGATCAGTCCCGAACGGCTGCGGATCATTCCGCGCGAACAGGAGCGACAGGAACGGGAACAAAGGGAACGGGAACGACGGGAACGGGCGCCGGACGCCGGAGAACCGCCGGCGGCAGCGCCCCCCTAGCCTAGCGACGGTCGGGTTCGGGCCGCAGCCAGAGCCAGACCAGCACCACCGTCATCGTCCCCAGCACCAGGCCCACCACCCAGGCCAGGCGGATGCCATGCCAGACCAGGACGGCGCTCGCGCCCATCGTGAGCGTGGCGATCCACTTCACGCGGCGCGAGACCCTGCCGCCGTCGTCCCAGTCGCGCAGCAGCGGACCGAACAGACGGTGCGCATAGAGCCAGGCGTGCATGCGTGGCGAGCTGCGCGCCGCGGCCCAGGCGGCCATCAGGATGAAGACGGTGGTCGGCATGCCGGGCACGATCACGCCGATCAGGCCGAGCACCACGCACAGCCATGCGAAGGCCATCAGCAGCCAGCGCGCGATCCGTGGCAATGGCTTGCGCGGCGGCGCGGCGACGGCCGGCGTCGGCGGCGGCGTCGATGATCGTGGCGTCCGGTCCGCGGGGTCCGTGCCGTCGTCCTCAGGAGGCATAGGCTTCCAGGCCGATCGTCACGACGGTGGCGATGTCGTCGCCCACACTGGCGCGGAATTCGGCTTCGGCCTGCGCGACGGCCTTGCGGAAGGCCTCGAGCCAGGCCAGGCCGTCGGCGGTGAACAGCACGCGGCGTGCCCGCGCGTCGAGCGGATCCGGCTCGCGCGTCACCAATCCCCAGGCTTCGCACTGGTCGACCAGCGTGCCCATGGCCTGCTTGGTCATGCCGGCGCGTTCGGCCAGTTCGGTCAGGCGCGAACCGCCACGGGCCAGATGGCGCGTGATGTGGATGTGCGCGGCGCTGACCTGGGCGCGGGCGGCGAGGTTCGACAGGGCCAGCGGGACGTCGATGTCGTGTGCCATCAGCGTCAGGACGCGCTCGTCGAAACGACGCATCGCATGTCCGAGCAGACGCCCCAGATGCGTCTGGCGCCAGTCGTCGGCACTGTCGGAAAGATGTGTTTCGGTCATCGAAAAATAGTCATCCAAACTGACCAAAAATCTCTCTTGTTCTTTGGCACACCGTCTTAAACTACTGTTCAAGCATCCAGCAAGCCACTCGCGAACCCAGGATGCCGACATCACAACCTGTTGATTTTAAAGGATTTCTCATGGACGCACTCGTCAAGGGCAGCAGCATCTCCGTCGCCGGCAGCGAAAAGGCCAAGGCGCTCCAGGCGGCACTCGCGCAGATCGAAAAGCAGTTCGGCAAGGGCACGATCATGCGGCTCGGCGAAGGCGAGGCGCTGGAGGACATCCAGGTCGTCTCGACCGGTTCGCTGGGGCTGGACATCGCGCTGGGCGTCGGCGGCCTGCCGCGCGGCCGCGTGATCGAGATCTATGGCCCGGAATCGTCGGGCAAGACCACGCTCACGCTGCAGGTCATCGCCGAGATGCAGAAGCAGGCCGGCACCTGCGCCTTCGTCGACGCCGAACACGCGCTCGACGTGCAATATGCGCAGAAGCTGGGCGTCAACCTGTCCGATCTGCTGATCAGCCAGCCCGACACCGGCGAACAGGCCCTGGAGATCGTCGATTCGCTGGTGCGTTCCGGCGCGGTCGACCTGATCGTGGTCGACTCGGTCGCCGCGCTCACGCCCAAGGCCGAGATCGAGGGCGAGATGGGCGACTCCCTGCCCGGCCTGCAGGCGCGGCTCATGAGCCAGGCGCTGCGCAAGCTGACCGCCACGATCAAGAAGACCAACTGCATGGTCATCTTCATCAACCAGATCCGCATGAAGATCGGCGTGATGTTCGGTTCGCCCGAAACCACCACCGGTGGCAACGCGCTGAAGTTCTACGCCTCCGTGCGCCTGGACATCCGCCGCATCGGCACCATCAAGAAGGGCGACGAGGCGATCGGCAACGAAACCAAGGTGAAGGTGGTCAAGAACAAGGTCAGCCCGCCCTTCAAGACGGCCGAGTTCGACATCCTGTTCGGCGAAGGCATCAGCCGCGAGGGCGAGATCATCGACATGGGCGTGACCGCCAAGATCGTCGACAAGTCCGGTGCCTGGTATGCCTACATGGGCGAGAAGATCGGCCAGGGCCGCGACAACGCGCGTGAATTCCTGCGCGAGAACCCGCAGCTCTCGCGCGAGATCGAGAACAAGGTGCGCGAGTCGCTGGGCATTCCGATGCTGGCGGCCGAAGCCGGCGCGAGCGATGCGCCGGCCAAGGCGGACAAGGCCGATAAAGCGGACAAGGCCGAGCCGAAGCTCGACGCCAAGGCGCCCAAGCTACCGCCGCAGCAGCAGGGTTGAGCCTCCACCCTGCACCCGGGCGCCCGCGCTTCCAGGCGACGGGCGCCTTTTTCATTTCCAGCCACCGAGGATCGATGACGCCATGGCTTTCGCCGCTCCGTCCCTGAAGGGTCGCGCCCTGCGCCTGCTGAGCCAACGCGAACACTCGCGCTCCGAACTCGCGCGCAAGCTGGCGAAGTACGAGGAGGAACCCGGCACCCTGGCCCAGGCGCTGGACGAACTCGAGGCCAAGGATTTCATCAGCGAGACGCGCGTGGTGCAGTCGGTGGTCCATCAGCGCGCGCCGCGCATGGGAGCGGCGCGCGTGCGCCAGGAACTGCAGAGGAAGGGCATCGCGCCGGAGGCCATCAGCGAGGCGGTGGCCGGCCTGAAGGACAGCGAACTGGCTCGCGCCATCGAGGTCTGGCGCCGCCGTTTCGATGCCCCGGCGACCGATCAGAAGGAACGCGCCAGGCAGGCGCGCTTCCTGATGGCGCGGGGCTTCTCGGGCGCGGTCGTCGCCAAGGTGCTGCGCGGTGCCTTCGATCCGGAGTCCGAGGCCGACGCCGGCGACCGGACCGGCTTCGACGACTGAGCCGCGCTCAGAGCTTCAGCATCAGCTTCAGGTTCTGCACGGCGGCGCCGCTCGCGCCCTTGCCCAGATTGTCCAGCCGCGCGATCACCACCGCATGGCGGTGATCCTCGTTCGGATACACCCGCAGTTCAAGTTCGTTGGTGTCGTTGAGCGCGGTGGGTTCGAGCTTGCCGTCGGGCGTGGGAGGCAGCACCTTCACGAACTGCTCGGGCGTGTTGCTCTTCTCGTAATGGGCCGCCAGCGCATCGTGCAGGTCGCCGGCCCGGGGCTTGCCCGGCAGGTCGTCGAGATGCAGCGGCAGCTGGACCAGCATGCCCTGCCTGAAGTTGCCCACCGAAGGCACGAACATCGGCCGACGCCGCAGACCGGTGTATTTCATGATCTCCGGGATGTGCTTGTGCTTGAGGCCGAGCGCATAGAGCTCGTAGGGTGCCGCCTCGCCCTTCTCGTAGGCCTCGATCATGGGCCGGCCGCCGCCCGAATAGCCGCTGACGGAGGGCAGCACGAGCGGGAAATCGGCCGGGATCAGCCCGGCATCGATCAACGGCCGCACGATGGCGATGGCACCGGTCGCGTAGCAGCCGGGGTTGGCCACGCGATCGGCCCGCGACACCGCCTCCCAGTGCCCGGCCACCAGCTCCGGGAAGCCGAAGGCCCAGCGCGCATCGGTGCGATGCGCCGTGGAGGCATCGATGATGCGCGGCTTGACGCCGGACAACTGGTCGATGAGCGCCACCGACTCGATCGCCGCGTCGTCATGCAGGCACAGCACCACCAGATCGACACCCGCCATCAGGTCGCGCTTGGCGTTCGTGTCCTTGCGCAATTCCGGCGCGATGCTCACCAGTTCGATCTGCGGCATGGATTGGAGCCGCTCGCGGATCTGCAGGCCGGTGGTACCGGCTTCGCCATCGATGAACACTTTTGGCATGATTGAATGAGTTAAATATGTTGGAAACCTGGGAACCAAGGTCTACGTACCAGCTCGCTTTGGTGCACCGCACCATGATACAGTCCCGAAGTTATTCGCCGCCCCCGTCCGCCAGGCGCCGCGGCCCGCGATCGACGACATCCTTTTTCCATCTCCCGTTCTCAACCTCCGTTCCGAGAGACACCTCATGAAGATTCACGAGTACCAAGGCAAGGAAATTCTTGCCAAGTTCGGCGTGCCCGTGCCGCGCGGCATTGCGGCCTACACGGTCCAGGAGGCGGTCGAAGCCGCCCAGAAACTCGGCGGCCCGGTCTGGGTCGTCAAGGCCCAGATCCATGCCGGTGGCCGTGGCAAGGGTGGCGGCGTCAAGGTCGCCAAGACCATCGACGACGTCAAGCGCATCGCCGGCGAGATCCTGGGCATGCAGCTCAAGACGCACCAGACCGGCCCCGAGGGCCAGAAGGTCCGCCGCCTCTACATCGAGGACGGCGCGGACATCCAGAAGGAATACTACGTCTCGGCCGTGACCGATCGCGCGACGCAGAAGATCGCCTTCATCGCCTC
>Ga0308164_10002421_pt1 | contig 18622 bp, 13 predicted proteins | sample PhyTR2_FD_201031 | JGI IMG/M metagenome (GOLD analysis project Ga0308164, IMG submission 201031) | Phyllosphere microbial communities from UC Gill Tract Community Farm, Albany, California, United States - DLSLT.R2 | ecosystem: Host-associated > Plants > Phyllosphere > Unclassified | place: USA... | reverse complement strand
GGCACGCGAAACAATTCCTTGGCCGCGCCCGCGAACGAGCCGCGGCGGGCGATGGTGTCGATGATCTGAAGGGCGTCGAGGCTGAGCTTGAGCAAGTAGGCATCCTGGAATCGGTATCCAGCCATGGTAGCGGCAAGCGCGGGCGCCACCAAGCCCCCGGGGCGAAAATAGCAGTCTGATTCTGTCGCCATGGTTGGCCGGCGCGCGCGCCATGCGTGCGCAGCAGAACAGATGCCTGGTTTTGAAAATTGGTATCGTACGGGCTGCCCAATCATATGGAGTACGTCCCGTGTTCGAGTTCATCACCGAGTTCATGCAAAAGAGCGGCTATCTCGGCGTCTTCGCGCTGATGGCGCTGGAAAACATTTTTCCTCCGATTCCATCCGAGCTGATCATGCCGTTTGCCGGATTTGTCGCTGCGCGCGGTGACCTGAACGTGATCGGCGTGCTGCTGGCCGGCACCGCCGGATCTGTAGCAGGCGCTTTGCCCTGGTATTACGCCGGCAGGGTGTATGGCAAGGAGCGGCTTGAAGCCTTCGCCGACAAGCACGCGCGCTGGATGACCGTCACCCACGGCGACATCGAGCATGCGATGGACGCCTTCGAAAAGCACGGCAAGAAAGTGGTCCTGCTGGGGCGCTTGATTCCGGCCATCCGCACGCTGATTTCGGTGCCGGCCGGCCTGGCCAAGATGTCGATGGGCCAGTTCCTGTTGTTCTCGACGATCGGTTCGCTGATCTGGACCGGCATCCTGACCGGCGCCGGCTATGCACTCGAGAGCCAGTACGAGCGCGTGGCCGAGTATGTCGATCCGGTGTCGAAGGCAGTCCTGATCGGCCTGCTCGGCTGGTATCTGTACCGCGTGGTGACATTCAAGTCGCGTAGCAAGACCTGAACCGTTCAAGGCTGCTGGCCAGGCCAAGCCAGGCCGGCTTGCCGGCTAAGCGGACGCCGCCACCAGCGCCAGCGCGCGCCACCACACCTGATCGCGCCCGGCCTGCTTGGCGCGATAGAGCTGGGCGTCGGCCGCTTCGAACAGTTCGAACGGTTGTTCGTTGCCGGCCGGGTCGAACGTGGCGCCGCCGATGCTGACGGTCAGCACCGGTGCAACGCTCGATGCTTCGTGCGGGATCGCCAGGCCGGCAATGGCTGCGCGCAGCGCTTCGGCCACCGCATGCGCGGACTGGGCATCGGTCTCGGGCATCAGGAGCAGCAGTTCTTCGCCGCCATAACGCGCCGCCAGGTCCCCCGGCCGGTGCATGGCCGCGCCGGCGGTGCGCGCCACCGAGCGCAGCGCGCGGTCGCCCGCCGGGTGGCCATACCGGTCGTTGAACTGCTTGAAGGCGTCGATGTCGAGCAGGGCCAGCGACAGTGGCAGCCCGCTCTGGCAGGCGCGCTGCCATTCCTGCTCATACACTTCGTCGAAGCGGCGCCGGTTGGCCAGTTCGGTCAGGCCGTCGATATTGGCGAGGCGCTCGAGCATCCGGCGCTGGCGCACGACCTGCAGGTGCAGTGCCACGCGCGCCATCACGACGGTCTGGTTGAACGGCTTGACGATGTAGTCCGACGCGCCCATCTTGAGGCCATTGGCTTCGTCTTCGGGCCGGTCCAGGCCGGAGATGAAGATGATGGCGATGTGCGCCGTCTGCGGATCGCCGCGCAGCCGGCGCAATACCTCGTAACCGTCCATGTCCGGCATCATCACGTCGAGCAGGATCAGGTCGGGTAAGTGGCGCCCGGCGCGTTCCAGGGTCTGGGCGCCGTTACGGGCCAGCAGCACCGTATAGTCGGGCTTGAGCAGTTCGCCCAGCACTTCGCGGTTGATGGCGTCGTCGTCGGCCACCAGCACTTTCTGCGACTGATCGATATTCATTGGCTGCCTTCCAGGCTGAGATCGAGTTGTGCGCCCAGGGCCGCCAGCGGCCCCAGCGCCGCCGCATACTCGATCTCGGCCACAGCGCGCCGTACGGCGCCCAGTGCCTGTTCGACGGGATTGGCGTGGGTCCCGGCGCCCAGCAGCGCATCGAGCTGCGCCAGGGCGTCTTCGGCGCGCGCGTCGTCGGTACGCAGGTAGCCGTCCAGGCGCGCGATCACCAGCGACAGCGCTTCCGGATCGCCCGCTGTCGGCAATGCCAGCGCTGCCATCTGGGCCAGGCCGGACAATACCGTGTCGGCCGCATTCACGAGGGCCGGCACCTGGATGCCGACGCGGTCGAACTGGCCGGCGCGCAGATCCTGCTCGAGACGCGCGGCCGCGCTGCTCAGTTCAAACGCACCCACGTAGGCGGCGCTCGACTTCAGGTTGTGCGCCAGCGCTTGCAGGCGCGGGTGGTCGCCCGCCTGCAGCGCTTCGCGCAGGATGCGCGGGGCGCTGGCGTATTCGCGGATGAAACTGCCGGCGCGCTTTTCCAGGCGGCTGCGCTGGCCATTCACATTCTCCAGCGCCATGCGCCAGTCGATGCCCGGCACTGCCGGCAGCGGCCGGCCGGACGATTGCTGCACCGTGGACGGGGCGGGCCGCATGGCGGGCGGCGCCACGCGGCCTTCCAGGCGCACCGGATCGATCCATTTGAGCAGCGTGCAAAACAGCAGGTCGGGGTCGATCGGCTTGGTCACATGGTCATTCATGCCGGCCAGGCGGCTCAGCGCGCGGTCGCTGGGCAGCGCGTGCGCCGTCATGGCCACGATCGGCAACGCGCGCAGGCGCGGGTCGAGCCGGATCTCGCGCGTGGCCGTCAAGCCGTCCATCTCGGGCATCTGGATGTCCATCAGGACCAGGTCATAGTCCCCGGCCAGCGCCATGCGCACCGCGTCCACGCCATTGAAGGCGACATCGACCTGCATGCGCGCGGCGGCCATGAAGTCGAGGGCGACTTCGCGGTTGTTGTCGTTGTCCTCGGCCAGCAGGATACGCGCGCCATCCAGGCGCGGCAGGTCGGCCAGGGCCGGCAGGTAGTTGTCGACCGTCTCGACGGCGCCCAGTTGCGGGTGCAGCACCTGCAACAGGCTGTGGTACAGCAGCGCCGGGCCGACCGGCTTGTGCAGGAACGCGTCGATCGGCAGCTCACTTTGCCCTTGCTCGTGCATCACGGTCTCGCGTGTGCAGGCCGAGATCATCAGGATCGCCGGGGGCGGCGTCATGTCGCCCTGTTCCTCGGCGTGCCGGTGAATGCGGTGGATGGTCTGCATGCCGTCCAGGCCCGGCATCAGGTAGTCCATCAGCACGATCTGGTAGGGGTTCCGGTCGCGCGCGGCTTGCGCCAGCAACGCGAGGCACTCTTCGCCCGACGCGGCCATATCGGCGTGCACGCCCAGGCTGGCGAGCATTTCGGCCAGCGCGCCGCGCGCGGTGGCGCTGTCGTCGACCACCAGTGCGCGCACGTCCAGCAGGAGCGCCTTGCGCACCGCGCTGGCGGCGGCATACCCTTCGGCGATCCCCAGCCGCACGGTAAAGGTAAAGCTGCTGCCGACGTGCGGCGTGCTGCGCGCCGTGATCTCGCCGCCCATCAGTTCGACCAGCTGGCGCGAGATTGACAGGCCCAGGCCCGTGCCGCCGTATTTGCGCGTGGTCGAGCTGTCGGCCTGGCTGAACGAAACAAAGAGGCGCGCGAGCTGCTCGGGCGTCATGCCGATACCGGTGTCGCTGACCGTAAAGGCCAGCACGATGTTGCTGTCGTCGGCCTGCTGCGCTTCGACGGCCACCACGATTTCACCGCGCTCGGTGAACTTGACGGCATTGCCGGTCAGGTTGATCAGGATCTGGCCGAGGCGCAGCGGGTCGCCGATCAGGCGCTGTGGCACGCCGGGGCCGATGCGGAAGATCAGCTCTATGCCCTTGGCGTCGGTCTTCACGCCGGTCAGGCTCGCCAGATGATCGAGCATCTCGTCGAGGTCGAACGGCACCGCTTCCACCTGCAGCTTGCCCGCCTCGATGCGGGAAAAGTCGAGGATGTCGTTGATGATCCCCATCAGGTGCTCGCTGGCGCCCAGGATCTTGCTCAGGTAATTGCGCAGCAGCGGCGCCGGCTCGCTCATCAGGGCCAGCCGGCTCATGCCGATGATGGCGTTCATCGGGGTGCGGATTTCATGGCTCATATTGGCCAGAAATTCCGATTTCATGCGCGTGCTGGCTTCGGCGCGCAGCATCGCCTGTTGCATCGCCTCGATGCGCAGCGCCAGGATGCGCATGAACACCAGCATGTCGAAGGTGCTGCCAAAGACCAGCGCGTGCATGGTCCAGAAGTTCGCCGGGAGCTTGCCGTTGATGAGCTGCGCGGTGACGAATGCGGCCGCGAATGCCACCGCCCAGCCGGCCAAAAAGTAAATACCGACCGCGTCGCCAGCCCGCGCGCGCCGGTAAGCGCCGGGCAGGCCGAGCAGCATCGGCATGATGCCCAGCGTGCCGACGATCAGGACCAGGAATTTGTGGTTGATGACGCCGGCAGCGAAACCGATCGCGGTGACCAGGCACAGCGCGGCCAGCGTCTTCATCATGCGGCTGAAGATGCGGTCCTGGCCAGGCCGCGCGAGCGATTGCTCGACGAACAGGTAGGCGCCGCACGAGGCCATGATCGAGGCCAGGCCCGCGCCGTGTTCGAGCAGCCAGGCATTGCCCGGGTAGAGGTACTGGCCGGCGATGCCGAACCAGGCGGCCGAATACAGCGTGACGCCGGTGGCCAGCAGCGCGTACTTGCCGAACAGCGGCTCGCGCAGCGAATACCACTGGCCTAGCGCGTACAGGATCAGTGTCAGGCGCAGGCCCAGCAGGATGCCCTGCATCAGCTGCTCGCCCAGTTCGGCCGACAGAACGGCGTCGGGCTGCCTGAAGCTGATCGGCAGGATCTTCGGGCCGACCGTCTTCACGCGCAGCAGGACGGTGTAGTCCGTGCCCGGCGTCAGGCGCAGCACGGCGGCGGGCACGCGGCCCTTGAGCGCATCGCCCGACTGCTGCTGCATGCGCCCGACGCTGGCGATCTGGCGCAAGCCGTTCGGGAACCGTACCCAGACGTCGACCTCGTCGAGCAGTGCGAAGTCGATCTGCATCACCCAGCCATTGGTGGCGTCGGGCGCCACCGCAATCGGGATCCGGACCCAGGTTGTCCCCGGCAGCATGCCCAGGCTGGCGTCGGCGGTCGCTGGCCGGGTAAAGTGCGCGCCGGCGGCCAGTGCGGCCGGTGCGTCAAGCGCGTTGGTCGGATCGGTCAGGGTCGTCACGGCCGGCCAGGCATCGACGACGTTGGCGTCGCGCGTGAGTTGCAAGGTCTGGGCCATGGCGGGCGCAGTGTGCAGCAGACCCAGCAGGCTCAGCACGAGCAGCGCTGCCAGGCGAGCAAAGGACGCCATCACCGCGCATGCGCCGCGCCTCATCCAGTGCGTCATGCCGCACTCCCGACTGCCAAGGCAGGCAGCAGCTGCCAGCGGTACAGCCCGCACGCGGCGCAAAACAGCGGCATGCCCATCACGAACAGGGCGATGGTGCGGGTTTCGACCGGCACCCCCTGGGTGGCTTCAAACAGCATCAAGGCACCGTACAGACCGAGCGGGACCAGGACATCGCGCACGCGCGCGGACGGCGCCGCGGGAAACGAGGCCCGGCGCAACAGCAGGCGGAACAGCAGAACGATGCAGAACCCCACCAGCATCCAGCCGGCGAAGCCCTGCAGTGTCTCGCCGAACCACCCGCCATCGTCCTGCGCCATGATCCAGGCCTTGAGCTTGTAGACCATGTAGGGATCGACGCCCAGGTCGTAGGCAGTCACGATCAGCGCGGCAAGACAGGCCATGACGATGCTGCGGCGGATCGACGTTGTGCCATCGGCCGGAACCTGCCAGACGATCAGGTTGGCCATCACATAGCCGATGTACGACAGCGCAAACCACATCAGCGGAATGACCACGGGCACACTGCCCAGTTGCGGGCCGAGGACCGGCGTGTAGTGGTAACTGCCGAAGAACCAGCCGTAGTTGGCGCCCATTTCTTCGGCAAACCAGCCGATCGGCAGCGCAATCAGCACCAGGTAGATGGCTGGACGCACGCCAAGCACACGCACTGCGCTGGCCAGGCATGCCATGAACATCAGCACCGAACTGGCCACCAGCAACTGTGTGCCGGCGTTCCAGCCGCGCAGCAGCAGCGCCAGCAGGGCGGCGCCGCCGAGACCTGCAGCAAGACGGGACGAGACAGCAGGCGTGGGCATCATCTTCGGATTCATCGGTGCGAGGCGCAAACTGTTTGGTCGAAATGACGTCGGCGCCCGTGTGTTGACGGGGGATGTTGCGATATTGACAGTCTAGCAGGTCGTCCCTGCAAGCAACAGCATTGTGATTCTTGGGTGTAACTTTTTTGCACGTCCGGGGCTTGGCCATGACGCCGATGCCCTGGTTACAGGGGCTGAGCAGGGCGCGATGGCGTGCGCCCGGCCAGGCGCGCTTCCAGCCGACGCATCCAGTGCGACGCCTTCGGGTCCGTGTGCCAGGCGGTGGCGGCGTCGTTGACGTCATTGAGCAGCGCGTCGGGCAGGCGCAGCGGCCGGGTCAGGTCGAGCAGGAAGTGCGTCACCAAACGCTGGCCCAGCGCGCGCGTGAGCATGCGGCTGAGCGAAAAGCCGGGCACGAACACACGCGCCACGGCGTCGATGCAGCGCACGGCTGCCAGCCCGAGCGCGAACACGGCCCGCGCCAGCAGTGGCACGCGGGCGTCCAGGCCCAAAACGCGCCTGGCGTCGCCCTTGCACAGCAGGCGCGTGAGCAGGGTCGGCACGGGTTTCAGCAGCCGGATCGGGATCTCGTTTTCCATCGCCTTTATCAGGTCCGCCGCCAGCAGCGGGCGCGGATCGGGGCTGCGTACCAGCAGGCGGGCGCGCGCCTGCATGGCCTCGAAATCGTGCTGCGCCTGCGCCATCGTCGTCGCCATCAAGCCCTGTTCGATGCCCAGCACGTGGCCCAGCACGTTCCAGGCGTGCAGGTAGGCTTCTTCATCCTGCGGGGGCAGCGCGAGGCGCAGCGTGCGCAGGCCCCGCACGAACACGTAGCTGAACGTGAGCAGCGTATAGGCCAGTTCTTCCTGATTGCACGGCAGGCCGTTGACGGACGTGTCCCAGCCGTGCGCGTACAGCGTGTGATGGATGCCACCGCCAGCCGGCGCCAGTGGCGGCACCGGTGGGGCGTCCACGGCGTCATTCGGCGTGCCGCGCAGGATCAGATAACGAATGGTGGCATGAATCAGGCGCACCTTGAGCGCCTGGGCCACGCCGCCACCGCCAGGCGTGGTCAGGCCGCCGGCCAGCATGACCGGGAAGATCATGGCGGCCGTGGAGCGCACGCGGTAATCGGTGTGCGCCTCGAGCTGGCCGGCCGCGTGCAGCACCGCCGACAGGTCGGGAAGCACATAGCATTCGGGCAGGCTGGCGCAGAACAGCAGCGTGCACGAGAGCATGCTCATGTCCATGAACAGCGTCTCGGCGCGCGCGATGGCCACCCGGTCGGTCCACGCCGGCAAATGCTGGCAGGTGGCCAGGTAATCGGTCAACGCCTCGGCCGCGCGGGGATCGAGACCGGGCCCGGGCTGCCAGGCCGCCAGCGCGCCATTGGTTTGCCAGCGTGCCAGTTCGCCGTTGATCTGCGCGATGCGCGCCGACAGCTTGCCCGGCCCGCTGGCGCCGGCCAGCATCCGCGCGACGGTGTCATCGGCGGGCGGGTCGGCGCGCAGCGTTGGACAGAGCAACCCGGGTGCAATGCGATCCATCGGCGTTCCTCGTGAGGTAAGGGGAGGCAGGGTTCCAGCGGTGGATCAGAAGCGCAGATCGAGGCGCACGTCGGCCGTGCGCGGCGCCGTCGGCGTGGTCATGCCGAAGCTGTCGATCAGCGACGGGCGCACCGAATTTTCCAGGTTGCGCACGCGCGCCAGCAGGCTCCAGGTGCCGCCGGCCGGGGCGTAGCGCAGCGTGGCATCCGTGGTCGTGTGCGCGGGAATCCGGTATTCGAGCAGCTGGCTCGGGATGGTGATCACATACCCGGCGCTGCGGCGCGAGAACAGCCCCGCATGCAGCTGCCCGCCAAACACGCCGAAGCGGTGCTCGTAGCCGAGCGTATAGACATGGCTCGGCGCCCGATCGAGCTTGCGGCCGGCCCATGACACAGTGGGCGTCGGGTTGTACGACACGTAGTGTGCGTCGAGCGCGGTGGCACTGTAGCCAAGGCGCCCGTTGCTGCCGACGCGGATGTCGCCGTCGAGTTCCAGGCCGCGCGAGCGGGCGACGCCGGCGTTGCCGGTCAGGATGCGCGGGGCGCCCGAGACGATGGCGGTGCCACTCAGTTGCAGATTCGTGTAGTCGTACACGAAGGCGGCCACGTTGACGGTGACACGGCCACCCCACAGGCGCGACTTGACGCCGGCTTCGTACGCGCGCAGTTCTTCCGGCTGGTAGTAGAGCGCGCTCGCCGGCACGGCGACCGCCGCCGGGCACGCGATGCCCAGCGCAGTGGTGCCGGCGATGCAGCCATCGTTGAAGCCGCCCGCCTTGTAGCCGGTGGCCAGGCTGCCATACAGCAGCGTCGTGGGCAGCAGGTCGTAGTCAAGGCCCAGACGCCAGGTCGTGCGCGCGGTGTGCAATTCGGCCGCATTGAGCAGGCGCCGGTCAGTCGCGGCGTTGAACACGGGGCCTTGCCGGAAATCGGTGGAGCCGACGCGGTCCTTGTCGTCCTCGGTGCGGCGCGCGCCGGCAGTCAGGCGCAGGCCGTCGACCACGCGCCAGGTCAGCTGGCCGAACACGGCGCGGCTGCGCGCTTCGGTCACGAGCGGAAACGCGTAGTACGGCGGCAAGCCGACCGCCTGCAGGCCCTGGAACGCATACGACGTGTCGGACGTTTCGCTGAAGTAGTACAAGCCGCCCTGGGCGCTGAGCGGGCCGGCGCCATTGGTGGCCAGGCGCAGCTCGTGCGAATCCTGCTCGTTGTGGCCGTCGTAGTTGTTGATCACGCCAAGGGCCAGCTGCGGGGCCACGCGGTAGTAGTAGTTCTGGCGCAGTTCCTGGTCCAGCTTGCGGCGCGCGCCCAGGTAATACAGCGTCGCGGGACCGAGATCCCAGCGCAGGTCGGCGGACCAGCCCTGGGCCACGCGGTCTTGCCAGCCCTGCACGGGCGTCATGTTCGGCGGGCGGAAGCTGTTGGTCAGGCGTTCGTCGGTCGTGCTGTCGCGGTATGCGGGTTTGCCGCTGGATACGCCGGTATAAAAATTCGTGTCCGGCACGAAGCGGTCGTTATTGCCTTTGGCCTGGCCATGATCGTAGCGCAGCACCAGCGTGGCGTCGCGGCCCAGTGCGAGCTTCGCGCTGAGGCGCGCGTCACGGTCGTCCTGGTCCATGCCGGGGCGCAGCAGCGTGCCCTGGCCGTTATTCAGGTAAGGGTCATGCGTCAGCTTGCTCACGGCAGCGCGCAGCGCCAGCATGTCGTTCACCGGCACGTTGATCACGCCGTCGACCTTGCGCCGGTCATAGGTGCCTGCTTCGAACCCGACGGCGCCCTCGAAACGGTCGGTCGGCAGGTTCGAGATCACGTTGACCAGGCCGGCGGTCGTGTTGCGGCCGTACAGCGTGCCCTGCGGGCCGCGCAGCACTTCGATGCGGTCGATGTCGAGGAAATTGCCGCTCTGGCCGGCAGGCCGTGCGATATACACGCCGTCGAGCATGAAGGCGGCCGACGGGTCGCCCTTGTCGGTGGTGTCGCTGTTGCTGATGCCGCGGATCGTCAGGCGCAGGCCCGAGAACGCCTGGTCAATGTACACATTCGGCAGGCGCGGGCCGATGGTGGCAGCGCCGTCGGCGCCCAGGTCGCGCAACTGCTCGCCGGACAGGATGCTGAACGCAAGCGGCGTACGGGACGCCAGGGATTCGGTGCGCTGGGCGGTGACGACGACTTCCGGCACGGCCTGGCCGCTGTCCTGGCCACTGTGCAGGGTGGGCGCGGTTTGCGCGCTGGCGATACTGCAGACGATACTGGATACGGCCGCGGCCAGCAGCGTGTGCGCTGGGCGGACTGGTGTTGCTTTCATTGATACGACTCCCGGTGGGACGGATGCGTGCCCGTCCTGGGCAACGCATGTCCAATGTTGTTCTTTGTGGCAAATTTAATTGCGCTGAGCAATTCCACGCCCGAGAGTCTAGCAGTACATCCCGAGGCGAAATAGTCCCGGGAAGTTAATTGAACAAAAATGACACCTGTACGCAACGGTCAGCGTGTTGACTGAGTAATCCGTCAATGAAGCTCGGCACCAGGACTGATGATTTTGTCATTCCCAACGGCGCCGTGCAGCCTGACCGACCAGGCCACGCCGGCGATCAGCAGCGCGATTGCCGCCAGTTCGAGCGGCCGTGGTCCGGCGCCGCGATAGATGCAGCCGTACAGCAGCGCGAACAGCGTTTCGAACAGGATCAGCTGGCCTGTCAGCGTGACGGGCACGCGGCGGCTCGCCACGTTCCAGAAATGGTTGCCGATGACCGATGCACCCAGCGCCAGCAAAGCGTTGCAGGCCCAGAACACGGTCCAGTCGCGCTCGCCCGCCACTGGCCCGCCGGCATCCCAGAATGCGAACGGTGCGAGCGCCAGGGACAGCACGCCCGTGGCCAGGCCGTACAGCGCCGACCATTCGCCGCTGCCAAAGCGCGGGTTGTTCTTCAGGTAGCGCGCATTGTCGAGCGCGTACCAGCTCCAGCACAGCAAGGCGCCGGTGGCGCACAGCACACCGCCGGCGATGGCGATGCCGGATGCTTCGGGCGGCGCATGCATGAAGGTGTCGATGTTGATGCAGGCGATGCCAACTGCGACCAGCAGCAGCGGGGCCAGCATGCGCCGCAGCGGCACGGCGCCGTGGTCATGGCGACCGAGCAACGTGACCACCAGCGGCACCATGCCGACGATCAGCGAGGTGGGCGCGACGCCCGCATACTGCACGCCGTACGCCAGCAGCACGTAATACACGAGGTTGCCGGCCAGCGCATGGCGCGCGAGCGCGTACAGGTCGGCCCGGGACAAACTGGCGAGGAGGGCGCGCAGGCGCGGGCCCAGGAGCACGAGGGCGATGGCGCCGTAGGCCAGATAACGCCCGACGGTCAGTTGCAGCGGCGTGAACGCGGCCAGATAGGCCGGCGCAACGAACACGATGCCCCACATGGCGCCAGCCAGCAAACCGCACAACACACCGATACCCATGCCTGTCCCTTCCCGTGATCCCGTCAGCCGGGCATTCTAGCAGCGGCTCAGGCTGCCAAAGCGAGACGGGACGCCGGCGGCGCCAGACGCACGCCGCGCGCCGTGGCCGGTTCGAGGCGGAACGTGGCCACGACCGACGCGAGCTGGCTGGCCTGCTCGCGCATCGCGTCGGCCGCCGCTGCGGCTTCTTCGACGAGGGCGGCGTTTTGCTGCGTGACGCGGTCCATCTCGACCAGCGCGGTATTGACCTGCTCGATGCCGGCGCTCTGCTCTTCGCTGGCGGCGGCGATCTCGCTCACGATCACCGTGACCTGGCCGATGCTGTGCACGATCTGCTGCATGGTTGTCCCGGCCAGGTCGACCTGGCGCGTGCCTTCGCGTACCTGCGCAACCGAATCGTCGATCAGCCCCTTGATTTCCCGGGCTGCGGCTGCCGACCGCTGGGCCAGCGTACGCACTTCGCCGGCAACGACGGCGAAGCCGCGACCCTGCTCGCCGGCGCGGGCTGCCTCGACAGCCGCATTGAGCGCCAGGATATTCGTCTGGAATGCAATGCCGTCGATCACGCCGATGATGTCGACGATGCGCTGCGACGAGGCGTCGATGCGCCCCATCGTGCCGATCACGTCGCCCACGATGCGCCCGCCGTCACCGGCCACGCCGGCAGCAGTGGCGGCCAGGCTGTTGGCGCGGTGGGCGTGTTCGGTATTCTGGCGGACGGTCGACGTCAGTTCTTCCATCGAAGCAGCCGTTTCTTCGAGCGAGCCGGCTTGCTGCTCGGTGCGGGCCGACAGGTCCTGGTTGCCGCTGGCGATGTCGCCCGAGACGTGCGCGATCGTCGCGGTGCCGTCGCGTACCTGCCCGACGATACCGGCGAGGTTGCCGTTCATGCGGCCCAGCGCATCGAGCAACTGACCGACTTCGTCGCGCCGGCCTGTCTCGATCCGGCTGGTCAGGTCGCCCGCGGCAACGCGCTCGGCCACCGCGACCGCGCTGCGCAGCGGCTGAGTGATCGAGCGGGTGATCCACCAGGCGCAGCCAATGCCCAGCAGCAGGGCAGCACCGGCTAGCGTGAACAGGATGACCCTGGTTCTGGCGTACGAATCGAGGATGGTCGTTGCAATGACACTCGTGGCCGCGCTTTGCATGTCGGCGAACTTGCGTACCGTTGCCAGGTACGAGTCCGTCTGCGGTGTCACGCGGGTGCGGTAGACGTCGTCAAGCCGGGCCTGGTCGCCCGCGCGCTTGGCCGCAAACAGCGCATCGCGCGCGGCCATATACGCCAGGCGCTCTGCCTTGACGGTCTTGAACTGTTCGCGCACGCCCGGGTTGGCAAGTGCCGCGTCAATCTCCTGCTGCAGTTCGTTCGAGCGCGCGGTGATCGCAGCGCGACGGGCGGCGATGACGTCGAGGATCGCCGCATCGGGCGCGTGGTAGACGGTTTCGTTGATCGCGGTGTTGACGTCGATATTGCGACGCCATTCGGCGATATTGCGCTGGTTCTTCATGCTGGTGTTGACGAGGCGGTGGGTCTTGCTGCCTGCTTCGTCCATGCGGGTGAGGGCGGTCGCGCTCAGTGCAACGAGCAGCGCCAGCACAATGGCAAAGCCCAGCCCGAGGCGAGCGCCTAAAGGTATGTTCTTCATGAGGATGATCCTGAAAATCGGTGGTGCAGTGCCGGATGCCGGACTGCTGATGGAATGCGCAAACCACGCATGCACGGGCGGCGCCGGGCATGCGGTTCGTCGCAGTATACTGCGACACGCTGAAGAAATGTTGCCTTGCAGCAAAACTGCAACTCGGTAGTGGTGCTGATTGCCATATGGCCTCGATGATGCATGCCGTGCGCTCCCAGTCCTACAGCAAACGGGCGCACGCGCCTATGGCGGCGGCGCACGATCGGCATAAGATGGCTGCATCCATCACATATCAGGAGTACCGCATGCCAATCGATAACGACAACAAGGATCAGGACGTCAAGGGCCGTAACTGGGACCAGATCACCACCGGCACGACAAGTGTGGCAACCATGGGTGCCGGTTCGACCGGCGACGTCGCCGGCAGCGGCAGCAAGCAGGCAGCACCGGGTACGAATAGCGAAAGCGAGAACGAAACGGCGGGCGGCGGGTTGCAACAGCTTGGTCGCACCGATGATCTGCTCGCAGGCGGCTCGACCGAAGAGCAGACCGATGAAGGTTTCCAGGGCAAGACCGACGAGAATGGCACGCAAGGCAGTCAGGCCGCCGCTGCCGGTACCAGCGACCGCGCTGGCAAAGGGGCGGACAACAAATAAGCACTAACCTGCTGCTGGGCTGGCGAATCGCCTTGCAGCGTTCGCCAGCGCCACGCGAGATCTCCATTAAGGCTCGCCGGCGTGGCGCGGGTGGACTAGAATGGATCTGGCTACCTTGTCTGCCAGATAACGGTGTTTGGCCACAACCGAGAGCATGATGCCAACTGCTGGCGCCTTCGATTCGATCCGGCTCAGATTTGCCCATCGGGTGCGGTGCCATTACCCTGTTTGCATAGAGAAATTGAACAGCAGGTGCGTCAATTACCTGCTGTCCGCGGGAGAACATCGGATGCCCGTGGGAGTGTCACGCCCTTGACCCAGTTGCAATGACTGACATGGCAGATTGTCATCATTATTAGTGATAATGTGTCAGAATGTTGCAATGACTCAAGAGCTTTCAAACACTCGCTCCTATCGCGGACAGACGCCGGAGCAGCGTCGCGCCGACCGGCGTAACCGCCTCATTGCCGGCGCCATCAGTGTGTATGGTGAGCGCGGCTATCATAATGCGACCGTCAAGGCGGTCTGCGATGCCGCGGGTCTCACCGAGCGCTACTTCTACGAATCGTTCGCGAACAGCGAAATGCTCTTGATCGCCAGCTACACTTTCATCACCGATCTGGTTCGTGAAAGAGTGTTGCTTGCCGGGGAATCGGCGCGCGGCGGCAGGATTGCCCGCTCGCGAGCCATGCTCCACGCTTATTTCTCTTCGATCCAGCGCGATCCCCGTTCAGCACGGGTATTCCTCGTCGAAATCCGTGGCGTGAGTGCTGCGGTGGACCGTACCTTCGATGAATCGCTCCATGAATTCGGGTTGGCTGTCACGCGTCTCGTCGCGCCCGATTTGCTGGACGACGAGTTGCTGCAGGCGGGCGTCATTGGCGGCGTAATCCATATTGCGATGCGCTGGATCGCGTGCGACTACAAGCCGCCGATCGACGAGGCAGTCGCGGCGGCGCTGCGCCTTGGCACAGCACTGTCCAAGCGGCCGCGCGTCGCGCCAGCCAGCAGCGCGTAACCAGTCACCGTCAATAAAAGGAAAGCCGGGCAGAAGCGCCATCCCTGTGCGGGACGGCGCCTGCATCAGATATGCAGTGCGTGGCCCAATGCGCGCAGCGCTGCTTCCTGCACCGCTTCACCGAGCGTTGGATGCGCATGGATCGTGCGTGCCACGTCTTCCAGCTGCGCGCCCAGTTCGATCGACTGCGTGAAGCCCGCCGCCAGTTCGGCCACGCCGACGCCCACCGCCTGCCAGCCCAGGATCAGGTGATTGTCCTTGCGCGCGACGACGCGGACAAAACCGTCGGTGCTCTCGATCGTCATCGCCCGCCCGTTGGCGCTGAACGGGAAGCTCGCGCTGATGGCATCGATGCCAGCCGCTGCCGCTTCGCCAGGGGACATGCCGGCCACGACGATCTCGGGATCGGTGTAGCAGACGGCCGGAATGGCCGCCGGATGGAACCAGCGCCGCTTGCCGGCGATGATTTCGGCCACCATCTCGCCCTGCGCCATCGCGCGGTGCGCCAGCATCGGTTCACCGGTCAGGTCGCCGATCGCCCAGACGTTGCGCATCGACGTGCGGCATTGCTCGTCGACCTTCACGGCGCGCCCGTCCATGTCGAGCATCAGGTGTTCGAGACCCCAGCCGGTGGTTGCCGGCTTGCGGCCCACGGCCACCAGCACCCGGTCGGCCTCGAGATAGGCTTCCACGCCGGACGCGTCGCGCACCTTGACCCGCTCGCCCTCCATGCCCAGCACCGACGTCGCCAGGCGTACCTCGACACCGAGGCGCTCGAGTGAACTGGCAACCGGTTTGACCAGATCGGCATCGTAGGCTGGCAGGATGCGCTCGGCCGCCTCGACGACCGTGACCTGGCTGCCCAGCTTGCGAAACGCCGTACCCAGTTCCAGCCCGATATAACCGGCGCCAACCACCACCATGCGGCGCGGCACTTCGCTCAGCGACAGCGCCTCGGTCGACGAAATGACCGGACCGCCAAACGGCATGAACGGCAGTTCGACCGCATGCGAGCCGCTCGCCAGCAGCATGTGTTCGCAGCGGATGCGCACCGGCTCTTGCCCGCTGCCCTCATGCGGCTGCACTTCGACGGTCTTGCCGTCGAGGACACGCGCCCAGCCGCGCACCACGCGCACGCCCTGTTTCTTCAGCAGCGCGCCCACGCCGCCCGTCAGGCGCTTGACGATGCCGTCCTTCCAGGCCACCGTCTTGTCGAGATCGATGCTGGGGGCCTCGACCCTGATCCCCAGCGGCGACGTTTGCGCCGCGTAGTGCACGGTCTTGGCGTATTCGTCGGCCGCATGGATCAGCGCCTTCGACGGAATGCAGCCGATGTTCAGGCAGGTGCCGCCCGGTTGCGCGCCTTCGACGAGGACGGTAGGGATGCCCAACTGGCCGGCGCGGATGCCCGCTACGTAGCCGGCCGGGCCACCGCCGATGATCAGCAGTGTCGTATTGATCGTCTCCATCGCTTACTCCACGAACAGGGTGGCAGGAAATTCGAGGTAGCCCCGAATCGACTGCACGAACTGGGCGGCCACCATGCCGTCGATGACGCGGTGGTCGAACGAGGATGACAGGTTCATCATCTTGCGCGCGACCATCGCGCCGTCACGGATGACCGGGCGGTCGACGATCCGGTTCACGCCGACGATGGCGACCTCGGGCCGGTTGATGACGGGCGTCGTGACGATGCCGCCCAGCGCGCCCAGGCTCGTGATCGTGATCGTCGAGCCGGTCAGCTCGTCGCGCGTGGCCTTGCCGCTGCGGGCCGCTTCGGCCAGGCGCGCGATCTCGGCGGCGCTCGACCACGGATCGCGCGATTCGGCGTGGCGCACGACCGGCACCATCAGGCCCGATTCGGTCTGCGCCGCAATACCGATATGGGCCGCGTCGTAGGTCGTCAGGGTATTGGCCTCGTCGTCGTAGCGCGCGCTCATCATCGGATAGCTGCGCAGCGCCAGCACCACGGCGCGCATCAGGAGCGGCAGCAGCGTGAGCTTGCCGCGTTCCTGGCCATAGCGGGCATTGAGTTGCAGGCGCAGCGCTTCGAGTTCGGTCACATCGACTTCTTCGACGTAGGTGAAGTGCGGGATGTTGCGCTTGGCTTCCTGCATTTTCTCGGCGATCTTGCGGCGCAGGCCAATGATCTGCGTCGCGTGTTCGCCGTGCTGTTCGGCATAGCGCTCGTCCATCGCGCCATTGGCCGCGCCGCCGCGGCGGCCGGCCACGTGCGCATCCAGGTCGGCGTGCGTGATGCGGCCTGCGGGCCCGCTACCGGGCACGAACTGGAGCTCGACGCCCAGATCCCAGGCGCGCAGGCGCACGGCCGGCGGGGCCAGCGGTTTTTCGCCGTCGGCGCGCAGTGGTGCGCCGGCTCCGGCCCCGGACCTGGCTGGCGCTGGCTTGGCTGCCGGAGCGGGTGTCGGTTTTGCCGGTGCAGCGGCCGGCGCTGGCGCGGCTGACGCATGCGCCGCCACGGCCTCGAGCTGCGGTTCGGCCACTTCTTCGGCCGGCGCGGTGGCCGCGCCAGATTGCACGGGCTCCTTGCGGGCCTTGTCGGCGCTGACGTTGCCGGCGCCGGCCACTTCGAGGCGGATCAGTTCTGCGCCCACGGCCAGCGATTGGCCGATCGCGCCGCCCAGGCTCGTGATCGTACCGGCGACCGGTGACGGAATTTCCACCGTCGCCTTGTCGGTCATGACGTCGGCCAGCACCTGGTCTTCGCGCACCGTGTCGCCCGGCTGCACGTGCCAGGCCACGACTTCCACTTCAGCAATGCCTTCACCGAGGTCCGGCATCTTGATGACATGAATCCCCATGATCAACCCTCCATCACGCGTTTCAGGGCCGCGCCGACACGGTCGGGCCCTGGAAAGTAAGCCCATTCCTGCGCATGCGGATACGGGGTGTCCCAGCCGGCCACGCGCCCGATCGGCGCTTCCAGCTGGTAGAAACAGTGTTCTTGAATCAGCGCGGCCAGTTCGGCGCCGAAGCCGCTCGTCTGCGTGGCCTCGTGCACGATGACGCAGCGGCCCGTCTTTTGCACCGACTTGACGAGCGTGTCCAGGTCGAGCGGCCAGATGCTGCGCAGGTCGATCACTTCGGCATCGACGCCCGATTCACGGGCCGCTGCTTCGGCCACCCAGACCATGGTGCCGTAGGCGATAACGGTGACGTCATTGCCGGGACGGACGATGGCCGCCTTGTCCAGCTCGACCGTGTAGTAGCCGGTGGGGACGTCGCCTTTCGGGTGACCCGACCATGGCACGACAGGCCGGTCATGGTGGCCGTCGAACGGGCCGTTGTACAGGCGTTTCGGTTCCAGGAAGATCACCGGATCGTCGTTCTCGATCGACGCGATGAGCAAAGCCTTGGCGTCGTACGGGTTCGACGGCATCACGGTGCGCAGGCCGCACACGTGGGTGAAGAATGCTTCCGGGCTCTGGCTGTGGGTCTGGCCGCCATAGATGCCGCCGCCGCAAGGCATGCGGATCACCATCGAGGCCGTGAATTCGCCGGCCGAGCGGTAGCGCAGGCGCGCGGCTTCGGACACGATCTGGTCGGTCGCCGGATAAAAATAATCGGCAAACTGGATCTCGACCACCGGGCGCAGGCCATACGCAGCCATGCCAACCGCGGTGCCGACGATGCCGCCCTCAGAAATCGGCGCGTCGAACGCGCGCGATTTGCCGTACTTCGCCTGCAAGCCGTCAGTAACCCGGAACACGCCGCCGAAGTAGCCGACGTCCTGGCCGTAGACGACCACGTTGTCGTCGCGTTCCATCATCACGTCCATGGCCGAGCGCAGCGCCTGGATCATGGTCATCGGCACGGTGGCCGCATCTTTTGGTAAATCGTCACGTGCCATGCTCATACCCCCAGCTGTTGACGCTGACGGCGCAGGTGCTCCGGCATGTCTTTATAAACGTCCTCGAACATCGTCGCAGCGCTCGGTGCGCGCTCGTCGCCCAGGATGCCGAAACTCTCCGCTTCTTTTTGCGCGGCCAGGATCTCGGCTTCGAGCGCCGTGTGCGTCGCGTCGTGCTCTTCGTCCGACCACCAGCCCAGGTTCGTCAGGTACTGGCGCAGGCGGGCGATCGGGT
>Ga0308164_10002419_pt1 | contig 18643 bp, 14 predicted proteins | sample PhyTR2_FD_201031 | JGI IMG/M metagenome (GOLD analysis project Ga0308164, IMG submission 201031) | Phyllosphere microbial communities from UC Gill Tract Community Farm, Albany, California, United States - DLSLT.R2 | ecosystem: Host-associated > Plants > Phyllosphere > Unclassified | place: USA... | reverse complement strand
CGAGCTTTTGACTCCTACAGGGGCCGTGTCCCCAACCCTGAAACGGCTGTGGAACACGACCGGCGTAGGAGCTGGCGCAAGCCTGCGAGCTTTTGACTCCTACAGGGGCCGTGTTCCCAACCCTGAAACGGCTGTGGAACACGACCGGCGTAGGAGCTGCCGGTCGGCGGGCCGACAGCCTGCGCGCCTTTGACGTTAACCGCCCGTCATGTTCATGAAGCGCACCACCTGCACTTCATCGTTCAGCTGGAAGTCGTGCTTCCACGGCTTCAGCGCCATGGCTTCGACGATGGCCTTCTCCAGCTTGTGCGGTTGCCCAGGATGAGCCCGCAGCACGCTTTTCAAGTCAGCCGAATGCTCGTTGCCCAAACACAGCAACAACCGCCCCTCAGCCGTCAGCCGCACGCGGTTGCAGGTGGCGCAGAAGTTATGGCTATGGGGCGAGATGAACCCGATGCGAATATGCGGCGCCTCGGCGACTCGCCAATAGCGCGAAGGCCCGCCGGTGCTGTCGGTGGAGTGCAACAGGGTATAGCGCTCGGCGATGCGCTCGCGCACCTGCTCGCTGGAGAAGAAGGCTTCGGCGCGGCTGTGCTCGCTGATGCTGCCCAGGGGCATCTCTTCGATAAAGGTCAGGTCCAGCCCGCGGTCGATGGCGAACTGCACCAGGTCGTTGATCTCGTGGTCGTTGCGGCCTTTGAGTACCACGCAGTTGAGCTTGGTGTGCTGGAAACCGGCAGCAGTGGCGGCGTCGATGCCGGCGATGACCTGGGCCAGGTCGCCGGTACGGGTCAGCTGGCGGAAACGCTCCGGATCAAGGCTGTCGAGGCTGATGTTGAGACGCTGCACACCGGCATCGAACAGCGGCTGGGCCAGTTTGCCGAGCTGCGAGCCGTTGCTGGTCATGCACAGTTCCTGCAGGCCGGGCAGGGCAGCGATGCGTTCGCACAGGCCGACGATACCGGCGCGCACGAGCGGCTCACCGCCGGTGAGGCGGATCTTGCGGGTACCAAGCGCGACGAACTGTGCCGCTACCGCTTCGATTTCCTCCAGGGTGAGGATGCGTGCACGGGGCAGGAACTCCATGGTCTCGGCCATGCAGTAGACGCAACGAAAATCGCAGCGGTCGGTGACCGAAATCCGCAGATAATCGATCTTGCGTGAAAAACTGTCCTGCAACCTGAACTCCGGCATTTTTGCCTCGCATTGATGGCTGTGCGGCCCCGGCAGCAACCACCGCCCCGGCCACACCCCTTGGAAACCCTGGCTCCCTGGAATTTTTGCTCTGTGCAACCATGCTACGCCACTGCGGCGCAAACCGCACCGCCCGCAACTGTTTCCGGTGGCGACCCTGGCACATTCCATTACGGTAAAGAGCCGCCGCCCCGGCGTCTAATCGCTAGTTGCAATGGCCTGATTGAGCCCATCTATCGTGCGCAACCGTCAGCCAAGGATTCGAGTGCCGTCCCAGCCCGAGGGTTCAGAAAAACACGCCGCTGTCACACAGCCTGTTACAGCATGCAACGGTGCTATATGATTGGCTTCTTTCCGCTGACAGAACCTTCCCCTTGGCGTTTGAACCTCTAGACCCCGACAGCCCGCGGCGCAAACCGCGCAACCTGGCCCAGACCCTGGTCGACGACTATTCGAAGATGATCGTCGAAGGCATGATCAAGCCCGGCGACAAGCTGCCCAGCGAGGTCGAACTGATGGAGGTCGGCGGCGTCAGCCGTTCGGTGGTCCGTGAAGCGCTGTCGCGACTGGCGGTGGCGGGGCTGGTGGAAACCCGCCGCGGCATCGGCACGTTCGTCCTCAACATGCCCGGTTCGGCGGCCAGCCGCATCGACCCGACCACCATCGTCACCCTGCAGGATGTGCTGGCGATTCTCGATGTGCGCATGAGCTTCGAGGTCGAAGGCGCCGGCATGGCGGCCCTGCGCCGCACCGACGAACAGCTGGCGGCGCTGGGTGAATCCCTGGCCCGTTTCGAGACCGCGTCCGACACCGGCGGCTCGATCATCTCCGACTTCCAGTTTCACCTGCACATTGCCCACGCCACCAACAACCGCTACTTCATCGAAATCATCACCCATTTCGGCACCAGCATGTTCCCGCGGGCGCGGCTCAGCACGGCGTCCATCGCCCGGCTCGACCGGCAGCTGGCCCACAGCCGCCTGGTACGCGAGCACGAGCACATCTATAACGCCATCGCCCGCCGAGACTCCGACGCCTCCCGCGCGGCCATGCGCGTGCACCTGGCCAACAGCCGCGCACGGGTACTCAAGTCGCACCAGGAACAGCGCGACGCTTGAATAAAGCGTCTGCGACTTTCTTGCCTGCCTGGATTGCCGGCTTTTCAATCCATTTGAACATGGCGGCGGCCAAGGCAATGCCGGCAGTGATCGACAGCATGAACAGGCCCAGCCTTTCAATGGGCGATGCGTTTTCAGGCATGACCTTGATGACGAAAACCATCACCGAGTAGTGCACCAGGTAGAGCGAGTAGGAGATATCGCCGAGGAACAACAAGGCGCGATTGCGACCTGCTTCACGGTGATAACTGAGCATGATCACTGCGGTCATGATGACCAAGGCCAGCCAGAAGCCACCGCTGATACCGAACACCTGCGGGCCGATGACCCCGGCACTGATGATGGCAAGCAATAGCGCCAGCAGCGTGAAGGTGCGCCCGGCAGGCGTAAGGTTCGGCAGCTTGCCGCCGAGCGCCCATTCGGCCAGGAGCATGCCGGCGATGAATTCGAAGAAAATAGTATTGCTGATCAGCTTGATCCAGCCTTGCCACCACTGGGTGACAACCAGGTCGGGCGATGCCTGCGACGAAAACTCAAAGTGGCCGTTGTAGTACAGCTGCAAGCCCACCGAAGACAAGATGAACACCAGCGCGCACACATAGCTTCGGTAGCGATAGCTGACGCTCATGGCGAAGCTGAATATCAGGTAGAACATGATCTCGTAGGACAGCGTCCAGGGTGGCCCCAGCGCGCTGTAACCGAAGGTGGGGGCGGGCAGGCTGTAATCCTGCAGGCAGAAGTAGAGGCTGCACGCCATGTGCTGGAAGGTGCGTTCGGGATAGACGAGCAGGTAGGAAAGCAGCCAGAAGACAAAGAATGCCGGCCAGATGCGAAAGAAGCGCTTGATAATGAACAGGGCCGGTTTTTCAGTGGCGTGGCAGGTGATGTACGTCATGATGAAGCCACTGATGATAAAGAACACGTCCACGCCCAATGCGCCAGGCAAATGGCTTAGCAACCCCCCTTGCAATATCGACGAGTTGTGGGCCAGAACCACCAGCAATGCGGCCAAGCCACGCAGGTACTGCAGCGAGGCTATTTTCATGATCTATTGGCAGTCGGCAAGTGAATAGCCCCAGCGTTATTGTTGTTTTGCAATCAGTCTAGTCGGTGCGCCGGCTGCCCGTTAGCATCTGTTTGCGACACCCCCTGTCGTTTCAAGACAATCCCGCCCTCAAGTCCGCTTTATCTGGCCGGCCAACCGGAAAAACTTGTCATGTATTTCGCGGATGGTCCTTAAACCTATTGCCATCGCCCGTGATGGCGCAGGATGATGGGCAGCGTCTGTTTTGTGCCAGGGAGTGCCCATGAGTTCGCCGCGACAGCCCTACGATGTGCGTCACCCACAGCCCGAGGAAGTCCCGCTTGACCACCAGCCGTCGCCACTCGATGCGCTGCCGGTCATGCTGCGCGCTGCCCGGCGTGGGGCGCACACCCAGGCCTGGGTGGTGTACCAGGCCGGTGAGCAGTTGCACCGGGTAGGCGAGGGCGATTCGCGCTTTGAATGGCCGGCCAGCATCGACAACGACCAGTTCGACAGCTTCTGCAGCGCCCGGCGCCTGCAGCGCTGGCCCGCCGGCCGTGGTGAAGGCGTGCTTGGCTGGCTGCTGGCACCTGTCAGCGAGGCCCGCGACCCCGCCTTGGCAGACCTCGCCGAGCGCCTTGGCCATCGCCTGCAGACCGATGCCTTGGCGCGCGCCCAGGTCACCCAGCGGGTGCTCTACGACATCATCTACCTGGCCAGCAGCACCCGCGACCGCTCCGCCTTCCTGGTGGCGGTGCACCAGCAGCTGGCGCAGTTGATCGACGCGGAAAACTTCTACCTGGCCCTGTTCGACGCCGCTTCGGGCAAGATCACCTACCCCTACTATGTCGACAAGATCGACGTCGACGCCCTCGAAGCCGAGACCTACGAATACCTCGACCCCAGCCACCTGTCCCTGACCGCCCAAGTGCTGAGCAGTGGCAACCCACTGCTGATCGATGCCAACGGCATCGCCGCCGCGCAAGCCCAGGGGCGCTTCTACTGCGTGGGCGACCGCCCGGAATTCTGGATGGGCGCGCCGCTGAAGAATGCCTCCGACGAAGTCTTCGGCATGATCGCCATGCAGGTCTACGACGTGCCGCGTATCTACAGCGCCGAAGACCGCGCCCTGTTCCTGGTGGTGGCGCGCCACGTGGCCATGGCCCTGGACCGTATCCTGCACCGCGCCGACCTCGAAGAAACCGTGTCGCAGCGCACCCGCGAGCTGTCCCAGCTCAACAGCGCCCTGCGCCAGGAAGTGGCCGAGCGCGAGCGCGCCGAGCACCTGCACAGCGCGCTGTTCCAGATCGCCGAGCTGTCCAGCCAGAGCGGCGACATGGAACAGCTGTTCACGCGCCTGCACGGCATCGTCGGCGAGCTGCTGGTGGCGCGCAACTTCTACATCGCCCTGTACGACGCCGCCACCGACGAAGTGATGTTTCCCTACTACGTCGACGAACATCAGTCCGAGCGCCCTCCGCCCCGGCGTGGCCAGCGCGGCCTCACCGAGTACGTAATCCGCCAGCGCCGCGCGTGCCTGATCGACTTCAACGATGCCTCGCTGTTGATGGAACACGGCGAAATCAAACGCACCAGCGAGCCGATCCGCTCGCAATCCTGGCTCGGCATCCCGCTGTTCGACGACGAACAAGTGCGCGGCGTGCTGGTGGTGCAGAGCTATTCGCGGCTGGTGAGCTACAGTACCCGCGACCAGGAACTGCTGACCTTTGTCTCCCGCCACATCGACACCGCGCTGTCGCGCCGCAGCGCCGCCGAAGCCGTGCTGGCCGCCAACCTCAAGCTCGAAGCCCGGGTGCAGAGCCGCACTCGCGAGCTCGACCAGCTCAACGCCCGCCTGCAATACGAGAACGCCCACGACGCCCTCACCGCGCTGCCCAACCGCAGCCACCTGCAGCAACGCCTGCAGACCGCCTGGGAAGCCTTCCGTAGCGATGGCCAGGAGCTGGTGGTGATGTTCCTCGACCTCGACCGCTTCAAACTGATCAACGACAGCCGCGGCCACCACTTCGGCGACCAACTGCTGATGCAGGCCGCCGCGCGCCTGCGCAGCTGCCTGCGCGACAACGACCTGCTGGCGCGCCTGGGCGGCGACGAATTCGCTGTGCTGGCGCCCCACGCGCCGCTGGAACAGGCGGTGAGTATCGCCGAACGCATTCTCGAAGCCTTCGACCTGCCGTTCCATATCGACGGCCACGTGGTGTTCTCCTCCTGCAGCATCGGCATTGTCGGCGCCGACGCCGAATTCCACCATGAGCCCGCCGACCTGCTGCGCGACGCCGACACCGCCATGTACCGGGTCAAGAACGCCGGCCGCGACAGCTTTGCCGTGTTCAACCAGGAACTGCGCCGGGAATTTTCCGACCAGGTCGAGCGCGAAGGCGCGCTGCGCAACGCGCTCAAGCACCACGACGAACTGCTGCCGTACTTCCAGCCCATCGTCGACATCGCCAGCGGCCAGCTGGTCGCCCTCGAAGCGCTGATCCGCTGGCGCCTACCCGACGGCAAGATCCTCGCCCCCGTGCACTTCCTGCCGGCACTGGAAGGCCTGCGCCTGATCGGCCGCCTCGACCTCTACATGCTCGGCGCCGTGGCCGCCATTCTCGCCCAGCCCGAGCATGCCCATTGGCCGATCGTGCACGTCAACTGCTCCAGCTACAGCATCACCCGCCCGGAATTCGCCGACGAAGCCCTGGCCGTACTCGCCAGCCACGGCGTCGCCCCGTCGCGCATCTGCCTGGAGCTCACCGAAGGCGCCCTGGTGGCCGAGCCCGACCAGGCCCGCAAAGCCATGCAGCAATTGGCGCAGCAAGGCATGTCGGTGGTACTCGACGACTTCGGCGCCGGCTTCTCGTCCCTTAGCTATGTGCACCAGTTCCAGTTCAGCGGCCTGAAGATCGACAAATCCTTCGTCCTCGAACTCACCGCCAGCGACCGCAGCCGCGCGATCGTGCGCGCGATCGTGCGCATGGCCGAGTCCCTCGGCCTGCCAGTGGTAGCGGAAGGCGTGGAAGATGCCGAGTCCCTGCGTCTGCTGCAGGAAATGGGCGCTGGTCACGCCCAGGGATATTTCTTCGCGCGGCCGTTGTCACTTGAAGACCTGAAACGGCATCGGCTCCTCGCACAGGTGGAGGCGGCGTACTGAAAGGGTAAGGCAATGATAATCATTGCCAATATTAATGGGCGAGGGCGGCTTGCTCGTTATAAGCTGCACTCCTTGCTCCCCTAGCCCCCAGCCCGCGCAGGTCTTTGTGAAATTCAAGCTGCCCACCACTGCCACCGGCCCCTTCTGCCCCTCGGCCTCTACCGACACCGTGGTTGTGCCGCCCAACGCCACCCCGCTGCGCAAACTCCTGGTATTCCTCGGCCCGGGCCTGTTGATCAGCGTCGGCTACATGGACCCCGGCAACTGGGCGACCGCCATCGAAGCCGGCTCCAGATTCGGCTACAGCCTGCTGTTCGTCGTCGTCCTCGCCAGCCTCGCCGGCATGGCCCTGCAAAACCTCGCCTCGCGCCTCGGCATCGCCACCGGCCGCGACCTTGCCCAGCTCTCCGCCAGCCGCTACCGCCCAGGCGTCGCCCGCGGCCAGTGGCTGCTGGCGGAACTGTCGATCCTGGCCACCGACCTTGCAGAGGTGCTGGGGGCAGCGCTCGCATTCCACCTGCTACTGGGCGTCTCGATCATCACCGGCGTGGTCCTGACCGCGTTCGACACCGTGCTCGTCCTGGCCCTGCAGGGCGCCAACTTCCGCCGCCTGGAAGCCATAGTGCTCGGCCTGATCGGCACCATCGGCGCCTGCTTCTTCGTCGAACTGGTGCTGATCAAACCCTACTGGCCCGACGTCGCCGCCGGCCTGAAACCCACCTGGGACGTGCTCAGCAACCAGGAACCGCTGTACCTCGCCATTGGTATCCTCGGCGCCACGGTGATGCCCCACAACCTCTACCTGCACTCATCGGTGGTCCAGACCCGCGTACGCCATCAAGAGCCCGACGCCAAGGCCACCGCCATCCGCTTCGCGCGGCTGGACACCTTCGCCTCGCTGTCCTTGGCGTTGCTGATCAACGCCGCGATCCTGATCCTCGCCGCCGCCGCGTTCCACCGCTCGGGGCACACCGCCGTGGTGGAAATCCAGGACGCCTACCACCTGCTCGATCCGCTGGTGGGCGGCACCTTGGCCAGCGTCCTGTTCGGCGTGGCATTGCTGGCCTCCGGGCAAAGCTCGACCTTCACTGGCACCATCGCCGGGCAGGTCGTACTGGAAGGTTTTCTGCAGCGCTCGATTCCCTGCTGGCTACGGCGCCTGATCACCCGCGGCATGGCACTGATTCCGGCGTTGGTGGGCGTGTGGTGGATGGGCGACAGCGCGGTAGGGAAAATGTTGGTGATGAGCCAGGTGGTCCTGAGCCTGCAACTGCCGTTTGCGCTATGGCCGTTGATTCGATTCACCAGCGACAAAACCCTGATGGGCAGCTTCGTCAACAACACCTGGGTGAAGTGCCTGGCATGGTCGCTGTTCGGGCTGATCTCGATAGCCAATATCGTGATGCTGGTTCTGGCCTTCGGCGGCGATTGACCGAACCCGTTGTAGGCGGCCGTAACCGCACCGTTGCGCACGATGAAACGAAAGCCCTAGCCAAGTTCGCCGAGGCTGTTCGATCGCCCAGAATTCCGGCCACGGAACATCATCGAGCGCACGTTCGGCTGGCTGCGCAGAATCGCCGCATCTTCACGCTTCCACAAGCTCGCTAAAAGTTTTGCCGCAATGGTCTCACCGGGTTGTGCCATGCGATGTCTACGACACCACTTTTCTTGCAGAACCTAGTAGTTCTGACAGTAGACACGCCATCGCGAGCGCAGATTAAATGAGTTGTCGCGAAACAACCTGAGGCGCGCAAAAGTATTTATTCAATGCGCTCCTCTTCAAAAAGTGCTGTACCGGCAATAGTAAAGGAAAACCCCCCATGAAACCTGTATTGCTCTTTTCAGTCATGGCCATTCTGTTTGGTTGTACCCAGTCCCCTGTGGAAACATCACATTCTTCAGCGCCGAAGGTGGATTCGCCGCCTGCCGAAACTAACTATGACGGCCCGGCAGTCGCGCGGGCGTTGACGGCTCGTTATCAAAATACAGCACGCGATTGTGGCTCCACCTCACACCCTGCGTTCTTATGCTCCGGCGTCGTAATGCGGGTCACCTCCAACAGCCACAACTACCACGCATGGAACCCCAGCCCCAGTTCAGTCATCAGTGGCGGTGTTTCTTTTTCATACCTGCGCATTGATTCAACTTTTTTGGGCGTTCACAACAACTTTGGCAATGGCTTTGTTTTCTACCCGCTGATGGAAACGCCGAGTGCAAAACACAGCGTTGAAGTGCTATGTGCTTTCCCTATAAACGCATTGACCGACGAGCGCGCGGAACAAGGCTGTGGTGCCTACCCAACCTACCCTACCGAAAGCCAGCGTTGTTCGGCGATAGGTATCACCACCGCAGAGCAATGGTTTAACCACTTCGCCACCGTTGGCGCGTTCAACCCGGCTCATCAATGCGGTTTCGACGTTCGCGTCCAGACGGGCAGTTTGGCAGCCGACTCGTTTTACCAGAACCTGCGTGCCAGGAATATGTTGCCCCCCGTGCTGTTTCAAATCACCACAGAGTTGCGCCTGGCCCTTTGGCCACAAGATATTCATAGCACGGTGCCTATCGAGGCGTTTTTCTATACCAGCCGCGCTGGGCTTGCCGGTGCCCAATATGACCAATTCGACCTCTATCGCGCTGGCGGCGTGCGGGTTCCGATCATCAAGCTGACACTACCAACCCTGACACAGCCTGCCAGGTTTGAATTTATTGCCAGCGACCAGTCAGTCGACTAAACGAAGTTTGTCCGGCGCAAGGCAGCCAGCGTAGAGGAACGCCATTGGCATCGCAGAGCATGTGATTCTCGGTCGTCAACCCGCCGTGGCTGCGGCCGAGCGCATGCTCGGCATTGGTTTGATATGCGCTGTGTTGCATCAAGTTACCATCGGTATGGTGATTTTTGAACGGGTTATATAAGCCTTGGAAAGTATGCTCTGTCCGCTAACTCTAAAATTCACGCGGCTAATTACAGCTGCCACTAAAAACGCTAAAAAGCAAAAGTCTCCCGCGCCGGCTGCTGCCGCGGCACCTGCACCTCAGCATTTCTCAACGCCTCATCCCGCTTCTTCTGCTCAGCCACCGCCGCCGCCGTAGCCGCAGCCTTCACGGCTTTCTGCGCCGCCCTGTTCGAAGCCGTAGCCGCTGCCAGCGCGCTGCTCTTGTCAGCATCCACACTCGTCACCCAAGCCCCATTCAACGACCGAGCCTGGGCAATCGCCTGGTTCAACTCCTTCAACTCGTCCGCGGTTTCAGCCACCGCCGGGCGCACATCCACCCCGCACCCCGAATGGCTGGTAATAGTGCCCTGGTTCGCCAAGGCAATGGTCTGCACAAAATGCGGATCCGCCAACGTCACCGTGAACTGCTGCCGCGTCAGCGGCGCGCTCAAAAAGGTCACAGTCGCGGTGCGGCACGCCGAATAGAAATACAGCTGCGACGCCTTGCTCAAATCCAGCAGCCGCGTATCGATCGCGTCCTTGGGCACCGCCTCGAAAGCCACCTCGAACGCCACCTTGCGGTTCGAATTCTCCGTCACACCCCAGCGGGTGAGGGCGTTACGGTTCGCCTGGTCAAGCAGGCGCTCCGTATCGATCGCCAGCGGCAGGCTCAACGCCTTGCTGCCATCAGGCAGGTCGACACTGCCCGCCACCGCCGTGAGCGACGGCCGCGGCGAAGCCGGCGGCGCATTGCTGCTAGCCAAACGGTGAACCAGATTGGAGTTGTCGAGCTTGCTGATGGTCAGCAGATTGGCGCCAGGGCTTTCCTGCTGCACCCCGAAGTGAGTGCGGGGGGAGGTGGCCTCGGCAGGTACCGCGGTCATGGTCGCTGGCGCCAACTGACCGGCACTGGCAGCGGCTTCGCGCCTCACCACCAGAATGGATTTGGCCAGGGAAAATTTAGTCAGCCCGCTGTAATCGCCCCGCGGCTCGCGCGTTTCGTCTTCATACTGCACGTATTTGAGCTTCACCGGCGCGGTGCTACACGCCACCAGCAACGGGCTACCCAATACCAATGCCAGCAGGGGTGTAATCCTCACGATAATCACCTCAATCGCTACAGTAGGTTGCGCTGGCGCTTCCTTGGCGCCACTACTCAAGACGCTAAAACTAATCCTCGGCAGGGCCCTTGTCTAGGGGCATATTTCCCAACGGCACCAACGGTGCAAGCCCTCTAGCGTGAGGGCTGTGAAGAATTACCGGAATCCGTTCAAGCGACTGTTAAAACACCTCGGCGATGTCGTTCGTCGGCGTACAGGAGAGTGGCCTTCGCCCTCCCGAAATAAAACAGGTAGTAGGACAACTGCAATAACCACAAAAGCATCGTCACGCGCACCGAAAAGGCTCAGAGTAGACAGCTATAGCGGCTTATCGAGATTTATTCTCAAGTCAAATCAGCCCGTCTGGCGTCAGAAAAAAAAGTACAACCAGGGATAGATATTCGCGCACTTGTACGATAACGTATCTTGCATCGCGGCAATGATCGCGTCCTTGTCCAATAAAAATAATCGTGGAGTACCACTGCATGCAGGCGTCCAAGAAAACGCATGTACGTTATCTGATCCTCTTTCTGTTGTTTGTGGTCACCACGATCAACTACGCAGACCGCGCGACCATCGCGATCGCCGGCTCCAGCCTGCAGAAAGACCTAGGCATCGATGCCGTCACCCTTGGCTTCATTTTCTCCGCCTTCGGCTGGGCCTACGTGCTCGGGCAGATCCCCGGCGGCTGGCTGCTCGACCGCTACGGCTCGAAGAAAGTCTACGCGCTGGGCATCTTCTTCTGGTCGGCCTTCACCCTCATGCAAGGCTTCGTCGGCTACCTGCCGATCGCCAACGCCGTGATGGTGCTGTTCATGCTGCGCTTTTTGGTCGGCGCGGCCGAGGCCCCGTCCTTCCCCGGTAACGCCCGCATCGTCGCCGCCTGGTTCCCGGCCGCCGAGCGCGGCACCGCCTCGGCGATCTTCAACTCCGCGCAATACTTCGCCACCGTGCTGTTCGCCCCGCTCATGGGCTGGATCGTTCATGCCTTCGGCTGGGAGCACGTGTTCGTGGTCATGGGCGCCGCCGGTATCGTCTTCTCCGCGATCTGGCTCAAGTACATCCACAACCCCAAAGACCACCCGATGATCGGTGCCGAAGAGCTCGAGCACATCATCCAGGGTGGTGCCGTGGTCGACATGGACGTGCAGAAGGGCAACGCCGGGCCGAAGTGGGGCTACATCAAGCAACTGCTCAGCAGCCGCATGATGGCCGGCATCTACCTGGGCCAGTTCTGCATCAACGGCATCACCTACTTCTTCCTCACCTGGTTCCCCGTGTACCTGGTGCAGGAACGCGGCATGACCATCCTCAAGGCCGGCTTCATCGCCTCCTTGCCGGCCATCTGCGGCTTCATCGGCGGCGTGCTGGGCGGGGTGATCTCCGACTGGCTGCTGCGCCGGGGGCACTCCCTGACGATGGCGCGCAAGCTGCCGATCATCGCCGGGCTGCTGCTGTCCACGTCCATCGTGGTCTGCAACTACGTGCAACTGGAGTGGGTGGTGGTCGCCTTCATGGCCCTGGCCTTCTTCGGCAAAGGCGTTGGCGCGCTGGGCTGGGCCGTCATGTCCGACACCTCGCCCAAGCAGATCGCCGGCGTCAGCGGCGGCCTGTTCAACATGTTCGGCAACCTGGCGTCGATTTCCACGCCTATCGTGATCGGCTATATCATCTCCAGCACCGGCTCGTTCAAATGGGCCCTGGTGTACGTCGGCGCCAACGCCCTGGTGGCAGTGTTCGCCTACCTGGTGATTGTCGGCCCGATCAAGCGTATCGAGCTGCGAGATCCCGATGGCCGCATCCTCGAAGATGCGCCCACCGCCGGTGCCGCTGCGCATTAATGCCCCAAGCCGGCCAGCTCGATGCATGGCCGGCGTTCCACCCGATTCAGCCTGTGCGGCGATAAAAAGGGCCAACCCATGCAACTCATCGAACATTCCGACTCCCCACGCTACGTGCGCCTGCACGAGGCCGACAACGTCGTAGTCGTGGTCAACGACCAGGGCGTGACCGAAGGCAGCCGTTTTCCCGACGGCCTGACCACCATTGAAGGCGTGCCGCAAAGCCATAAAGTCGCCCTGGTGACCATTCCCAAGGGCGCCGAAGTGCGCCGCTACGGCCAAGTCATCGGCTACGCCCTCAAAGACCTGCCCCAGGGCAGCTGGGTGCAGGAAACCCAACTGGCCATGCCATCAGCTCCGCCGCTGGACAGCCTGCCAATGTCCGACGCCGTGCCCGCCAAGCTGCCGCCGCTGGAAGGCTTCACCTTCGAGGGCTTTCGCAACGCCGACGGCACCGTGGGCACCCGCAACATCCTCGGCATCACCACCACCGTGCAATGCGTGACCGGCGTGCTCGACCATGCCGTCAAGCGCATCCGCGAAGAGCTGCTGCCTAAATACCCCAACGTCGACGACGTGGTCGCGCTCACTCACAGCTATGGCTGCGGCGTGGCCATCAACGCTCGCGACGCCTACATTCCGATCCGCACCGTGCGCAACCTGGCACGCAACCCCAACCTGGGCGGCGAAGCGCTGGTGATCAGCCTAGGCTGTGAAAAACTCCAGGCCGGCCAGGTGATGCACGAGAACGATGCCTCCGTCGACCTTAGCGACCCTTGGCTGTACCGCCTGCAGGACTCCAGCCACGGCTTCGTCGAGATGATCGAACAGATCATGGAGCTGGCCGAAACCCGCCTGAAGAAGCTCGACCAGCGCCGCCGCGAAACCGTGCCCGCCAGCGAGCTGATCCTCGGCATGCAGTGCGGCGGCAGCGACGCCTTTTCCGGCATCACCGCCAACCCGGCACTGGGCTACGCCTCGGACTTGCTGATCCGCGCCGGCGCCACCGTGATGTTCTCCGAAGTCACCGAAGTGCGCGACGCGATCTACATGCTCACCTCCCGCGCCGAAACCCAGGAAGTGGCCGAAGCGCTAGTGCGCGAGATGGATTGGTACGACCAGTACCTGGAACGCGGCGCCGCCGACCGCAGCGCCAACACCACCCCGGGCAACAAGAAGGGCGGCCTCTCGAACATTGTCGAGAAGTCCTTGGGCTCCATCGTCAAGTCGGGCAGCAGCGCCATCAATGCGGTGGTCGGCCCGGGCGAGCGGGTAGAGCGCAAGGGCCTGGTGTTCTGCGCCACCCCAGCCAGCGACTTCGTGTGCGGCACCCTGCAACTGGCCGCCGGCATGAACCTGCACGTGTTCACCACCGGCCGCGGCACGCCGTACGGTTTGGCGATGGCGCCGGTGGTCAAGGTCTCGACCCGGACCGAACTGGCCGAGCGCTGGCCAGACTTGATCGACGTCGACGCCGGGCGCATCGCCACCGGGCGTTCGAGCATCGAAGAACTGGGCTGGGAGTTGTTCCACTACTACCTGGACGTGGCCAGCGGCCGCAAGCAGACCTGGGCCGAGCAACACAAGCTGCACAACGACATCGTTCTGTTCAACCCTGCGCCGGTGACCTGATCGGCTTTGGCGGGCGGCACCTTGCCGGGGTGCCGCCGGCCATGGGGTCTAGACCCCGAACTGGCCGAACTCGGCGCGCTTGCGGCCGTTGTGCTTGGCCAGGTAAAGCAGTTCGTCGACCTTCTCGATAAACCCCAAGGCATTCGCTTGCTGGCTCGGTACCACAGTGCCGACGCCCAGGCTGAGCGTCAGCAGCGACGACACCTCAGAAGCCTCATGGGGAATCTGCGCCTGGCGAATCAGGTGCAGGCATTTGTTGGCCACCTCCCGCGCCGAATCGGCGTCGGTCTCCGGCAGCACCCACACGAACTCCTCACCGCCCATGCGCGCAACGAAATCCCGCGGGCGATTGGCTGCCAGGCTCAAGGTCTGCGCTACCCGCTTGAGGCATTCATCGCCCTTCATATGCCCGTAACAGTCGTTGTACTGCTTGAAGAAATCGATATCGGCGAGGATCAGCGACAGCGGCTTCTGGCTACGCTGCGCCTGGGCCCACTCGCGGTCCAGCACGGTATCGAACATGCGCCGGTTGGCGATGCCGGTCAGGCCATCGCTGAAGGAGAACTCCTCCAGCTGCTTCTGCAGGCGCAGCAGGTGCTCCTCGGTCTTTTTGCGTTCGCTGATATCGAACATGAACCCCACCAGCGCCTCGACCTTGCCCTCGTTGCGGATCACGTGCACCACGTCGCGAATCCACACATAGCCGCCATCCTTGGTCAGCGCCCGGTAATCGGCCTCGTGGTCAACCCCGGCCTGGGACTGGGTCACGCAGAACTCCACCACGTAGTCGCGATCGTCCGGGTGCATGCGCTCCACCCAATCGTTGACGCCCACCCAGCTGCCGGGCGTCCAGCCCAGTAACGCCTCGATCTGCGGGCCGATGTAGCTGAAGGTCATGGTCTCCCAGTCGATCCGCCAGGGGATGGCTTTGGTGGATTCGAGCAGGGTCTTGTACACGGCGTGGTCGGGGGCGGGTGGGAGGTTGGGCATAGGGGCGGCGCCGGGGAGGGAGGGGGATGGATAGCATGGTGCCATTACTGCGGGTTTGCGCAATAGGACAGCGTGCGTAGAGGACGAACGGCACGCAGCCGTTATTGGAAAGTCGCCTCGCCCCCCAACCATCACTTCCAGCTATCCCGCGCTACCTAGATCAACTATGGTGGGTCGCATTTCGGATTGCAGGCTTCTGGCGATACCTTTTTCCCATGCATCCATCATCCTGGCGCCAATCGTTGCGAAAGCGCGGTGGTGTTCGGTGTAGTAAGCCATCTCCTTTCTGGCCATGCTCATCCCATCCGCAATTTGCTGGTAAGCATCCTCGATCGCGCGCTCGCTCATTTCACACGAGACTCTGCCGAACCGAGTCAGGATCTTATGTTTGGGGAAGGCTTTGGACCCTGCCATTAGCAGCGCAAATTGATCATTAGGTTTGTATGGGGTTGTAGAGATGATGTCATATGCGGGCGAGACCCTTATTGCGGCATCTTCGCCCGCATGGTCATACATCAGACTTGAGTTTTTGAGGTGGTGGTCACCGCCTTGCACGGCGGCCGAGAGCGCCACGTTCTTGAAGAACTGCAACTGCGAAGATTGCAGAAATTCCGGGCTGGCCATGGCCTTGATTTCCCTCGCGCAACCCTCGTAACTACCATCATATTTCTTTCGGGCGACCCATCCGTTGAGCACGGTGAAGTCTTCGAGGCCCAGGTAATAGCTCCCGTCGGCGCTGATATCGAACCGGTCCACGACGAGGAACTTGCCGCCCGCGCTCAAAGCGACCTTGGCTACTTCCATGCCGGCTTGCTCGGCAGCCAGCATGCAGAAGTATTCGTTGGCGGCTAACTCGGGGTAGTCCTCGGCGCGCCACGCTTTGACGATATGCGTTGCACCGCGGTGGGTTACCCGTTCCACGGCGATGTCGTCGCGTATCAGCACCTTGGGCTGGACGCCGGAAACTCCGGAGTATTGAGCATAAGTCGCTAGCAGATCCTCAAATAGCCCCTGCGCCCCGTCATGCACTAACAGTTCATGTATGGAAGCGGTGGGGGTGACACTATCGGGCAACGTACCGACTACTACGCGACCCAGTTGGTAGGGGCCGACGATGCTCAGCAGGTCGAAGTCGTCGAAGCCACGTATGGCCTTTGAAAACTCCATGGTCAAAGTGTGCCTGAGGATTCCCTCTGGCAGATTCATTTCAAAAATCGGGTGCAAGCCTTGCTCCCAGCGATAGTCGTCACGCCGCACCGGCATGACAAGGGAAACGGCTTGCGCTTCGTCGATATCGCGGCGATAACGATAAGAAGTGTCGCCGGATCTAGCGTCTGCTCGGGCCAACACACCTACGTCGGCGCCCCGGACCCTTACCTTCAGTTCGGCTTCAGTCATGGAAGTTTTTTTCCTTCAACTCGTCGAGGGTAGGGCGACGACGATTGGGAACCGCTGTCAGCCGGTAGCCAAGCATGTTGAGAATGCCCTCGACCTTGCGAATACCAATTTCGGCAACCGTTCCATTCTCGATTGCAGAAATGGTCGCCCGGCTCATCGAAAGACGGGAGGCAAGCGCTGCTTGCGTGAGCCCTTTGTCTTTTCGCAGGGATCTGATTAGCGTACCTAAGTCTTCCATATGTGCATCCTATGCAATGCATTTACCCGATTATAGGTCTAAACGCATCGTATGCAATGCATTTTTTGGGCTGCCGATTCTCAGGCGTCGGTTCCCGCCGAACAGTTCTCGATATCGGCATGCAACCTGCTGAGCGGCCGCCAACCCCCGCCCCCATGAAAGTTCCTCATCTTCCCCACACACAAGCTGAAACCGCCGCCCGAATGCAGTATTGTTACGGTCAATGTCAATATCGCGGCCTGAAAGGTTCAGGTGGGCGTTCAGAGCGTAGTAGAGGGTGTCATGGGTCACGAAAGCCTTAACTGGGACAAACTGGGGTTCGATTACATCAAGACGGATCTGCGCTATCTGTCGCATTGGAAAGACGGTGAGTGGCAGCCTGGCACCCTGACCGAAGACAATGTGCTGCACATCAGCGAAGGTTCGACCGCACTGCACTACGGCCAGCAATGCTTCGAGGGCCTCAAGGCCTACCGTTGCAAGGACGGTTCGATCAACCTGTTCCGCCCGGACCAGAACGCCATGCGCATGGCGCGCAGCTGCAACCGCCTGCTGATGCCGGAAGTCTCCACCGAGCAGTTCATCGAAGCCTGCAAACAGGTGGTGAAGGCCAACGAGCGCTTCATTCCGCCCTACGGCACCGGTGGCGCCCTGTACCTGCGCCCGTTCGTGATCGGCGTGGGCGACAACATCGGCGTGCGTACCGCTCCTGAATTCATCTTCTCGGTGTTCTGCATCCCGGTCGGCCCGTACTTCAAGGGCGGCATGAAGCCGCACAACTTCCAGATTTCCGGCTACGACCGCGCGGCGCCCAACGGCACCGGCGCAGCCAAGGTCGGCGGCAACTACGCGGCCAGCCTCAAGCCAGGTTCGGACGCCAAAAAGGCCAATTTCGCCGACTGCATCTACCTCGACCCGCAAACCCACACCAAGATCGAGGAAGTGGGCTCGGCCAACTTCTTCGCCATCACCGCCGACAACACGTTCGTGACGCCGAAGTCGCCGTCCGTGCTGCCGGGTATCACCCGCCTGTCGCTGATCGAGCTGGCGCAGTCGCGCCTCGGCCTGACCGTGGTGGAAGGCGATGTGTTCATCGACCAGCTCGACCAGTTCATCGAAGCGGGCGCGTGCGGTACCGCCGCGGTGATCTCGCCGATCGGTGGCATCGAGTACAACGGCAAGAACCACGTGTTCTACAGCGAGACCGAAGTCGGCCCGGTCACCCAGAAGCTCTACAACGAGCTGACTGGCGTGCAGGCCGGCGACATCGAAGGCCCGGCGGGCTGGATCGTCAAGGTCTGATCGCTGCCCGGTTGTAAAAGAGCCCCTCCCGTGTGCAAGCGCCGGAGGGGCTTTTCATTGGGCGTTGCTCAGGCGCGCTTGCGAATGATCATCCGCTGGATACGCTTTCCCGACGACGCGCTGACGTCTTCGCGGTCCACCAGCACCCGGTGGCCCAGGCATTCCTGAAGGATCAGCGATTTGTCGAACACTGAATAAAGGCGCCGGTGCTGGTCGCGCTTGGCGCTGCCGTCCATCACTCGCCAGCTCAGGTAAAGCACGCCGCCGGGCAGCAGCAGGTCGAGCATGCGCGCCACCGAGGGGCGGATCAGGCGCAGGTCGAGGTGCATGATCACGGTTTCGCAGAGGATGTTCTGGAAGCGCTCGGTGACGATATTGGCCAGGTCCGGCAGCGACGACAGCTCGAAGCGCAGGGCAGGGTAGCGATCGCGGGCGTGGTCGAGCAGCAGGTCGCTGGCGTCGTAGCCGATGGTGTCGAAGCCGGCGGCCGTGAGCCAGGCGACATCGCGGCCGGCGCCGCAGCCGACGTCGGCGGTCAGGCCGGGGCTGAACCAGGTTTCCAGCAGGGTGTAGAGGTCAGCGGGCGGTGGCTGCTCGTGCCATTCCTGGGCAAAGGGTTTTGCGTAAACGTTGTAGGCGTTCAGCGTGTCGACGTCCATGGTCCATCTCCAAACTGGCTTCGGCGTAAACCTGTCGTTCAATGTGCCAGT
>Ga0308164_10002418_pt1 | contig 18650 bp, 16 predicted proteins | sample PhyTR2_FD_201031 | JGI IMG/M metagenome (GOLD analysis project Ga0308164, IMG submission 201031) | Phyllosphere microbial communities from UC Gill Tract Community Farm, Albany, California, United States - DLSLT.R2 | ecosystem: Host-associated > Plants > Phyllosphere > Unclassified | place: USA... | reverse complement strand
CTACGGGGAACTCGACTTCAGCGCGTGTTAGAAAATCGTACTGTGCAGCACCTTGCCAGTGGAGGACGCGCCGTGCCTTGCGGCTGGTGTACCAGCCATTCTCGTGGGCAAGCCCACCGTTGAAGGTACGTAGCGCACCGCCATCGTCAGCCCGGACCATCTTCACACGATGCGCATCGCTTTGCCTGTCGCGGGCCAATTTGGGCGTTTGACGGCTATTTGGGTCGAGAACTGGCTCCACCAGGTGATCGTGCTTTGCGGGTTCGAATGTCATCGATCGTTCCTTCCATCTCGCAATCGGATGCGATGGACGTGAGGGGATATGGTCCGGGACGGTCCCGAACCTTGACAGGTTTCACGGAATGGAGGAGATCAGCAGCGGTAGGATCGCTGATCTTCTATAGGCCTCGCTGGTTGCACCCGGCGGGGCCTTTTCATTTCCGTAGCTTGGGAATGTTTCCGCGCGTCAACGCGACCATCTGCTACGACATCATCGATCTCCTCCTTCCGGTTGAGGATAATGTGAGGGCCAGAGCTGGGCTGGCGTGAACGCGGCCGCTTCGGCAATGGCCTCTTCCACCCGGCGCGAGCGCACCAGGCCTTTGGAAACTCTAGTGACTGTACTTGGACTGACGCTCAAATCACGGGCAATCTGCGACAACGAGGTTCCACGGCGTTCCAACGCCCATTTGATGTGCCCGTGCCAACTTTCGCCGCCCATTGTCTGCCTCACTGGGAAGTGATTTGCGCCAAGTCGCAGCGGCAGTTTGCCCTCACGACATGTATGCGATTCGAATCATGATTCGATTGTCAGGTCAAGCGCAACAAATTAACGGAAAGTATTGACTGCTATTGACAGAATCCTAATCCATAGACCTGAGGTTCGGAAAATTTATCGTTGCTATGCAGATAGAAGTTCCTTCTGAATATTTGATATAATTATTTATAATAAACTATCTATAATAATTATTTATCGCTCAATATTTATGATTAGTCAAAGAAAGTGACTTGATAAAATCGCCATCAAAGTTACTTAATATTTGGCGGAATTATCTTTTACACGGACACGCTCTGGCCGATTGTGAAACACATATCGCACGCGTCAGACTTAGATTCAGAAGTTTTTTAGAAGCTGACTTCGGTAATGTTTCAGCCCATCAAAAAGACGATTTAAGCTCTTGTGAATAGGCCTTTTTCGACGTTGCCGAAGACGGATATCCGGCGGGGCGGGTGTACACGTCAAGCTTGATCACGGAGTCTGGTGGAAAGCGGCCTGTCCGCTTTCGGGAAGCTAACGGCGTAAGCGGACGTTCGTTCAGACAGCCGGGCAGGGGGCGGCACCGCCGTCTTGTGGTGGAAAGCGGCCCGGCCGTTTTCGGGTAGCGATCGACGTAAGCGGACGTTCGTTCAGGCTGTGGGGCAGGGGCCTGCTCAACCGCTGATGGTGATAACGGCCTGCCTATTATCGCACGCCAGTAAGCTCAAAACCGGACCGTTGTTCATTAGCGAATTAGCCTGTATTGATATCACCAAGGTCTATCAACTGTTCGCCATTGCCGGTTGAGCGTGCCAGCGTTCTGAGCTCGTCCCATCAGCACCCGCACAGTTTCGAATGACGAGCAACGTCGCTGTTCGACGGTAGGCGGTCGTCCAGCCGCGACGCCATGAGCGCTGAATATGTTGCAGGTGCTACCGATAGGCGATCGCTTCGGTAGTTGCGCCGCCCGATAATTAGCGTTTCACAACGGGCACCACAGCGTTCGAACGGGAAAAACTGGGTAGCGCGCTGATAATGGACGGCTCTTGCATCGGTAGTAGTTGGGGAAACTGAGACTGCTGGCAAGCGACGCCCGCGCCAGCTGCCCCGGTAGGGCTTCGAGAGGGGGCTACAGCCTCAGCGCAGTTTAATCACGCCTAAATATAGGGCGAGGTCCGCCAATCGCACGTGCTCATAAATGTTGAGTATCCCGGTGATCTGGTCATTAAGAATTTCCATCTTAGTCAAAAATGCTTGAACTTGGCTTCAATGTTGATAGCCATAATATTCAATATTGAGGGAAAGCGGCATGGCTAGGCGGGTGTTTTTTAGTTTTCATTATGACCGTGACGTCTGGCGACTGAACCAAATCAGGAACATCGGAGAAATTGTAGGGACCTCGGCTGCTGGTTTCCATGACGCGTCACTCTGGGAAGAGGCTAAGACCAAGGGTGATCAGGCGATCAAGGATCTCATCGACGAGGCTTTGAAGAACACCTCGGTCACGGTTGTCTGCATCGGTGCCGCGACGGCGGGCCGGAAGTACATCGACTACGAGATCAGCCAGTCGATCGCCCGGGGCAACGGCATCATCGGCGTGCGGATCAATCATCTGAAGAACAAGGACGGGGCGACGGATTCGGCTGGCGCTGTGCCCAAGTTGCTCAGCGATGCAGGTGCGCCGGTGTATACCTACGTCGATCACGCGACCTTGAAGAAATGGATCGAGGACGCGGCCGACAAGGCTGGTCGCTAACCTGGGAACGTCCGGGCTCACGTTCCGCAACCGTGGTAACACGGTGATGGGACGTGAGACACGGGGTCGTCCAGACGATATCTGACGAAATGCGCCGGCCGCCGAATTGAAGCGGGACGGAAATGGGGCGGGGCGATGGTTGGAGATTGGATTGACCGGTTGTTCCGCCTTGTCGACGGGTCTGAACGTCCGACGTGGGACGTCGAACTGAAGCAGTACGGCTGCTCGCCCTCGCCGGTCTTCACTCCAGCCTTCCTCGAAGCTCAGGCTGGCAGGCGGTGGGCACCGGAGACCGCGGACACCAAAGCGGCCGCCTTGCTGCACCTCGAACTGACCAGCCGCATAAGTACCCAGGAGATCGGATACTCGAGCGGCGTGGAGACGTCCGCGCTCGAAAGCCTGCGTGCCCTGTTCGATCGCAGCAGGACGATCTGCATCGATCATCCCGGTGCCGTGCTGTTCGAGACGCTTACCTGGTTCGTCCTAAACCACCACGTGCGACCCTTCACGTCACGTTGGCATCGTCGCAACACGGCAGGCGGTCTGCGCGCGTTGGACGACACGGACGAGTTCCGGATCCAGCTGGCGGAGCTCAGGCTGACATTGCGTCGGTTCGATCATCTGCTGATGAAGTTGCGCGGCGACGCGGAGCCAAGGGAGATTGAACGCGAGGAGGCTGCCGCGATCCGCGAGGAGATGGCCCGGCCGCTGTTATGGGGTCTGGCGAGCGGCAAAACCGGCGACGTGGAGGGGATGCCTGGCGCAACTAGCGAGGTCCGCGCACTTGAGGAACGCGCCGCGATCGATCGGCGGCGCATCCATTACGGCCTACAGAGCCCTTCGGATCGAGCCACTGGCCTGGCCCTTTCGGGTGGCGGCATCCGCTCGGCTACGTTCGCGCTCGGTGTCCTCTCCGTATTCTCTAGGAAGGGCATCCTTCCACAGTTCGACTACGTTTCCTCCGTCAGCGGCGGTGGGTATCTAGGCGCCTTCCTGACCAACTATCTCGAGAGCGTCGACGGCGTTGGGAGGGGTCGTCATGCAAACGAGGGAGTTGCTTGTCAGGGCGACGCGGCCAAGCCATCGGACACGATAGGACTACGGCCCGGTGAGAAGCCGTTCGAAGTCGGAGATCGCGATTCGCAAATGATAGGCGGCATCCGGCAGAACAGCCGGTACCTTGCGTCCGGGCCGGTTTGGGACCGGTGGTCCATCGCGATCGCCCAGGCGGGCGGGCTCCTGAACAATCTGCTTGCGCTTTCTGCCTTAGGTTCCTTGGTTGCTTGCGTTCTGGTCCTGATCGAACCGCTTTGGAGCGGAGCAGCGCCTATTGACCAACATTCTCCAGCTTGGACGCTGGTGGCAATACCTCTACTGACGATCCTGTTGTCACCATTGCTCGCATGGTGGGGCGGGCCAAAGGCCCGGTGGCCCGACTTGATGCTTCTAACGGTGTCGGGCGCGACGGTTGCATTACTCGCCGCAATTGCTTGGCACGGCGTCGTAACGACCTACACAGCTTGGGTTTCAGACAAACCCGAGCGGGTGGTCGCGGTGCTTGTGGCTCCGCTCTTAGTGCTCGTCTCGGGCATCGCGCTCGGAAGAGTGCTGCCGCGCAGTCGCCCCGTCGCGCGGTGGATCGCACGGGCGGCGGCGCCTGCACTGCTTCTCGCCATAGTGGTCAATTTCGCTTGGTTTCTACGGCTGTGTTCCAGCCCACGGTGGTTCTGGGGGTCGGCGACGGCCACGCTAGGCTTACTGATCTACTATTTCGTACTGTTGGATCTGAACGTGACCGGGTTGCACCGCCACTACCGGCGGAAGCTGACTGACGCGTTCCTGATCGTCGATGGCGCAAAGCCCGGCGAGATAAAGGTCGAAGACCGGCTACTCACCGAGCTGGCACGCAGCGGGCTCGGGCCATATCCGATCTTTAACTGCGCGCTCAACGTTCCCGCCTCCAAAAGGCCGGCGATGAGGGGGCGGTTGACCGACTTCTTCTCCTTCACCCCCGACTACACCGGCAGCCTAATCAGCGGCTACTATCCGACCTCGCAATGGGAGGAGGCGGAGCCCGACCTTACCGTCGCCACGGCCATGGCGATCTCAGGGGCGGCGATCTCTCCGCAGATGGGCCTTCAGAACCAGGACCAGTTCAGTTTCTGGCTCGCCCTGTTGAACGTTCGACTAGGATACTGGCTGCGGCGTCCCGACGGAAAACGGCGCTGTTTCGTGCGACGGCCCGCACTCTGGTATCTGCTTCGCGAGTTGATTGGGAAGATCAATGAGCGTTCGGATTATCTGAACCTGTCGGATGGCGGCCATATCGAGAACCTGGGGATCTACGAGCTGCTTCGCAGGCGCTGCAAGTTCATCGTTGCGGTCGACGGCGAGCAGGATCAGCACATGACGTTCCACGCGATCGCCAACCTCCAGCGGTTGGCCTCGATCGACCTCGGGGTTCGGATCGACATCGACCTGGAGGCACTCCGTCTGGATGAGAACGGGCTCAGCCGTTCGCATTTTCAATTCTGTCGGATACACTATCCCGACAACGAGATCGGATACCTGGTCTACCTGAAGCTCTCTCTCACCGGGAACGAGGGGGAATTCCTGAGGCGGTTTAAGACGGACGAACCCGACTTTCCTCATCACCCCACCGCTGATCAGAATTTCACCGAAGCGCGGTTCGAGGCCTACCGAAGCCTCGGCCAGCACGTCGGCGAGAAGCTGTTCGTCAAGAGCATCGTCGGCGATATCGGGGTGGACGGCGAGGTTTCGATCGACGAATGGTTCGCGCGGTTCGGGTGTAGCTTCCTGGACCCGGCGCCGAGCGGTACCGGCTAGCTTGGCACCGTCGGGAGCGCCGTAGCCTCAGAGGAGTACGACTTTGGCCATGACCCTATCGATTGTGACAGCGCCAGCGCCACTGCCGGAGGAGCCGTCGCGACCCAAGGTATACCTCGGCGGCAGCATCGACATGGGTGGCGCCCCGGACTGGCAGGCCGACGTCATCGCCGCGCTGGAGGGCGACGACGTGATCGTTCTCAATCCGCGACGGCCTGACTGGAACACGGACTGGGCGCCAGATGCCTCCGAGCCTCACTTCCGTCAGCAGGTCGAATGGGAACTCGCCGCGCTCGAAGCGGCGGACGTCATCCTCCTTCATCTGGCAGCGGATACGAAGAGCCCGATCAGCCTGCTGGAACTCGGTCTGCATGCAGGCTCGGGCAAGCTGATCGTTCACTGTTCCGAGGGTTACTGGCGGAAGGGGAATGTCGACATAACTGCCGAGAGATACGGAATGGAGCGCGTCGACACTATCGACGAACTCATCACGGCCGTGAGGCGCAGGATCACGAAGATCGAGGCCGATAAGAACTCGTAGGCCTGTGCTCGAACGCCCCTGCCGGAAGATCCGTCGCGCGGGACGGGCCAAGTTATCGACGGGCGTCCGACGGGGGTATCTCCGACCACAAAGGTGGACCGCCACGCGAACTCCGTTAGGTATGCGGCTATGAAGCTACTGTTCCTCGGCGGTTTGCCCGAAGGTCACGATGAGGGCGCCACCGGACTGCTGGCTTCGACGATGGGGAGACTTGGCGAGATCGTTGTCGACCTCGGACACGACGTAGTGATCTGCAGCCCATACCCGGGAACGATCGACCGCGAGATCGTACGTGGCGCCGCGTCGTCTCAGAAAAAGCCGACCATCGAAATACATTATCCCGATCTCGAGGGGGTCGGACGGGCGGTCCATGACCTTGGAGACGAATTCTCCATCGAGCTCAATGCCGTTCGGCATGTGGCAAGCACTGACCCGAGCAGGGAAAGTGTGACGTACGCTTGGCTTCTGTCACAGCTGTCCGCCCTGGATGCGGCGCACGTCGTCATCACGGCAGGGGGAAACCTGTCCGGTTCCGCCAACCTGCTGCTGCATCTGGCGGAGGCGCGCGGAAAGCCAGTACTCCCGTTCGGACATCTCGGTGGTGTTGCTGCCAGGTATCTTGAGAGGAAGCGTTACGCGTTACGCGACGCGCTAGGAGACATCGAGCCTTGGCTTCATCGTCCCGAACCGATGGATCAGTTCGGAGACGTCCTGGAGCGGCTGATGGACACCGGCCGAACGCTGGCCATGGGAGGGGACCGCAGTCCGCGCTTCTTCCTCAGCTATCCGCGCGATCGGCAGGCCGAGGCCGACCTGGCGGAGACCATATTCAGGCGTCGTGGCCTCACGCTTCTAAGGGACGACCTGACGTTCGACCCAAGCGGAGAGGTTCAGGCGGAGATAGTCAACACCATACGCAGCTCGGACGTGTTCGTGGCGTTGTGGTCGAATAGCTACGCCTGCAGTCCATGGTGTCACGACGAGATGGAGTTGGCGCTGGAACTGCGAGGTCTGGGAAAGATCGAGATCTGGCTGATGCGGCTCGACGACACGCGTATCGTTCCACGCGGCGCGCGAGGCATCCTCACGCATTGTGGCCGGACGCGAGAGGAGTTCCAGGCGAGCCTGCTGGGGCTGATCGAGCGAAGGACCTAATCTGAACCGCGGGGATATCCCCCGCATGTATCGGGCTGAGCAGATCCGCTTGGCGCAGCCGATCAGCGCGACAGGCCCTACTTCGCCGTTCCTGGGGCCTCGCGAAACGTGATCGTGCGGTTGTTGAGGTCCGCGACGATCGTTCCGCCGCGATGCCGTCTGAGTTCCCGGAACAATGCGAATCCCCTCAGGATCGCTTGCTCCCACATCCACAGCGGTCGGCTTCGCACTTCGTAGTCGCGAACCATCTCGTGCACGGTCTTCAGCAGCGCGAAGTCGAGGCTGTCGACCTGCTCGAAGGCGTTGTGGCGCAGTCCATGCGCGAAGACCCAGTTCGAGATGCCCTCCTCGGTGATTATCGCCCGCGCGCCGTCCTGCTGTTCGTCAACACGCCCGTCGCTTTTCCGCTTCACCTTGAGCAATGCCCGCAGAACGGGTGACCAGCCGAGGATCGCTGCGAATGCCAGATGGAAGACGTCGTGGAAGCGGTAGTCGTCGTTGCCGGCGCTGTTGTCGGTAAGTCGGTCGCCCACGTTGACGCCGTTTATCGACTGGAAGGCGTACGTCGTGCCATTCACCTCACGCTCGCGGAAGACCATCTGCACGTATCTGGGCAGCTGCTCGTCGGGATGGAACGAGTCGTCGTAGAGCGCGCCCCAGTCCTTATGCACGGGCCAACGGTCGAGGAGCTTGACGAGATTGCCCGTCGCGGCGACTTCGAGGCTAACATGGGCCATCGCGGCCGCCTCCACCAGCGCTCTGAACACGAGAGCCAGATCGCGGCCCAGTTCGCTCTCGACATCTGGCCGCGAGGACTTGCTCACGACGTCTCCCGCGCGCGCGGCTAGCGCAAGCAGCGCCGTCTGCACGGCGCCGTTCGAAGCGGGCTCCTCGAAGAGCGCCGCCTGCGGCTCGAGATCGGAGAAGCTTGTCTCTTCGGCCCGCCCGGGCGCAGGTTCGATCCCACGCGCGAGATCCGACAGGGAAATGCTGGCCGCCGTCGCCACGTTCGCAAGATACCACAGCACGTCGCCCGTCTCTTCGATCGCCGCGCTGGCGTAGGCGACATAGGCGCCCCGGTCGCGCTGCTTCTTCTTGAGTTCGCTGAGCAGACTGCCGACTTCTCCGTGTAGGCCAAGCAGGAGGAAGCGGAAGAGTTCTGCCCCCACGAGGTCGCCCTTGTAGGTTCGCAGCGCGTATCGCTGGTATTCGTTCAGGGACAGCGGGCCATCTGCGTCGGACCCTAGTTCGTGCCGTATCCGGGTCAGCGCCGTCATGCCGGCACCATGGACGATTCGCCTGAAGGGGGGATGCCGAAAAGGTCTGGGGAGGAGGGGAAGTCGGGCACGTCGAGTCTCCACCGTTCTGGAAAGCAAGGCCTCGGCAGCGCGATCTGTCTGGCCTTGTAGGACTGTTTGATGCGCGTGCGTCCTGAGATTCCCGGTATTTCAGGGTGGGCGACGCGTGCGTACTTGGAGATCTCGCAGAACAGGTTCTGACAGTCGATCGGCATGAGGCGTCGACCGAAGAGGCCGGGAAAATCGAGGCCCCGCCGCTCGAACTCGCGCTCCTGATTTTCGCAGGTCCAGTGAATGACGTCCTCCGCCGACCTTCCGCCGACAGTCTCGAAGCATTTCGAGATTCCATCCAAGGCACCTGGACCTGCGACGACGAAGCCGTCCTCTCCGTGAGCGACGATCGATGAGTAGTTGAGGTCGATCGCGAACTGGAAGGCCAGGAAGCGACCGAGGCCGGGGTAGTCGAGGAGGAGGCGGTAGATCGCCTCAAGGGTTTCCGAGGAGGCGACCCGAGCGGGGACCTGATCGGCCATCATCCGTCCCAGCAGGGCGAGATGATTGGCATGCTTGCGGACGGCGCCGAAGTGGGGTGCGGGCATGATGTACGCGGCCGAATATAGCCGACGTCCCATCGCGAAGGCCTGGTCGAGTACTTCGTTGATCTGATCGAGGGAGGATGACTGCCAGGACACGGTACCGACCTCGCGCTCGATCAACTGCCACGTCTCGATGCGGTTGAAGAACTTGAAGAGCATCGTGCGGAAGAACAGTTCGTCCGGCGCCTGGGATCGCAGCGGGCCGTGCTGCACATCGGCGATGAGATACTGGCTCACCCGGTCTGCGGCCCTGTAGGCGTTGGTGAAGCGGTAGTGATCGAGCACCGGATCGATCGTCCATGGGCCTTGGTCGCCCCGAAGCCGCCGAAGGTACATGTCCTGACGCTCGGCGGCGAACCGCCAGTAGCTATCGAAAACTTTGGTAGGTCTGAGTGGCGGCATGGACGCCGTTCTAGGCGCTTGCGGCGTCCATGCAATCGCCCGTCCGCGAGCCTTCTGCCGAAGCCTTGGCTTAAAGTTTGAATAGTGCGCTCCGAACCGTAGCACCGGGGTTCGAGACGGTGTAGCTTATCGACAGTCGTTGAATCAGAGGGCCAGATGTCGGACAAGATCTGCAACGTATTCATCAGCCACATCCATGAGGACGACCACAGGCTGCAGCCGCTCAAGGACTTGCTCAAGACCAAGGGATGCGAGGCGCGCGATAGTTCGATCACTTCCGAGAAGCCGAACAACGCGAAGGATCCGGACTACATCATGAACGGCATTCTCAAGCCGGCTATCGATTGGGCGGGGACCATGGTCGTCCTGGTGTCGCCTGACACGAAGGACAGCGACTGGGTCACCAAGGAGATCGAATACGCCCACGAGCAGGGCAAGAACATCGTCGGCGTGTGGGATGACGGGGAGACGGGTTGCGAGATTCCCGAGGCGCTCCAGCAGTTGGCGGACCACATGGTCCCATGGGACGGCGAACAGATTGTGGACGCGATATTCGACCGTCTGGATGGGTGGCGCGATCCGCAGGGGCAACCGATGGAGCCGAGGTCCATTCCCCGGTACCGCTGCTGAGTATGGCGCTTTACAGCTACGTCCTCGATCACGACTTCGGGTTCGCGCCCAATCCCTTCTTCGGCGTCTGCACGCTTGCGACCTGCAAGCCACAGATTCGGGAGCGCGCGGCGATCGGCGATCATGTGATGGGCACCGGTTGCGCCAAGCGGGGGAGGTCCGGCCGTCTGGTGTACATGATGCGGGTGGACGGGGTCACCGACTACGACGCCTACTGGGCCGATGAGCGGTTCACCCGGAAACGTCCGGTACTCGGGCGGGGGGTGGCCCACGCATTCGGGGACAACATCTACCACCGGGACGAGGACGGTGCCTGGCAGCAGGCGAATTCGCTTCACACTTTTCCCGACGGAACCCCGAACCCCTACAACCGCGATCACGACACCCACTCGCGCAAGGTCCTCGTCGGGCACGAGTTCGTCTACTTCGGCGGCCAAGGACCCGAGATCCCCGCGGACTTTCGAAACTGGAGGGGGGATGACGTCTGTAGCGGCCGGGGCTACCGGCGGCACTTCGAGGACGGCTTGGCGGAGGCCGTCATCGACTGGGCCATGGGGCTGGGGCATGGTCGGGTCGGTATGCCCGCGGACTGGGCACGCCTTCATCAACGTCAAGCTTAGGTCGGAGCCCCGCCTGTTTTTGCGAGCCTGACGCGTGCGTATGCCGGGACCCGCCGTAGACCCCGCTTTCATTGGTACGGCAGACCATTGTCCCACCGTTCCAGGCAAAGCCGGCACCGCACCCAACGCCCGTGACGTGACGAAAGCGACCATCAGCCGCCGTCGAGCAGGTCGGCGATCTCCTGGGCGATGTCGTCGACCGTGTGTGTTGCCGTGCTTCGCGCGACCTTGTCGGCAAGCGGAGCGCTGAAGTCTATCACTTCCTGCTTGGTGATCCCATGCCAGATGGGCAGCAGTATCTGTTCGCCGGAGATGGTCCGGGACACGATCCCGTCCAGTTCGTAGTTGGTCCACCCCTTCGAAACGAACGCGGGCGACAGGACGACGAGCCCGACCCGGCTCCGAGCTAGGCCCCTGTCGATCTTCTGGCGGAGGCTGTCGCCGATGCGCAGCGTGAACTCGTCGTACCAGACCCTCAGTCCCTTGGCGACGAGGGCGTTGGCCAGCGACCTGACGATCGTGTCCTTGTCCTCGGACGCGTGCGAGATGAAAACGTCATATGCGGCGTCCGAGTCTGCGACGGTCGGTGGTGGATCCCGGACCAGACCTGGAACAGACGACAGCGGCGCTTCGCGGATTTCTGGGAGCGGGCCGGGGATGACCCGTACCGATGCATTAGTGCTTCCTCTCAGCCCCTGCATGTCGACGACCACGTACCAGCGCCCCGAATTAGGTATCTGGAGCCTCAATGGAGATTGCTTTGCCAGACCTCCGATATATCGGTGTCCTCTACCGTTCTTGTAGTTGGAGAACTCGGAACTGGTCATCAACCTGACGTTGGCGCCGCTGGTCAGCGTAACCTCAACGATCTGACCTGATTTGACTTGGCCTAAGTCGAAGTGAAGATAGTTCAATGATTAACTCCTAAGTCCAGCTCTAGGGGTACTTGGGTAGTAAGGACGATAGAGCAATGCGACTATCTGGCAACGGGCATCGGCTTCACGGAGTCGCGCGGCATGTTCAACTTCTACCACATCCTTGCCCCGGCAGAGGATAATGCCGATCGTGGGTACAAGGTTCATCGGGACAGGTTAGCATCGTGCGATGGCTGTGACAGCTAGAGACGAACTGAAGGCATGTGATGACCCTCCCGGATAACCGATTGCCGCGAGGCCGATGAACGGCCAGCATGATCCGATGAAGGGTATTTTTGAGATCAGCGGCGCGTCGCGGTATGACGACCTTATCGCCGAGCGATACCATTTTCCGCGGATCTATCTGCGCGCAGCGGAGGCGTGTATCGGCGACTGGATTGTCTACCGCGAGACCGGCTCGGGAGGCGGCCGCATGGCTTACATTGGAGTGGGCCGCGTACGTGAGATTGATGCGGATCCCGCTGACAGCCGTCTCTTCTATGCGCGTATAGATGACTTTCTCGAGTTTGATCGTCCCGTGCCATATCGAGATCCGGACGGCCGCTTTCTGGAGCGCATGCTGCGTGAGCTGGACAGCCCTGCGATTGCCGGGCGGGCTCTGCGGGGGAGATCGGTTCGCGCTCTCGACGACACCGACTTCGCGATCATCGTGGACCGGGGCCTAACTGACACGTTGTCCGCGGAGGCTGCCGTGAGGCTAGAGCTGGATTCGCGATATCTCGATGAATCGACAGCGGCCTTGCTTGCCGAGCCGCCCGGGGAGCGTCGGATTGCGCAGCTTCTCGTGAACCGCAAAGTGCGTGACGCCGCCTTCCGAGGTCACGTGTTGGACGCCTATGACAGCCGTTGCGCCGTTACAGGCTTGCGAATGGTCAATGGCGGCGGGAAGGCCGAGGCGCAGGCTGCGCATATTTGGAGCGTTGCCGAAGGTGGTCCCGACGTCGTTCAAAACGGCCTTGCGCTTTCCGCAACTGCTCACTGGTTGTTCGATCGCCATCTCATCAGCCTCGATAATAATTATCGGTTGCTGGTCTCGCACAACAAAGTGCCTTTCGAGCTGATCCGGCTATTCCCTGCTCCAGGAGAGCGTGTGCACCTGCCTACGGATCCACGCCTGCATCCGCGCCAGGATTACATTGCGCGGCATCGCGCACGCTTTGCCGGCCTTGATTGATGGCGGCAGGGACCGATGTGATATCCAACTACGACGATCATGCAGATGCATTGGCGGAGCGCTATGAGGCAGTATCGTCCGAAGCGATGTTGGCCGACGTGCTTTCGACCCTGCCTCGACCCGCGGAAGGTCGGATAGCCCTTGATATTGGGGCAGGTACCGGACGCGATGCCGCTTGGCTCGGTGAGCTAGGCTATCAAGTGGTAGCAGCCGAACCCGCAGCTGGCATGAGGCGGTTTGCCGCGGAGCGACACGGTGATGCCGGTATCCGCTGGGTCGACGACGCGTTGCCCGGGCTTGAGCGGACGCATGCGCTCGGGCTTTCTTTTGACCTCGTCCTGCTGTCGGCTGTCTGGCAGCACGTCGGGCCTGCAGACCGAGCCCGTGCCTTTCGCAAGATATCTACTCTGATGAAGCCTGGCGGAACGCTCATCATGACGCTTCGCAACGGGCCGGCACCGACGGGCATGGAGATGCACCCTACCTCGACGACGGAGGTTGAAGGCCTTGCACGATCGTACGGGCTAGAGGTGCTGGGTGTGTCGCGATCAGCGGACCAAGGCGGCAGGCCCGAGGTGATATGGGACGTTATGGCAATGCGCATGCCGGACGACGGCACGGGCGCACTGCCACTTGTCCGCGGCATCGTGCTGTCGGATGGGAAGTCGTCGACCTACAAACTGGCTCTGCTCCGCGCCGTCACTCGTGTTGCCGAGTACGCGCCCGCCGCGGCGACGCCAGCGCCGGACGGCCGGGACGCTGTCGAGGTGCCGCTTGGCCTCGTGGCACTAAACTGGATCCGAATGTATCTGCCGCTCGTGCGTGGCGGATTTCCTCAAGCACCGGGTAACCGCGGTACGGTCGGCCTGAGCTTCGCCAAGGATGGCTTTGAAGCATTGTTGGCGCGCAACGCTGCTCAAGCCGATTTACGCGTGGGCGCGACGTTCGACGCGGAGGGGGCGCTGGCGGTAATGTCTGCGATATCGCACGCAGCTGACACGATCGCGAAGATGCCCGCCAACTTCACGCGCTATCCAAACGGCGGTGCGCCTGTGTTCGGTGTGACCAAGGCGCGTCCGGGTCGAACGCTCTCGACAATACTCGACCTTGAAACGCTGCGTGGATGGGGACTGCTCGAAATCCCCGGGCATCTATGGCGCGCGATGTCTCGCTTTTCGTCATGGATCGATCCGATGCTAGTTGCCGAATGGAGCCGGCTTACGCGCAGTTACGGCGATCGGATGGGCTTGGAAGTCGGTCCAGGGGCGGTCGAGGGGGCATTGGCCTGGATCGAGCCGGGGCGCACGACAGCCTTCGGTCGAGACCTTGTGCGCAGGCTTATTGAGCAGGGCAAGAGTGTCCGCTGTGTCTGGACCGCGGAGCGATTGCGTATCCGTGGCTACGACGTCGATCATTGCCTGCCGTGGGCAGTCTGGCCGTGTGGCGACCTATGGAACCTCATGCCAGCCCAGCCGCGGATCAACCGTCACGAAAAGCGAGACCGGCTACCGTCCGGGGCCGCGATGAGAGGTGCGCGTGCAAGCATCATCGCATGGTGGGAAATGGCATACCTCGAGAATGAGGCGTTGCGATCGCGGTTTCTTCGCGAGGCGGCCTCTGCGCTTCCAGTAGCCGGAGGATCTAGTGCAGCTGCGGTGTATGATGCGCTAGACTGGCGGCGACTTCGGCTTCGCCAAGACCAGCAGGTCCCGGAATGGACGCCTTCGACGATGAGCCGTGGGTCGGCGATCGCAGAATAGTCGTAAAACGTCTATTCGCAGCCAATTCCGTCACCGTCGCGGTCGAGCCTTGGACTATAGCCGGGATCGCCAGCGCGGATTGGCGCAGCGCCTGCAGCTCGTGCGGCGCTGCAGTTGGCGAATGCCCTTCCGGTTCCGCCGCTGGACAAGAGTCCAAGCGAACGCTGCGGAGTTCCGCTTCCGCTAGGCGATGGTCCGCGGTGGCAGTGATAGCCGGTCCCGCCTTTCCGGTCATTGTGGCACCCCTGCGCGTTTAATCCGCCGGATGTCGCGTAGCCGGTCGAGGTCGCGCTGATCCCTAGTAGTACAGCCATCGCCGCTCTGAGCTTTTTGTTCAAGAATGTTCCCCCAGAATGATGCTATCGGTCGGACAGCGAAGGGCAACAGTGACTGGGATCATTCTCGATCCTTGTAAAAATGGTCGTCATAAACTCGGCAGCTAGGGCGGAGGCCCGCACTGAACGAACGACCGATGTTAGGACGCATCAGTCGGGTCCTGGATGTCCGAAAGTCGGTCTGCCCTCGGCAGTTCGGCCGAGGCAGCTCACGACCAACATACGGTTTCAATGTGGCGCCGGGAATGTCTGATCTGCTCCGGAGCCGCCATTCCTGTTCGGTCGAGCGGTAAGGCAGCAGTGCGCCCCCATTCTTGCCTTACAGTCCAACGTTAAGCGATCCCAAAAGCGTTCGCTGTGCTTACGTTACCACTAGAGACACGTTTAGGCAGCGTCGGCTAGAAGGTCGACGCTGACGGTTCACCGTCACTCAATGGCTCCTTGGCAGGGGCGCAGACGCTAGGACGATATGATGTCATCGGATGAGGCGCCACCCGAGCGCGCTCCTCTTAAACCGGCGCCCGACGTTCAGAAATTTCTAATCTCGGCGTCCTGTCATATTGCCGGGCGCCTCGATACGCCCAATCTCCTTATTGCCGACGCGATGCCCGGTCTCGGAAATCGCGCGACGTATCACCGACTGCGAAGCGCGAACAATGCCCGGGCGGTATTCGCGCTGGTGTTCCGCACCAACCCTGGCGATCAGGGCGGTTTCATTATACCGCAATATGACTCGGTGGCCGAGCAGGTCTGCGGCTATCTCAGCCTGTTCTATGGCAAGCGCTTCGACAGCCATGGGGCGATTGAGAATAGTGGATTGTTCGGCCTTCCTGACCTGCGCGCGCTCGACCTTTTCTGCGATCCGCGCCTACCACAAAACGGCAGTGTGCCCCGCGTCGATTTCGGGCTTCCGCTTGAGCTGGAGCGGTTCGCCGCGATGCTGCCCCTCCTGTTTTCCGCGCCCGGCGGCGACCCGCGCCTCGTCCCGTTCCACACGGCACTAAAATTCTACCAGCAGGCGCTATGGGCGGCCGAGCATGACATGGAGATCGCCTATCTACACCTGATCAGCGTCGGAGAGATATTAGCTGGGTCCCTCGAGCTCGACGAGGCATCTCTATTGGATGCCCAGACCCGCGCGTTGCTCGCGCGGATCGAGGCCGAGATGCCTGATGGGGCGAAGACCGCGCGCATCTTGCGAAGCAAGCTTCGCGGCATCAAGCGGCGCTTCGTCCTCGGCCTGGCGTCGCTGCTCGACCCTGCCTTTTTCGAGCAGTCGCAGGCCGGGCCTAGCTTTGCCCGGTTGGAAGCCAAGACGATCACGAAGCGGCTTTCCGCCGCCTATGATCTTCGTAGCCGGTACGTGCATACGGGACAGAGCTTTGGGATTGTCGTTGGGCCGCGTAGCATGGACTGCGAGGAGGTCCAGCCGGGAAAGCCCATGCACGCGGATAAGGAATTCGCGAAGGCACTGGCCTGTGCCCCAACATATATCGGGCTCGAGCGCATCGTTCGCTACTGCCTGCTACGCTATCTCGAGACGGTGGGTCTGCAGCTGCCCGTCCGGTAAGTCGCGGTCGACGCGCAAGCCTTGTGGCCACCAGGAACGGCGACGTGACGTTCTAGACACGCAGCAGAGGGCTCGGATTGGCCTTGGACGCGACAATCGTCAGGCCGTCCTTGGCACGACTCAGCGCCACATAGAGGAGGCATCGCACGTCGTGCTTGTCAGGAAATGTCTTGGCATCGACTGGCATGAGAATGACGTTGCCGCACTCAAGCCCCTTGGCCTTGTGAATATTGCTAATCGCCTTTGCCGGGAGCTGTGGCCGTACGAATGTGCGCCGGTTGGTCAGTTCAGCCAATCCTGCTTCGACGTCGTCAAACCGACCGAGATGCACGGCATCCCAATATTCACTGAAATGATCGATCTCGATCTCTCGAAACGCCGGATCGCTGCCCCTGAGGGCGTAAACCACAGCTGAATGTCGTCTTGTGGGTCCTCGCGTCGAGGAGGGGCGCGACAGTTCGCGGGGCGAGCGGAATCGGACAGCAATTCATCAACGCCGCCGAACTGTGCGTCAACGGAGCCATTAAATCGGTTTGAGCTAAGTACCAGATGATAGCCGTACACTTGGTACTAGCAGGCCTTTGCCGCTTAGCGTCCGCGCAGCGCCCTCTGTGCGCCCGACAGTCGGCCGCGCTTGCGCGATGCCGGGTTAACCCGCGCAGGCACATCTGCCGACGGCGGGCCGAAGGGGGAGAAGTTCATCGTGGAGAAGAGGCTCGACACCGACAGATTCTGCTCCTTTACGAAGTTCATGAAGGCGTCGGCAAAATAGCTGTGGTCGGCGCCAGGAAAGGAGAAGGAAAAACGCGGCGAGCGGCCATCGCCATCGTCATCATGGTCGAGGAAGCCCCACCCCTTCAGGAGCCGCACATCGATCAGCAGATCCTGCGTGTCCCGATACTTGCGACGCACTAGATCGACGTTGACTTCATAGCCGTCTCCGAAGCCGCGGCGGTGCTCGCTCTCGTCCATCATCCACCCGAGCAGCCCGCGCGATAGGCGCGGCAGAAGCTCGAGCCGGTCGATAAAACCGTTGAGCGCCGCCGCCGCCTCCTCCGCGGAGTCGAACAGGTTATCGGTTTGTTCGCTCGCCACCCAGAGAGTGGCGTCAGATCGCGTGACGCGAGGCAGGCTTTCGACCAGATCGGCCGTATTCGTTTCGAATTTACCATCGATCTCCGGTTCGAGTTCGATGCGAATTTCGCGGCGCTCCTGCTGAAGTTTCTGTTGGACCGCCCGGATGGTCTCGATGTCCGTGTTCATAATGAGCTGGCCGAGCTCACGCATGCCGAGGATGTTTGCTTCTTCGAAGGCCTTGCACTTTTTCGCGAGCGTCGGGTCGATCGTATAGCCCTTCTGGCGCTCGCCGATCACGAGGATGTAAAAGGCATCATAGAGTCTGAGCTGATCCGGTTTGATTTTGCGGAGCGTCTCATTGACTTTGGTTCCGTCGGCCCGCGAGGTAATCTGATAGGCGATCTTGCGCTTGCTGGTCTTGTCGCCAAGGTCGAGGCCGGGCTCGTTCTTACGAGCCGTGTTCAGATTGACGAGGTTGGAGCCGAGCGTTTCGTTGAGAATATCACGGAAGAAATTCTCCAGCAGCACGTTGAGATCGTACTGCTTCAGATCGCAACGGAACTTCACCTGATGGGAAATGGCATCCAGATCGTCGATGATTTGTCCGATAAATGTACCCCTGCTCGACACCGCTGATGCTCCGCCTCGTTTGACTTTGGGCGGAGAAGATAGGGTAGAATTCGATCAAGACCATCCTGCGTTTGCGCGCGTGGCGATCTTTCGGTGAAACGATAAATGGGCCCGCTTCGCGAGATGGAAGCGAACCCCTTGGCGGAAGTGGCTATCGAAGCGGGTCCGTAGCTGCTGGCTTGCTGCCGATCAGGCGACCAGAGCCGCATCCGCTAGCTGCTCGGCCCTGCCCCGGCCACGCGGCGCGCCGCCGCAGTACGGTACGGCTCGTCTATCCCGATGCGGTGATGACAGTAACGGGGGAGTACCACAATTGGGTGCTTGAGCGCCGTGACCGCTTTCCATCCGATTCAAGACCTCCGCGGGGCCGATCTGGCCGCCGAAGCAGCCGCGGGGCCGAGATGAACGGGCGTCCGGAGTTGGAGAGCGGTGAGGGTGGCCTGAATGACCGCAACTGGGTCTTAGGAGCACAGCTCTCTAATCCGACGCATATGATCTTGTAGGCATCTCTCTCGGGGCGAAGCGCGCATTGCATCCCAGCGACTTTACCTCTTACCAGCCATCTCA
>Ga0308164_10002417_pt1 | contig 18650 bp, 16 predicted proteins | sample PhyTR2_FD_201031 | JGI IMG/M metagenome (GOLD analysis project Ga0308164, IMG submission 201031) | Phyllosphere microbial communities from UC Gill Tract Community Farm, Albany, California, United States - DLSLT.R2 | ecosystem: Host-associated > Plants > Phyllosphere > Unclassified | place: USA... | reverse complement strand
CGTGTGCAGGATGCGGTCGACGAACAGCGCGCCCGAAGCCTTGTCGAACTCGTACTTCACGGGCTCGCCGCCGGTCGGCACTTCGATGATGACGTTCAGGTCTTCGGGCGGGTTCTTGCCGGTCGGAATGAGATCGATACGCATGGCGGTCCTTTCGATATGCCGATGCCGGCGCTCCACGGTTTGGAGAGCGGCCGGCATCGGTAAGATACAGCGGCTGGTCAGCGCGGCGTCACCAGCTTGTTCAGCCCGCCGTCACCTGTACCCACCTTCTGGAGCCGCGGATAGCGCGGGCCGTCATGGTAATCGAGCAAGATGTCGCGGAATCGGTCGTCGAACCAGTCGATCCATTCGGCCGTAGCGTAGTAGACGGCTTCGACGCTGCGCCATGGTACGCGCCGGTGGATCGCATCGGCTTTGTAAAAGGCCGTTAATCGTCTCGGCCAAAACGTTGCTTAGCCTTATGTCGCTTTGATATATGATTGCACCTTAGGGGTTGCGCTCGCGCATTGTATGGCTAGTCGCGGCGGGCTTCCTCTGTTCGTGCTCTTCACATGCGCTCGTCGCGGCATTGATTTAAGCCAGAATGGCCTTATTGGGATCGTATCGTAGCGGGTTGAGCCTCCCCAAGACGCCTCCCCGCTGCGGTGCCCCAGCTAACGCACGCAGCTACTTTCAGATTGCAAGCCAAAGTACGTTAACGGTAAGCTGCTCTATGGGAACGATCTTTCGGCATATTGCTGCTTTAACCCTCTGGACCTTGTCCATTGTCCCAGCGCAAGCCGCGGTGACAATAACATTTTGGAGCCACGAGTTAGGTAACAGCTTCCCGCATGCATTCTTTACATTACGCGGAATACCTGAAAGCGGCGGAGTTGCCGTAGATAGCACATTTGGCTTCACAGCTAAGACCGTCAGTCCTGCTCTTCTGTTCGGACCGGTGGCGGGAAAGATTGACGTCGCACGCCGAAGCTATGTATCGAGCAGCGATGCGCAGTTTTCGGTAACGATGACCGACGCCCAATATGGTGACGTGCTCGGTTTAGTTGACGCATGGAGTGAAGGTAAGCCAGAGGGAGTTTAACGCTTGGGAGATCATAATTGCGTCACGTTCGTTAAAGAAGCAGCGCGTCGGGTAGGGCTTATCGGGCTTGATAAACCCGGCCTGATGAAAAGGCCGCGTTCATACCTTAAGGCAATACAGGCGGAGAATGCGGGGCGTGTTACCGCCATTGGGATGCATGGCAACGTGTGGCTTAATGCTGTGGTCGGTGAGGCGTTAGTAAGCCAGCGAACTGAAGCGATCAGCCATGCAGAGCCTGCGCAATAGTCCAAGCTCGTGTTCTTTCTTGGCCGCTGGCGATAACGCGCGGGACCGACATTGCGAATACCCCACCCTGCCTGCCCGATCGGTCCCATCTGTAAGGCGCCGTGCCGAGATGAACGTGCCGTAGCTGCTGCCCCCTCGGCAGGCAGATAGCTGACAAACCGGTTCACGGTGAACTAGCCCTCCGTCATGCCGAGAACCATACTCTGCATGAGATCTTGGTCTCCATATCCTGCTCATAGTTGAACGTCAGCGTGCCCTTTAAGCCGAGCTCGTCGTCTGCGCACTGGTAGAGCGGATCGCCGCTGTCGCGGTCATGTATTACTTCCCGCGTCGGTATGAATCGCGATAGTGTTGACGGTTGGGTTATATCAGGGTCAAAGCCGGGCAGTTGTTAGGCGCGCGCAGGCTACCCTGCGTTAAATTACTTTCCCCAGCCGATAGCCATTTCCCGCACACGATCGTTACGCCGATGCACGACTGTTGCTCTCATGGCAGTTTGGCCGGCCAGTCTCACGTTCTTGGACGTTTGAGGCTGGCCGTTACCTCAAAGTCCCGTCACCCCCGCCAGTGGCAATGGGCATCGTTGCAACGTGCGCCTTGATGATCGGCGCCGTCGTCCGGTTAGCGGTGTATCCGACGATCGCGCGATGTACGCTATCGCTTCGACTGACTGCCACTCGTGCAGCAGCGCTTCATCAACGAGAGGTATCACATCGTTGCCGGGCTGCGCGGGCGCGGGCTGAACAACGTGTGGTCCTAACGACCTCGTGGTCATGATATCCCGCGCTCGGTTCGACACCATCGACGTGCCGTTCGCGCTATGACAGCATCAACGCTCGCTCGATATTGTTCGTGTCAACGTCGGTTCGCAGTCGTCGCCGACATCGAACCGCGGATCTGCGGGGGTATCTCGGCAACCTCTGCGGTGAGAGCATACCGCGCTGGGCACACCAGTTCCGCACCACTTGGACTGCGCCCGACCGCTCGACCCGCCTGTCGGTCAGTTGGCGTCACCGCAGGGCGATGCTACTCGACATCTATGCACGGACACCGGCATCCCTGCGCAGGACGCCAGCGTACGGCTCGGCGGTTACCTCCTTTTACGGGTCATTGCCCGAAAGTGGAGTTTTGCGTACGCTAAATCAGCACCCGCTCCACCTCGTCCAATGTCACATCATCGGATCTCCGATCGTAAAGCTGGGTGGTGCGGGTAGATGCATGGTTCGCCATCGTCGCCGCGCGCTCCAGGGTGCCCCCGTTTTTCAAATACGCGGTAATCCCGGTTGCCCGGAACGAATGATTGCCAATCGCTGTCTCAATGTCGGCCGCGACGGCACGACGGCGCACCATCTGGAAAGCATTGGCCTGAGGCAGAGGAGTATCGCTTAATCGCTTAGTCCCGCGTGCGATCGTACGGAATAACGGCCCTTTGCGATCATCGCGCAGCGCGCATCCGTCGAGATAGGCGGTCAGATACTCTTCCAGATTGTGGTGGCACGGCATCTCGTGGCGCTTGCCGCCTTTCTCATGCAGCCGCACCCACAGGCGCCGGTTCTGCACGAACACGTCCTCCACGCGCATCCCGAGCGCAGCACCAATCCGCGCGAACGAATACACCATCAGTCCAATCAGCGCCCGATCGCGCAAACCCGCCGGCGTCGTCACGTCAATCGCCACGGTCGGCACGCTCACGTCGCGGCCGAGCTGCTCGATCCATGCCGCGACATGCAGCGGCTGCACGCCCGCGATCGATGTGACACCGCGTGCGTCACACCAGCCCAAAAACTCACCAGCTGCGCGCGCATAGGCGCGGCGCGTATGCGCATTGCGGATCGTGACGGCGAAGAACTCTAGGAAACGGCGTTGGCCGCGCTCGTCAGCCGATGCAACCAGCGCGGGTAGCACCAGGGCCGGGAGCGTCGATGTGATGGCCTGCGTCATGACGTGGCAGCCGGGGCAAGGCGCTCATAGAGCGTGACGACGCCAGGTTTGTCGGCCAACGCAGCACCCCAGTGCTCGAACGGCGCGATTGTCGGCAACCCGACCGAGAGCATCGTCGTAAGCTCGGGCCAGATCCTTTCAGTCTCGGCCACCGTGAACAGCTTGCTGGCATCGTCATCGTCGACATCAATCGCGAGCACGAACATCTCACCGTTGCCATTCGCTGCCACACCCGCGACGACAGAGCCGATCGTCGCCCAGGAGGCCGCGCGCTCGTGACCCGAGATCGCTAGGATCAGGCCGGCTTGAGAGACTGCTTTGACGCCGTTGCGATCTGCCAGGCTACGCAACGTGCGGTATTCTAGCACAGCGAGACCCGGCGGACTGTGGCGTCGCCAACGATGATCTTAGCGACGCCAGCCCCGACGATGGTGTTCACGCGACCAAGGGCGGTTTCGATCGCGTCACCGGGAAAGGTGATCTCGACGACATGCGAGTTGGCGACGGGCAGGCCATCGGCGTTGATGACGATCGGCTGGGGCACGAGCTGGACGCGGTAAATCATCAGCCGACGCTACCCCGACTTCTACATACGATAAAGGACATCAGTCGACCAAATAGGCCTTTTTACTGACGCTTCACTGGACCTAATGACTTCATTATGTGGGCCTTATCCCCCGATCATGCCCTAGTGGTGCGGCCTGCAGCACTTTCCAATGCCTTATAGAGCGCGGTCTTCCCGACATTGATCCGGGTGGCGGCTTCGCGAACGGTTAGTCCCGCTGCAATATGCTCTCGTACCTGGCGCAATTTATCAGGTGTAATGACCGGGCGTCGACCGCCAACGCTCCCTCGCTGCTTTGAGGCCAGCGTTAGTACGTTCTCGGATGAGATCGCATTCGAACTGGGCAAGCGAGCCGAAGATATTAAATACTAGCATCTCACCCGACGTCGTGGTGTCGATGTTGCTGAGTCACCGAACGGAAGCCCACGCCCCGCGCGGCGAGTTCGCCGATTTTCTAAATCAGGTGGCTCATCGAGCGGCGAAGCCGGTCGAGCTTCCAGACAACCAGCGTGTCGCCGGCGCGTAGATAGGCCAGTGCCTCAGTCAGTCCCGGACGATCGGTCTTCGCACCGGATGCGTGGTCGTCGAATATGCGCTCGCATCCTGCTGCGTTCAGCGCATCATGCTGGAGCGCGAGCTTCTGATCGCCGGTAGAGACCCGCGCATAGCCGATCAGCGCCACAACTCATCCCCTTGTGTCCGTTTTCTCATTGATTGGCATTCTGGTCCGATTAGCCATCGTAGGTCCAGGGTTAACGAGACGTTCGTGTTGGCCGCTAGAGGACCGTTTGGGGACAGGGCGGGGTCATAGCGCTGTTGCTTGCACCGCAGCGCGTTGGCTGGTTGGCTGGTTGGCTGGTTGGCTGGTTGGCTGGTTGGAACATCGATAAAGCATGTAAAAATATCCGCCATCAGCGTGCCGTCTTCTTTTCTGCGGCCGCCTTGGCTACGCTCTCGAAGGTTTATCCATAACTCAAGCTATTAGCATTTCATACGGATCCTGCATGACGGCCTTATATTGTCTGAACCGCAATCCGCGGATATGCGGGTTCAGAATCCGGTCCATGACCGTAATACGCGGGTGTATCTTTGAAACATGAGACTGCTCACTTGGAACAAGGCGGCACTTTTACGGCGCTTTCTTCCATTGCGTTTGGCCTAGCTTTCACCCTCGTGCTGGCTACCCCATTTATAGAAATGACTGGGGTTTTAACCTCAGACCAAAAGCTATGGAGAATCTATGCCTACGGGCTGCTCTCAGTAGCTCAGATTACGCTTGCTATATTCAGAGGGTGGAGGCGCTCGTTACAGGTACTTAACACGCCAGTTCTGTTTTTTCTTTCATGGTGTGTCCTTAGCTTGTCTTGGACCCAAGGTTTTGAATTAACAGCAAAGAGGCTAATATTACTTATTATCGTGTACTGTGCAGTATTTAATGGAGTATGTGATATAGGTGCAAAGCGATCGCTTAATGTCATGCGATTGATACTTGCCGCAATACTTGTTATGAATTTTATCATGGTGTTCAGTGTTCCGGAGATAGGTAGACACGTAGCTCCAGCTATCGGATTATGGCGCGGTCTAATGGCAAATAAGAATATCGCGGGTATGCTTTGTGCCGTTACAATCATAATGTTTGTTTTTGATTCGATCAAAGTTCCTGCAGCGATTCGTGTTTCAGTTATCTGCGCTTCATTGGTATTCTTTTACGAGGCCTGGTCAAAGACAACATGGATTAGCCTACCAATTGCTCTAGCCTCAGGGGCATTAATCCTTATTCTGCAAAGATACCAGTCATCATTATTAGCCTCACAAAGATACATAGTGAGAGGGACTCAGATTCTGACAGCAGCATTTGTTTTAGGTTTACTTATAGCAACCCTACAGCAAGATGCATTTCTATCTTTGACCGAGGATACAACCGCTGTAACTATGCGGGCGGCGATCTGGCGTCCTATGATCCAATTCTATCTTGCACATCCAGTGCTAGGGTCAGGCTACGGTGCTTACTGGGACCCCGCCACTAATCTGTTTGCGCCAACCGCAGCAAAAGCCGGTATATGGAAAGACGTTGATCAAGGACACAATGGATATCTAGACCTTTTAGTACAGGTTGGTTTACCTGGGCTAGCACTCGCTTTATACGCAGCAATCGTATGGCCAATCTCGGAGCTGTCTTCCATAATGGTAAGACAACCACGCCGCACTGCACTAATTGTGAGCCTAGTCGTATTCGTTCTTATAGAGAATCTATCAGAAAGTAGCCTATTTGCTGATGACTCGATCGGTAATGTGATACTGCTTGTCGCATTAGCTCAAGTACACCGGATAGGCTTGCGTTCAGAATCACGCAAAAGAATAGCTTACAGAGCTAGGCGTACGCAGAAGCAAGCGGATTTACGGTGAATTTGGTTATCATAGGGGCTGCGTTGAGTATACGATGCTACAAATAGGTCCTTGCCAGAACATATTTATTCTTATGAAGGTCTTATAGAATGCTGAACGTTCTTATAGCTCATGCGTACTCAACCATGAACCGAGGCGATGGTCTACTTGTCGAGCTCTCAAAGGAGTTGATCCAAGAGGCTCTTGGACCGGATGTTCGGATTGCCGTTCTTGCTCTTGATGCCCAGTCCTTCCAGGGAAGCGATCCTGCGCTTCAATATGCTCCTGCCAGCCGCGGGTTCCTATCAAAGGCATCTGGCATATCGAAGATAGCATTCTCTACTTGGCTCGGCACGCCCTCTGTTCCAGCCTTACCTCACAGCGGCTTCCAACGTCCTGACTTGGTAATAGGGGTCGGGGGAGGATACCTTCGCAGCGATGGCGGCCTTCGATCAGTTAAGTCGCTAATCGCACATGGGCTTCAAATGCGCTGGCTGATCTCACTTGGAGTGCCAATGTTCTACCTTCCACAGAGCGTGGGACCTCTTACTGATATCGAAGGAAAAATTATAAAGCGCTGGGCGTCTAAAATTGACCGCCTCAACGTTCGCGATGATCGATCTGTAAGTATTTTCCCAAAAAGTGCGCACATCCGGCGTCGCCCTGACCTCGCGGTGTCTTCTATTGCCAGAAAACTTTCTGTTTCCTCTACAAATACACTCCCTACTGAAAACCCAGGCCTAATCGCCCGTCACTTACAACGATCTCCCGATGTTGAAGAACGATACAGGTCTAGTCTCCACGCTTTGATGAAGGATATTCCCGGGTTGACGCCCGTCCTTCAGAGCAGCGGCCGAGGTAATGATGACCCATCTTTCTATAGCAAAATGGGCTGGAATTCAAACGCTCCTTATCTGAGAGATTTAGTGTCTGAAGATCGACGCCCACAACTAGTTATATCAGTTCGTCTTCATGGTGCATTAGAATCGATTATAGCAGGTATCCCCGCAATTCATCTCAGTTACGAGCGGAAAGGATTCGGCGCGTATGACGATTTAGGAATATCCGAGTTCGTTCATAACGCTAACAGCTTTGACGTGGGACTGGTGATTGATCAGGTTAGGGCTATTCAGGCAAACCCGCGCATTTACTGGGAAAAGCTAGAACGCAGCTTGCCACTTATAAATAATCATTACCAAGAAATGGTCCTAGATCTTCGGCAGATTGTGCGGAGTAGATCATTATGAAAGTATCGGTTGTCATGGATGGTAGGTTTGAGTGGGCAAACGGTAACGCTTACTCAAGCCATATGGCCTACTATCCATTCGCCGAACGATTACTGTCTGTTTTCGATGAGGTAGAGATCTGCGCCCGAGCTTACGACATTATATCGCCTACAGGAAAACCCGTAGCAGGACCGGGTGCGAGTTTTGTTAGATTAGGCAATTACAGGGGGGCTCGCAGCTTCGTTAGGCAGTTGCCTAGGCTGACAAGATCGTTGTGGCGACTAGCAGGATCCTCTAGCCCCGTATTAGCCTATCTGCCCGGCACACTCCCCCTCATGTTCGGATTCATGCGCCTAGTTCGAGGAAAGGAACTGTACTCACTTGTAGTCGCCGATCCGGCAGATCAGTTACAAAGTGGTGCTCTCCGACATCCCCTAAGAGGCATCGCGCGGATTACCTTTATATCATCGCTCCGCTATCTTCTATCCCGCTCATCCGGAGCAATGTACGTTACGAGAACATATTTGCAATGTCGTTATCCAATCACTAAAGGAGAAGCGTTTGCAACAAGCGATGTCCTAATCCGGGAAAGCGATTTGGGATTGCCCCGCCCCGCCTCAGATTTCAGACATGCGCCAATTAAGCTTATATATGTAGCTATGATGGCACAGGACTACAAAGGACATGATGATCTGCTTCATGCCGTTGCAAAGGTTCGCGCCGCTGGAACTGACGTTCGCCTCAAGCTGGTCGGTGACGGACCATTGCGTCCTAAAATTGAAGCATTAGCACGTGACGCCGGTATTGCTGACCTGGTCACCTTTACGGGTAAGATTTCTCACGGATCGCAAATGATGGAGCAACTCGACTCGAGCGACATATTCGTCATGACCTCCCGTGCAGAGGGCCTGCCTCGTGCGATGGTTGAGGCGATGGCTAGGGGACTTCCAGTAATATCAACCAACGTCGGTGGCGTTTCTGAGTTAGTATCCGAGTACTTTACTGTAGCGCCGAACAACCCTGCCGCGTTTGCTGACAAGCTGGTTAGTATAGCCTCGATGCCCGACTGCCTTAGTCGCGCTTCTGCTAAGAACTTAGAAGTCGCCAAATATTATCTCGATCACAAGGTCGATCAACGTATCAAGCTATTTTATAGGTTTATCGTAGGGAACGCTCGAAGTGCCACGTAAGGTACTGCATATAACCGAGGCATTCGGCGGGGGTATTGTATCTTCGCTGTATTCCTTTGCTATCAATTCTAGCAGTTTTGAACATCATCTACTGATTTGTGAGCGTGCAGATCAGCCTCTTTCTAAGGATCTAAGCGCAGCCTTTTCGTCTATTACGATAATGTCTAGGAACGTTGCTCTGGCTATTCCGGCTATTAAAAGGGCTGTAGCAAAGTTATCTCCAGATTATGTTCATCTACATTCGTCCTACGCGGGTGTTTATGGACGGCTTTCGGGTCTGGATCCGTCGACAACGATTTATTCCCCTCATGGCTTTGCCTTTGAACGCAGATCTTCGCCAAAATTACTTCGATATCTTTATTATTTTATAGAAAAGATTTTAAGTCGAAGATCAATGATTTTTGCGGGAGTCAGCATTGATGAAGTGAAATACGCCGCCTCTATCAATCCACACGTCAGAGCTATATTTCTACCTAACACTACGGATATTAGTCCGTCGCTTGTGACTGCACATGCTGACTCGTGCCTATCCAACATAGATATTGTTTGTGCCGGACGGCTTTGTCCGCAAAAAGATCCCGATTTTCTCGTTCGAACTCTCGCAAACGTTCCTCAGACACTAAGGGATAGGTTCTCGGTAACGTGGATAGGGTCCGGGGATGATAACATGCGTCGCAGGCTATTAGAAAGTGGCGTCAATGTCACCGGATGGGTAACTCATGAGGAGGCAGCTCGCAAATTGGCAAACTGCGATCTTTATTTTCATGTCGCCGCATGGGAAGGGTTTCCTATGACAGTAATTGAAGCAGCGGCGTTAGGTCGACCAATCGTGTTGCGTAGAATTCGCGCCTTTTCCGGCTTTGATCTTCCTGAAGGCGCGTTTGTCGATACCCCAGAGGATGCTGCAGATATTTTAAGTGCATGGGTAACGTCTGCCGAACAACGGAAAGCTACTAACACCTTGAGTCGTAAAGTAGCGCAAATAACATCAGTAGAACGTCAACGTTCAGCTCTGGCTGATTTATATCGGATTTACTCTGCTTGAAGCACCATTCTTTGAGCCTGGCAATCCTTATCTCTGTTATTGGGGCAGCGTCTTTTCAGATATTACTCTTGGTCGTTGCAAGTTGGTCCGGAATCGCAGTGACAGGGGAAGTCTCCCTTTGTCAGTCTATCGCAGTGCTTATTTGCGCTATAGGCCTTTCCGATCTTAAAAGTCTCTCTATTCGGATTCTTGTAGAAGATCGTTCTCTTAATCAGTTATGCAAACTACGCAATACTGTCTTAGTATTTCTTGGCGCGATATCGATTGCATTGTGCGCTGCTACTTCTCATGGTGGAGTATTGGCTGACCTTATAGTTATTAGGGCGGTCTCACAGGCCGCCGATCTCAATATTTCTATATGGCAAAAGTCGCTGAAACCGGGGCCAATAGTAGGGTTTTCTCTTGCTAGATATGGCCTAGTGGGGGTCACACTTGCAATAACAACGTTCTTTTCCTCAAGTCTACTTATTGGTCTTACTGTCGCAGCACTATTTGCAACAGTTATATTTATTACCGAGCAGCTTATTATTTCCACCGTTGTTGGTGGCCGTCAACTGACGTGGAATCTGACAAGTATCGCTGACCTACGGGGGAATAGCTTGCTTGGGGCCTATACCGCGTTATCTTTGTCAGCGGGGCTTAACTTTTTACCGCAGACCATTATCCGTTACTTCATTAGCTTATTTGGAAGCATGCATATTCTTGGAAGTTTCTCGATCCAGTACCAGATGTCTATGCTTTCTATTCCATTCATAACCGCTCTGTCACAGCAAGCCCTTGCCCGTCGTAGCATCACATGGGGTAGTATCGTACGCGATTTACGACTTATAAGCTTAACTTCAGTTTTATTGCTATTTTTCGTTACATTACTGTTCGTTACCCCGGCATCGTATTTCGTTAGTTTGCTATTTACGACTTGGCATCCGCTTTCGATCTATTCAACTCTTCTAATTACCCTATCTTCGATTTTTCTCTGCTTGACTGTTTACCTTGGCTTTATGAGTATCGCCCTCAAAAATCCTGTAGCTCAAAGTATAGCGAATATTACGTTTCTTGTGATACTCGTAATATTTGGTTATCTTATGGGTTTACTTGTTGGCGTCTTCGGAATACTCACCGCCCTTTTGCTATCTACTTCATCTAGAGCATTTATACTTTTCTATATTGTTCGTAAGTCAGCGCTTAAGCAAGACGGTGTCATATCTGATTCAGGATATAAGGATTAGGATTTTGTCCGGGGGGGGGCTGTAGCAGTCTGTTCGATAAATATATTTGTAACGGACCGCCCGTATCTGCCGAGGTCTTTGATGACTGTCGGGGTATATTCCCGCTCGTGCGGTTGACCGAAACTATTGATTGAGAGGGGTCATGGGCGACTTCGATCGCCTGAGCCACGAGGAGTGGATCGATCTGCTGTTCCGCGTCCAGCCCCCCTGCAGAGACGTCGCGGACATCGTCGCAGGAGTGTTGGACCGACCGCAACGAGTGCCGCAATGCGGCTGGGCTCGGCTCGGCTCGGCTCGGCTCGGCTGCAAAAAGCCAGGGCATGAGGGACATAGCCAAATACTAAACGAGGCATTCGATCGATCATCGTCCGGAGAGGTGGCTCGGCAAATCTAGACAGGCTGGTAAGTGGAGTTTCTGCCTGAAGGCCGCCGGCATAGCTGCGGAACAGGAGATCAGATGACGAAGCGAACATGCCGGAACCACAGCCCGGCTTTCAAGGCGCAGGTGGTCTTGGCTGTCTTAAAGGGCGAGAAGACAGTGGCCGAGTTGGAGCAACAGTTCGACGTTACCCGAACCAGATCACAACGTGGCGCGGCCAGCTGCTCGAAGGGGCGGCAGGAGTTTTCGGGCCGGAGAATTATAGCGAGCCGGCCGAGCCAGCGATCGACGTGAAGACGTTGCACGCCAAGATCAGCGAATTGACCCTGATGAACGATTTTTGTCCGGGGCGCTCGGCAAGGCGGGACCCTTGCCGAGCGCAAAACGATGATCGACCATTCGCACGCATTGCCGGTGACACGGCAGGCGCAAAAGTTGGGGATCAGCCGCGGCAGCATCTATTATTCGCCCAGGCCGACCTGGCGATCATGCGGCGGATCGACGCGTTGCACATGGACTTTCCGTTCGCGGGTAGCCGGATGTTGCGCGATCTGCTTGCCGCCAAGGCATCAAGGTTGGCTGGCTGCACGTCGCCACGCTGATGAAGAAGATGGCGAACGAAGCAATCTACCGGCAGCCGAACACCTCGAAACCGGCGCCGGGGCACAAGAACTATCCCTATCTGCTGCGCAAGCTCTCGGCGACGCGGCCCAACTAGGTCTGGGCGACCGACATAACCTACGTCCCGATGGCACTCGGCTTCGTCCATCCTATCGCCATCGTCGATTGATTCAGCCGGCGGGTGCTCAGCTGGCGACTGTCGATCACGCTGGAGACCGATTTCTGCATCGAGGCTTTGGAAGAAGCGCTAACACGCTTCGGAACGCCGGAGATCTTTAACACCGATCAGGGAAGCCAATTCACCAGCATGGCGTTCACCGCTGTCCTTGCAACGCGAGAAGGGTGCAATCAGCATGGACGGCCGCAGCGCCTAGCGGGACAACGTGTTCGTCGAGCGCCTGTGGCGCTCCGTGAAATGCGAGGAGGTCTACCTGCGGCCTATGGCTAGGTCAGCGAGGCCCGCGCCTCGATCGGCCGTTACTTGGCCTTCTACAACGAACGGCGTCCGCACTCGTCACTTGACCGCAGGACGCCCGATCACGTCTACTTCAACCCACGGCTTCTCGCAGCGACATGAAACCGGCGGACGCTCCACTTAGCAGTCGCGCCGAGCTGTTCAGATGAACCGAACCACCTCTCAACCCTTCAAACTCATCGCACATGACCAATTCACACGTTATATATTTGATCCTTATCAGATAATAGGGCTATATCATTTTAACTTACTTGTACCGCTTTGTCGTTTAACTAAGTACCTTCACTTTACTGAATAACTATATGTCATCAGCTACCATGACGTTTTTACTGAAAAGGCTATAGACAAATGGAATCATGCCTGCCGATATTATTACATATAAAAGACTATTACTGTCGTATATTAACAGCATGATTGGAAATATTACCATTATTGAGGCTTTATAAGCCACATGCAGGTTATAGCTACTACCAGCTAAGGCCACTGATTTCCTCATCTTATACAGCAACAGCCCCAGCACCGGGGATAAGATTGCTGATAGAATTCCGAAGTTAACGTATGCTTCGCCAAACCCGCCAAACACGAGGTTGGTTATTTTCCCAGGATCGTTTCGACCAAACATTATTCTACTCTTTTCTAAAGTAAAACTGTCCATTCGTGACGGCCATATTGCAGAGGGGATGATGGCGGCAACCCCTCCCAAGTAACTTCTTCCCCAACTATTCTTAGTCGCTCCGGTATCCACGGAATATATCGCCAGCGTCTGAACATCCATCCGGGTATAATCTCGGATGATACCAAAGTTGCTTAAATCGTCGATCTGCCTACCTTTAAGTATTGAGGTTGAAGTTTGACCATTAAGTAGACCCTCAATACCTCCAAATTTGAACGAATAGTATAATTGAGAAAATGAAAATAGAGCCACTATTGCGAATATTATCTGCACCGCCCTAAACGGACGAATAACAAAGTGGTAAAGCGCAAGAACGATCACAACAGCGTATATTACGTTCGCTCGACTTCCCATTAGCCCATTAGAAGCAAACGTAATGGCGAACATAGTTATGGCGAATGCCATAAGGAATAAGCGAGATTTGGCCCAATACTTGTCTTTAAGTAAGAAAATCACCCAGTAACCGAACGCAATAGGAAAGGCATTCCCGACAGCGATAACGACTCCTAGTCCGGCGAATGTATTATTTTCACTAACACCCCCGCCATCAAGTCTGGCTTGGTAGGTATCAATAATACCAGAAAATCCCCCCAGCATAACTATTGTCGCTAGCTTAACCACAAAGGTAATCACGACCAATATTATTGGAATCTCTCTTAAAAGAAATATCGTCTTTTTTGTATCACTTATCTCATTTCTACCAAGTTCAGAAAACAATGTAAGAGATATAAAAGAGATCGATATAATCGCAACCTGCCACCAGTACCATACCGCAACATAAGCCTCTACACTTGATGTCCAGGGCAAAAAGGGCCAATAATCCAGACTTAGTTGGTAAATTGGCCCGAATATAAAATAGTGTATTCCAAATAAAGATAGTAGAGCAACAGGATCCAAAACATCAACTTGGCCTAAAACCCAACGAGACAGGGGGCCAGATAGTAACCAAGCTATGATTACAACTTGAACTATTATAGATTTCGTATCTACTTCTTTGCTGAATATACCAGCATAAGCAGATATAGCCATTATACAGAACGATATTAATATCCTTCCGTTAATCAAACTCAACAATGAAGGGGATGTCGTATTTTTGCCACGACTAGGCAAAATTTTAGACATATCCACATCTCGAAGGCGATTTACTGAGAGTCATGACGCTCATTTTACTATTTTTTGCGGCCTTAGGCGTATATCGCCTTGGTGGATTCGACAATCACCGAAATGATCTAAAGGGTCAAACCCGTTGAAGACCCGAGGCATATGCAGTGAATTTACTGGCCATCTTCCAGGGTCCAGCTCAAATCACCCGATCTATGCCGTTTTGCACGGATTGTGGGTGCCGTGCTTTTGCGCATGAGTGACAGTACATGGTGAGCTTGAGAGTGTATTTTATGCTAATGCGCAATACTTTTCGCATGTACTTAGGTGAATTTCGATGATTCCGAACGCTATACATCTAATCAACTTCTTATCGGCTGTAGTAGCCGATCCAACGACAAAGTCGCTACCTCAAATGGGGGCGGCAAAAGTCTATGTTAAAAGTGATAGCGAAGTTACGGTTTATAACGGAATAACTGCACAATGTGGCGCTAAGTATAAACCTGACTCACCACTTAGAGCTTTTGTTCGTACAGATGGAAAGGTTGTAGCCGTAGCCGGCTATATAACCAACTATGCGATGCAAGGTAATTCCATAGATAGCTTGAATCTGAATTGTAGACCTATTTTATCTAGTGAAGAGTCTAGCGATGATGCCAATCTATCTGATCGCAGCTGGATAGCGTCCACTTGGACGCCAGATGGAAGACAAGTTAGCGCATTGATTCATGATGAGTATCAATCTCAAAGATTTGAAGGAAAGTGCGACTTCAAATCTTACATGAAATGCTGGTATAACACGGTTACGAACTACTATTCGCAAGACGGTGGAAATAATTTTAACAAGAGAACTAAGTTATTCGCGATTGGCCCTTACGTTAAGTTTTCCCGCTCGGCTGGTAAACATATTGGGTTCTACAATCCAAGCAATATTATCGAGAAAAACGGATTTGCTTACACCTTTGTCTTTACTAACGGATTCTCTAGTCAAAGGCCTGGCGTTTGCCTTTTTAGGTCTCCAATAAAAGACATGGTTAATTGGTATGGATGGAAAAACGGTAGTTTTTCAGTTAAAATGGAAAGCCCGTACTCTTCGCTACCTAATCAAGCGAATTGTCAAGTTCTAAATAATCTCGGATCAATTGTTGGATCGGTAGTCTGGAGTGAAAATCTGAAGCTTTTTATTGCGGCGACCTCCAGTACGTCTCCTATCAGTCATGATATAAAAATTGCCTATAGCACCTCTCCGAACATGCTTGATTGGAGTAAGTCTGAGGTCTTAATAGACAAACCAACGATGTGGTCGAAAGATTGTAGTGATATATTCCGATATGGGTATCCCTCTATGCTCCCTGGGGCGCCTTTAGATAGAAACTTTTCGAACATTAAGAATGATGGATACCTATTTATGACGAGATTTCATGTTAAGGATTGCAATCTTTCCGATGTAAGGGATTTGGTCCGGTTTAAGTTTAATATACAACGTTAGTTTGTGCTATTCGGCTTAAACGCCAGTATTTGAAATAAACTTTTAGCGTTGGTTTGTTGCGATCTCATATCTGCATAGCCTGTCGCATTAGCTTACTAAATAGCATTCATGTATTAGCACTAAAATTCCTTGTGCGATCCGTTACAACAATTCGTTCGTAGATGATGATCCAATGTCAGCCTAAGCCGCTTGAGCTGCCTCCCTTTTCGTTGCAGTCGGCTAGCTGCACCGTAGGGCGTCATGGCCCCCATACGAGCATTCTGCAGAGCCCTTCGACTTTGTTATCTATGCAGCGCCTGCTCCAGAGCCTGGCGAATGAACCGTTGATAGGGCATCCCCTTGCGCGCCGCGGTCGCCTTCACCGCATCGAGCAAGGAGGCAGGCAGGCGCATGTTCACCCGAGCATCCTTGCTCGAAAATTCAAACCTCGTGGGTGTTAGCGCAGACAAGTCGTAGCCAGTAAGATGGGCCGATCCGACGAACGCCTCGGCATCATCATCGTTCGAAAACAGCGGTAGGGCCTTATCCTCGCTCATAGTGCTCAACCTCCTTGGCGCGCATGTAGCGGGCGCTGATGACCCGGATCAGATTGGCGTCGTTCCGATCGCGCCACGTAAAAGCTAGACACGTGTCGGCTACTGCTGGCCCGCCCGATCGCAAGGAACCACATTTCCGCCGTCGAGTGCGCTGCATCCGGCCCGATCGCTGGTGTACAGGCGAACACGCTCTCAATTTCTGCGATCGTGACACCGTGCTTCTGGCATTTCTCACGATTGCCGTCGTCCCAGGCAAGCCTGCAACGATTTCGCTCTCAATGATTTAGGATTGCATGTGTATGTACGTTTGTCAACATATCAGACACCGCTTTAGTGCAGACGTGTGGCGATAGTCGGTCGCTGTCGGACATATTTAGGATTGCTGCTTCGGTTTGCTCGCGCATCTCACGCGGCGCGTCCGCCGGTGTACACGTTTCGAAAAATACGAACGCCATATCAGCCGCACCGAACGGCTGCCTCTCACCGCGTAGCGCGAAGAACAGTACGGCGTCGGCGACCAGAGGCACGAAAGCCTTGGCCGCCGATACCGGCGATCCCTGCTCGTCAAAGATATAACCGATCATCCGCAGTGCACGCCCTGCTTCAAAGGCGGCAAGCGGATCGGAAGGGCCGGGCAGCTCCTCGATAGTCTCCCTATGTCGTTCGTTAGGGCCTGACTCGGCGTGGGTCTGGACATGCAGCTTACGCTGCGGGCCAGAGTTGTCGGCAAACGGGAGCCCTTTAACGCCAGCGCGGAAGGCGACGCCGGTTTCAGGTGTCTCCATCGGAATGGTCCGATCGCTCGTTGCCATGCTGGCTCACTCCTGCCCTTGCCCGTCACGTAGGCGCTTTGGTGCCTGCTCTTGATCCTGGGCGACCTGCCTGGCGCGCTGCAAGCGGTCAGATCCCGATACGCCTTGCCCCTGCCCCGCTTGGGCGATCTGCCCGGCCCGTTGCAGCAATTCGGCCGCGGACCATCGTTCAGCTCCCGGCTGACCCGCTTGAGCCGCCTCCCTCCCGCGCTGCAATCGCTCGGCTGCATCGCTGCCCGTCCTGGCCGATGACACCTCTTCCCGGTCCTGCCCGGTCAAATGCCGCCACGTCCGGGAAGCACGCTGTGCCAAGTCCTGCGCGAACACTCGCACGGCCTTCAGCCGCTCGGCCCCGATCGTCCGGACCTCCGCCAACCAGCTCCCATGTTCGGTAACCGGCTCATACGCTGTCCCTGCCGCTTCAGCGGACGCCCGCGCCTTCTGCTCCATGTACCAGGACGCGCGCAGATACGGTGACGGCTCGTGACGGCTCGTGGTCCATCTCCGTCGCCCGCACCTCCAGTGCATCGCGCTGTTCGCCTTCAGGCTCGGACAACGCGTAAGCCTGTGCTTCCGCTCGTTGCGCATGGCGAGCGTGCGGTGATTGATCCGCGCCTCTTCACCCGCCTCGGCGAGCTGCATGTTCGCCTGATGCGCCCACTGCTCACGCCAGTGCACCAGCAGCTCGTCGCTGCTTCAGTCGCGCACTTTCAGGCCGATCCACATACTGACCCCGGGAGGAGCCTGCGACCCCGTGGTTGGGGCCTCCTTGGATATCGGTGCGCCGTCCATTAAGGTGTCACAAGATGGGCACGGACTTGTGGCCGTGATCGCGCCGGCACGAGACCTTTGAATGACGACAAGACTTCACCTGGAGGACATCATCCAGCCGGCCGCGCTTGCCTTCGGAGCGCGCGTCAAGGCGCGACGGAAGGTGCTTGGGCTTACCCAGACCGACATCTATAAGCGTACGGGGATCGGGATTGGCTACCTGTCCTCGATCGAGAGGGGCCGTGCGAACCCGACGCTGGACATGATGATAAAGCTCTCGGCAGCATTAGGTCTGGAGATCTGGGACTTATTGCGTCCTACCGACGAGTAGCCAAGGGGGCTGGGCGCGATATGAGGTTAAGCGTCGTCAATTGATCTCGTCGAAGGTATCCGGGAAAATGTTGACGATGTTGGTGTCGCTAGAGTCCCGGCGAAAGGTCTTCGGATCGATATAGGTGTCGGCGAAACACGGATGGATCGCACGGTCAAAACACTCACGGAGCCATTGCACTGCCGCAAGAATGGCGGGGGATGGCTTAGCCTTAGAACGATATACGAGGCGGAGCTCCCGTCGTATTCTCAATTCCAGAGGTACGGAAGCCGCAGCACTTGTGATTTCGCTAACAAACGTCGGCAGGGCACCGATACCAACCCCCCTCGTGACCGACCAAAGCTGAGATAGCGACGAGTTGGTTCGCATCGCGATGAAGCCTTGGGGACGTTCCGTACCGATTAGAAAGTCGAGAAGTTCCGAGCGGACACCAGGACTGACATGCTCCACAACCCGATGATTTTTAAGCGAGTCCATCGTTGATGGAATGCCATGGCGCTGAATGTAGCTCTGGCTCGCATACACAGCGAAATGAATCGTGGCCAGTTTCGAGG
>Ga0308164_10002411_pt1 | contig 18686 bp, 13 predicted proteins | sample PhyTR2_FD_201031 | JGI IMG/M metagenome (GOLD analysis project Ga0308164, IMG submission 201031) | Phyllosphere microbial communities from UC Gill Tract Community Farm, Albany, California, United States - DLSLT.R2 | ecosystem: Host-associated > Plants > Phyllosphere > Unclassified | place: USA... | reverse complement strand
AGAGGTATTTTTCATATCTAATTCAGGTTAGTTATTCAGAATCAATGCTTTAAACTTTTATGCGGGATAGCAATTCGCCGGCATTAAATAATACGGCAATGATTTGGATAAGGGTATAACCTGAAGTTGATAATTATTTCCTGAATTTTATATGGGTATTTCTTGCTATTCTTACAGCTGAAAATCATCAGGCCTGGCATTAATGTCAGGCCTGATGATTTTGTAAATACGTTTATTGGGCTTACCAGCTATTTCACTAATGTGGCTTCAAGTTCAATTGATAATGTTTCGTACAGTACTTTGACCTCGCATAGGGTAGTCGCTTGTTTAATACCATGTTTTGCGATCCAATCCTGTAAGACATCAAAACAGGTCCAAAGCTCGTCAGACTTAGTAGTCAGCACATTTAAACGCACAATATTTTTACATTCATACCCTGCTCCGGTGATCACTTTTTCCAGGTTTTCTATTGCCAGATGTAATTGTGTTTTAACGTCTGCATTACTTGATGTTCCATCGGCGTGCACCGCTGCCTGTCCTGCACAATAAAGTGTGCCTTCAACATTTTTTACTTCAACAGATTGAACATAACTACGACTATCTTGCCATTCCCATGGGCTAAATTCTCTTTTTTCCATATATACTTTTTCTTTGTGCAAATACTGCTGGTCTATCCGGAGGTAAAAAACAAACCTTCACATATTTAGCTGTATTGCTGTTTAAAATTGATAATACAAAGTTGCAAAGAGTATAAAAATAATGGGCGTGAGGTAACGCACGATTTTGCAGTGACCTATATCACACTAGGACGATAGCCTGCTTAGTGTTTCCCTGGAGACACCAAGAAAGGTTGCCAGGTGGGTTTTCGGAACACGTTGTACCAGTGCGGGGTACAACTTTAGAAATTGTTCATACCGCTCTTTTGCATTTGATGTGAGCAAAGAAATGATGCGTCGCTGTGATGAAACATGACCTGAGTTGGCTTTCATCAAAAAGAAATAAGCTATTTTTTGCATACCGCTGCACAGTTTGTGGTAATCCTCCAGTGTGATACACAGTACTTCAGTATCTTCAAGACATTCCAGCGAAAGCGTGGCTTTTCCCTGTGCCAGGTACGCCTGAAAATCGCTTTCCCACCAATCTTCCATGGCAAAAGCAATGATATGCTGCTTTCCCAAAAGATCTGTATGCACCAGTTTTAAGAGCCCTGACACCACGTAATATGAATATTTAACACTATCACCTTCCTGGATTAAAAACTGATGTTTTTTATATTTTCTAATTGTAAAGTGCGACTGTATATATTCAAACTCATCATCTGTCAGGGCGACCGTTTTTTCAATATGTTCCCTTAGTTTTACTTTGATATCTTCCATAAGGTGCTTACCGATAGGCATGAGGTAATCGAACTGGTCTGTTATTTCCTGATTGGATCAGTTCATTTGTAAAAGTAGTAAAATTCTCATTGTAGCTTAACGGTTATGGAAGGCGCCGCTTGCTAATTTTTTAATTTCTTCAAATGCTCAGCAGAATTAGTGTTTGATGGATCAAGCTCAACGGCCATGGAGTAATTCTTAATGGCAAGAGTTTTATCTCCCATGCTTTCATAGGTCTCGGCCAGACTGTCGTAGGTATTTGAGCTCTTAGGAAAGAGATACACATTGAGTTTGAAGACTTCAAGAGCCTTGTCCCTCTGTCCTTTACCAAGTAAACGATAACCGAAACTATTTATTTCTCCTTCAGAATATTTGAGCTTAGCATTGCTTTTAAGCAACTCCTGTACCACCGGAATGGCCTGGCCGAATCCGCGTTGGTTTAACTTTACAAGAAGGTTATTGATTGGGGCCGAATAGCCGAATCCAGCTGAAGACCGCTCTGCAGCACTGAAATAGAGTTCGTTGTAGATAGTTTGAGCGATCTGATCCAGCGCATCCTGGGCAGCGTTATCACTTTCGTTTGTAAGTGCAATAACGGCGAAATCCCTTTCCGGATAAAGTACACCATAAGAAGAATAACCAAACGTACCTCCTGATGTCCAGATTTTCCGTTTTCCATCAAAATTGGTTTTAGTCCACCAGTTTAGACCTACAGCGTTGCTTTGGTCATCACCCCAGGTAGTCTGATGGCTAAGTATCACCTTTGAATCCTTTTCTTTCAATTGATAAGTCATATACTTGATCATATCTTCTAAACTGGACCGAATGGCGCCACCACTGCCTGCATCTTCTGGAACATCTGGCATCACCACGCCTTTTTCATTGTAGCCAATGGCTGTAATTGGTTGTAATGATACAGGAAGCGATACAAATGTGCCCGACATCTGCAGTGGTCCGGTGATATATTTTTTAAGCAGTGCAGGGTAACCTTCACCATAAATATTTTCCAGTAAAAAGCCCATTAATTCGGCTGCTGTGTTTGAATGTCCGCCTTTTAAACCTGGTTCAGTGGTTAGCTTTACCTGATGAAGATCCGCCAGAAACATTTCCCTGGTATAGGCATCGTGTATTTTTTTGTATTCAAAAAGTTGTGAGTCCGGATCCTTGGTTTTAAAGGCTGGCAATTTTTCAGGCAGATTATTAGGCAGGCCAGAGGTAAGATTAGCCAGGTGTATTAACCTGATAGGTTTTCCCTGATACTGGAGATTATCATAACTGCCTTTAAGATATTTTCTGATATCATCATTCAGGTTTACTTTTTTGTCCTCCACTGCTTGTGCGAGTAACAAGCTGGTGAACGTTTTTGTAATCGATCCTATTTCGTAAATAGTTTTTTCGTTTGGCTTGCTAATTATCCCTTTTTGTGTGGTTCCAAAGTGATACTGATAGGTTTTGCCTTTACTGAGTACACCAAGGGAAAGCCCCATCCTTGATCCGTTCTTCATGAATGAATGGGCTGCATGTTTAACTATGGTGTCGATATTTTGTGCCCTGGTTATTATAAAAGGTAAGACCAAGAGGAGTGTAGTTAGTAGTTTTCTCATAAAGTAGAGTTGAATAGCTATAGTTAACTGGTTTGGTGTTTTTTAGATATTACACTTGCTATTTAGTTACATAAATAAAAATAATAATCTTTTGTCCCAAATTTTCAAAAATGCCGTCCTGAATGCAATCTGGCCACTGAACTGCCTTAACTTAGTCTCTTGGGCCTTAACCTAGTTTTATTGACCTTTCAACATTGATCTCCCTCAGAAACCGGGAATCGTGTGATACTACCAGAAGCGTTCCTTCGTATTCATTCAGAGCTGCTGTCAGGATTTCAATGTTTTGAATATCCAGATTGTTGGTTGGTTCATCGAGAATGATCATATCAGGTGCAATGTTACTAATTGTGAGGCAGCAAAGCATTAGTCTCATTTTTTCACCACCGCTCAATGCCCTGCATGGTTTATCCCAGTAGGTTTTGTCAAATAGAAAGCGGTTGAGCCTGATCTTAACCTCGTGTTCCTGCAAAACACCAGAATTTAAATACTGTGCTTGTTCATAGACGCTCAATTCATTATGGATTAAGGAATAATCCTGATCAATATAAACAGAGTTGATACTTACGGTTGTCATATTTCCGGATTGTGGTTGAAGCCCGGATAGTATCAATTTTATCAATGTGGATTTGCCAGATCCATTTGGCCCCTCAATGGCAATACGTTCTCCGCTTGAAATCTGAAAGTTCAAGGCTTCTTGCCAGAGTACCTTGTCGCCATAGCCGAAATTGATACCGTTTGCGGTAATCAGTATTTTGCCCAGATGCAGTGCGGAGTTATCAAAGCCCATTTTCATCTGATCGATAGCTGGCAGTTCTTTACGTAAACTGCTCATTTCTTTGGAAATGGAACCAACTTTTTCTGCATGCACGCCCTTGATTTTTGAACTGCTGTTCTCCGCATTGTTTCTAAGGGTATTCATAAAAATTGTGGGGACACCGGATTTCTCCTGTTTTCCCTTACCCCGTGCATCCAGTTTATGCTGTCTTTCCAGCGATTCCCTTTCCGTTTCTTTAGCTTTACGGAAAGCTTTTTCTTTGCTTTTTAGTGCCTGATTCAGCGCTTCAGCTTCTATTAGTTTCTGTTCTGTATAAAAATCGTAGTTGCCGCCATAAGTAGTTATACCACGTTTACTCAATTCACAAATGGTATCAAGCAGGTTTAACAATACCCGGTCGTGGCTTACTATCAGCAGTGTATCTTTTGTGGATCTGATATAGTTATAAAGTATCTCCCTGCTTTCGTTGTCCAGATGGTTACTTGGTTCGTCCAGCAATACAATCTCTGGCTGATGAATGCTGATTCCCGCAAGGAAAACTTTAGTCTTTTGTCCGCCACTAAGCATCTGAAGGGTTTGGTTCAGGTCTTGTATATCAAGTTTCCAATGTGCAAAAGCTTCCTGGCATCGTTCCTCTATGGTCCAGTCGTCATTAAGTATATCCATATTTTCATCAGTAACTTCGCCATTGAGTATTGCATGCAGGGCATTCAGTTTATGATCGATATTTAATGCCTTGGCTATGGTGTGTTGATTGAACTGACCAAAAATTTGTGGAACATAGTAGGGGTGTGAACTGGTCATTACAGATCCTGCCGTAGTTTGTAATTGGCCGGACAACAGTTGAAGCAGGGTGGATTTTCCCGCGCCATTATTGCCAATCAATGCAATTTTATCAGATTTGTTGACGATCAGGTTAAGATCATCAAAGAGCACATCCCTGTTAGGATGTATGAAGGTAATGTCCTGAAGAATTATCATCATTCTTTCTTTTAAAATGAATACTTGCGGATCTCATTTGATATGGGCCGCTTTATTTTTTTTGAAAGAAATGATATCCTACATTCGATTTATTGTTGATGAAGGGCAAATATAATAAAATTTCAAAATTGAAGAAGATGCTAAATCAGCATTTTTGCTGAACTATTCTACAAAACTGGTATATTTGGGTGATTATGGGTTACGCAAAAGAAAGAGGAAAGCTTGAAAAGCTATCCGCAAAAGTTGTTGGTCTGGACATTTTTAACGAAAAGAATTTAGCCGTTCTTAATGACAGCCATGAAAAATATTCGCACACGGTTAGAATTTTAAAAAATAAAGAACCTGATGCATTCACTGAATTGTACCAAAAAGAACTGCAGGAAGTGAAAGAAGGCAAAAAAGCTGTGAAAGAAAGTGAAACAGATGAAGCCCGTCAGCTGAACTTCATTCAATATAAAGATTCGATTATCAACGCGCTCGAAAAAACAATTGACGCAACTAAAAAGTTCGTTTAAATAGGTACCGTCTTTATCAAAGATAATATAAGGGTATACAGATCTTATCAGAATAGGCGATTAGGGGGCATTGGAAACATTGCCCTTTTTGTATTAAATTCAGTGAGGGATGTTGTCTGCATTTTCCGTTTGAATTTACAAGGTTTATTAATTAAATTCGGCAGAGTTAATTTAGTTCGTCTTCATTTAATTAATTGTTTCCAACATGAATATGTATACCCGGTCATTTGTCTTTTTCAGCGCCTGCTGCCTCATTACATTTACATCACTTGCACAAAAAGCAGCATCCAGAATGATGTATGCCGTTACTATGGAAAACCCTGCAGCGCAGTTGTACCATGTGAGCCTGGCCTATGACAATTCGGATAAAGACAGTGTAGAACTGAAGATGAGTGTGTGGACACCGGGATTTTATTCTGTGCTGGATTTTGGTAAAGCGGTTCAAAATTTCAAGGTGAAAGATGCATCGGGGAAAAACATCAGCTGGAGTAAACCTTCAAAAAGCAGCTGGCGTTTTAAAAACGGGAGAAAGCCTGTTACAGTTACGTATGATGTGAAGGCTGAAGTTTCTTTTGTTGGAACAAGTTTTCTGGATGCCAGCCATGGTTATATTTTACCTGGCGGGGTGTTTATGTACGCAGATGATGAACTTAAAAAGCCAGTAATTGTAAAGGTTACCCCAGATGTAACCTGGAAGGATTTTATAGCCACCGGGCTGGATACTGTGCAAGGTGAGAAGAATACTTTTTATGCGCCTGATTTTGACATCCTGTTTGACAGTCCTTTGTTGATGGGCAATAAAATTGAATCCTTATCCCCATTTGAAGTTAATAATATACCGCATAATTTTGTTGGCTATGATATGGGGATTGTAGACCGTAAACAGTTTATGTCTGACCTAAAAAGCATTGTTGTACAGGCATCTAACGTGATTGGTGAGATTCCCTATACGCACTATACTTTTCTGAATATAGGAAACGGGCAGGGCGGAATTGAGCATTTAAATTCAAGCTCGCTAAGCTTTCAAAGCAGGGATATTTTTGATTCCCCAGAAGCAAAAAAACAGGCCTACAGTTTCCTGGCCCATGAGTATTTTCACCATTATAACGTGAAACGCATCCGCCCTGTAGAGCTTGGTCCTTTTGACTATTCGAAAGAAAACCGTACCAATATGCTTTGGGTTTCTGAAGGTTTTACTTCTTATTATGAGTACCTGATCATCAGGCGGGCCAATCTGGTAAGTACAGCTGATCTCCTTGAATTTTACAGCAAGACTATTGGCGAATACGAAAATTCTCCAGGTCATCTGTACCAGTCGGCCACACAATCCAGTTATGATACCTGGGCTGAAAACCCTTTTGGAAAATCGGAAGAATCTGCCTATAAAACGATTTCATATTATGATAAAGGTGCTATCCTTGGCCTTATGCTGGATTTCAAAATCAGGCACGAAACTAAAAACAAACAATCTTTGGATAGCCTGATGAAGTTGTTATATCAGAAATATTATAAGGGCATGAAACGAGGATTTACAGAACAGGAATTCCAGGCGGAGGCAGAAAAGACCGCAGGGGTTCCTTTAATGGAATTATTTGAATATGCGTCGACTGTAAAACCTGTAGATTACCCAAAATACGTTGCTTACGCAGGTTTGGCCGTGGATACGGCAACCAGGGAGCTACCTGGGGCATACCTGGGTATAAGTTCAAGGGTAACAGGATCTGATGTGGTGATTTCAAGAGTTATCTACGATTCTCCGGCCTGGAAAGCGGGACTGCATGCAAAGTACAAAATCCTGAAAATTGATGGGAAGAAACCTGATGTTGAACAAATCAGAGCAATCCGCGGAAATAGAAAAGCTGGGGATGCCATAAAATTGGATGTGTTGGATAATGAGGGCAAGCGCAAAAGTGTAACGGTTACCCTTGGAACGAAGAAGGAGAAAAGTTTCGCCATGACACCGCTGGATCATCCCGATGCACTTCAAAAGGAAATCTTCGAATCCTGGTTAAGGTAAGCTGAAGGCAACGTAAGCATCACTCGATTTACCTCCGGATTTGGAACCACCGCAGGCAATCACAATATATTGGCGTCCATCTAATTCATAAATAGCAGGTGTGGACATACCTGGTGCAGGAAGAGTAGTTTCCCAGATGGTCTTTCCAGTTCTTTTGTTCATTGCCCTAAGTTTTCCATCGGCCGAAGCACCGATAAAAAGTATTCCGCCAGCGGTAACCACTGGTCCGCCAAAGTTTTCGCGGCCGGTTGTTGGTATCCCTCTTTTCTTTAACTCTTCAAACTCCCCAAAAGGGATCTGCCACTCAAACTTGCCTGTATTTAGGTTGATAGCGCTTAGGCTGCCCCATGGTGGACTTATTGCCGGATATCCCTCTTTGTTCAAAAATTTGGTGTGGCCGAGATGATTGTACGAAGATTTTACTTCTTTCCCCGCACTGCTGGTTTTACCTGTAAAGGCTTTGCGCTGCTCGTTTTTCATCTCCAGAACATAGGTTGCAATAGCCGTTTTTTCAGTTTTGCTTAGCTGGTTGAAACCGGGCATCATGCGCCGGCCAGTTGCCAGTAACGAGTTAAACTGATCTACGTTGTACTTTTTGTTTGCAGCGGTTAGTGATGGATAGTTGCCAGACCCTTCACGTTGTGCACCATGGCAGCCCATACAGTTTTTTTGATACAACATAGTCCCTGCCTGTAAATTATTCATCGATGCGGTGCCAGCTGCGGTGTCTTTCACCAGGTTGATGATATAGGCCATTTCATTGGCATTCACATATAATATATTAGTCTCGGGATCGACAGCCGGTCCTCCCCATTCCGCGCCACCATCATAACCTGGCAGAACAATTGTCCCTTTTTCTGAAGGAGGAGTGTAAATGCCCTCAGAACGAAAACCCTGCCAGCGTTTTTTGATGTCCTGATAAGATGAATCTCCAAAAAGATGGTTGAGGTCTTTTTCTTTAAAAGCATGCCGGACGAAGGGTTTTGGCCATACCGGGAAAGGCTGTGTAGGACTCAGTTTTTCGCCTGTTACCACGTTGTTGGTAGGTACAGGTCTTTCTTCAACTGGTATTAACGGTTTCCCTGTCTCCCTGTCCAGGACATAGACCATCCCTGTTTTTGTGGTAAATACAACCGCATCTGTCTTTTTGCCGCTTTTGTTGAGGCTGATCAGGGCTGGAGGACTGGTAGGGTCCATGTCCCAAACATCGTGATGCACGGCCTGGAAATGCCACTTGATTTTGCCTGTTGCTACGTCAAGTGCAAGCATGCAGTTTCCGTATAAACCTTGACCTAATCTGTCGCCTCCATAAAAATCGTTGGTGGGACTGCCAATACCAGCATACAGTATGCCCCTTTTTTCATCCATGCTGAAACCCGACCAGGCATTGGTGGATCCCATTCGTTTATAGGCGGTGGTGTCTTCCCAGCTTCCAAATCCGGCTTCACCAGGATAGGGGACGGTATGGAAAATCCATTTTTGCTTGCCGGTTTTGATATCGAAAGCGCGGATATGTCCGGGTGTGGTTTCATTAACTGCACCGCTGATGACAAACAAATTCCTGTAAACCAGGGCGGGGGAAGTAGGGGTAATGGAAACACTCTTTTCATCCCGGTCAAGCCCCTTTCTAAGGTCTACGCCGCCATTTGTACCAAAGCTGTTGATTAATTTGCCCGTTTTGGCATTTACTGCAAAAACAATTGGGCCAGCTGTAAAGATAATCCGTTTGTCCTCTCCGTCCGACCAATAGGCAACGCCTCTGTTCATGTTTATGCTACTGACCGGCCAGGTTTTGTTTGCCGTGGAGTCTGAGGGGTCAAAATGCCATTTTTCTTTTCCTGACGCAGCATCGAGCGCAAAAAGTTTTAGTCTGGGGGATACACCAAACAGAATATCATTGATGATAATAGGATTGCATTCCATGACGCCGAATCTGGAAGAGTCATTGTTTTCTGAATGATAAACCCATGCAACCTTGAGCTGGCTGACATTACTGGTATCTATTTGTTTGAGTTCGGAATATTTAATGTTATCATGGCTACCTCCATATACTGTCCAGTCAGTATATTTTCTCGGGGCCATATAGAATACAAACGCGATTATTGTTGCAATGATAATCAGTAGTAATGCTACTTTTATTTTAAGATTTCGTTTAAAAAAAGCTATCATTTAGTATTCATTCTGTGTATGAGTTGCGGCTAATAGGTATCGTAAGATATGTATTTGTTGGCCACCTTTCAAAGTGATCGTTACAGGCATATATAACTAAAACGAGACAATTGTCAGATTGTTCTTCAGGAGGCCATGAAGACCTTATTTAGTCAAATACCACTGTTTTGTTTCTGTAAACAAAAACACGGTCGTCAAATACCAAACGTAATGCCTTGGCCAATACAGAGGTTTCAATTTCCTTTCCGGTTTTTACCATATCTGCAGTAACCTGAGAATGGTTAACGGAAATGGTTTGTTGTGTGATAATCGGACCTTCATCCAGGTCGTTCGTTACAAAATGCGCAGTAGCGCCGATCAGTTTTACTCCACGCTCAAAAGCCTTTTTGTAAGGATTGGCTCCAATAAATGCAGGCAGGAAGGAGTGATGTATGTTAATGATCTGTTTTGGGAACTGTGCAACAAAGGCAGGGGAGAGGATACGCATAAATTTTGCCAGTACCAGGTATTCAGGTGCATAGGTCAATATAATTTCGGTCATTTCATCCTCGAAGGTAGCTTTGTCTTTATTTTCGTGGGACACAAAAAAGAATGGAATATTGAAACGCTTGCAGATATCCTCCAGATCGGGATAGTTACCAATCACCGCAGACACTGTCGCGCCTAAAGAGCTGAAATAGTTTTTCACGAGAATGTCCGCGAGGCAATGGTACTCTTTTGTAACCAGGACTACTATCTTTTTATGCGGTAAGGGGTTAATTGTAATCAATGCGGCAGGGGGAAGGACACGCTGAAATTCGCTGAGCAACAGGTCGGCCTCAAATGCCTCTGTTACCTCAAGCCGCATGTAAAACCTGTTTTCTGTCTGGTCTACATGTTCACGAAGTGAAACAATGTTCAGCTTTTTAGCTGCCAACACTCCCGTGATTGCGGAAACTAAGCCTGTTTGGTCGGCACACTGGATAACTATTACCATAAAATGCTTAAAATTTATTCGCCGTAAACTGAATGAATTATTTTCAACTTTACAAGCCTTTTTTACCAAATAAAAACCCCGCAGTGCTTTGTGACTGCGGGGTTGAGTAAGCTTGTCTGATTTTCTAGAAACCTAATCCCAGGGTGAAGGCTTTAACATTGCCTGTAACGGTAGCACCTGCTGTGGCTGCGCCGGAGGTCAGGTTAATAGTATAAACTTTTGTAACGCCACTTACTGTCAACAGCGCATAAGCTGTTCCGCTTGTACTGCCAATATCAAAACCATTGCTTGCTGAAGCGGTCACGCCCAAAGGGCCGACATCTACCAGGGTACCAGCGTTTGGCGGATCTTGTTTATATAAACGGTTGGTTTGTGTATCGATGTCGTACAATACCGTTGAAGTTGTGCCTGCGAAGTTGTTGGTATAGGCTGCTGCGGTTATAGATGGCACACCAGGGTTCAACTGCAAATCGATGCCTGCTACTAATCCATCATTGGGATTCAGCCTTAAATTTTGTCCGGTATTACTTACTACGCGTATCCGGTCTACAAAAGGATTAAAATCGAAACCAAAATCAGTTCCAGATAAAACGGTCGTCAACGGTGCTGTACCTACAACGGCTGCAGCGCCTGATGACGCATTAATGGTATATATCCTGCTCGTGCTACCCAGTGCATAGAGTTGCCCGTTTACTGGCCTGAAATCTATCCCCAGGATGGTTTCTCCCGACTGAAGGCCTGAAAGTGGCTTTACAACAGGTGACGGACTGAGGGGGTTAAAGATTGAAAGTTCGTTATTGGCAGTAATGGCATAGGCAACGGGCTCCGTAGGAATTGCGATACCAATCAGTTTTGCAGGCAGGTTATTCATAATCCTTACGGCCTTGCCTGTGCTGAGGTCTATAGTATATAATCCCTGTATTCCAGAAACTGTAAGCGCCGCTAGTGCTGAGGTTCCAGCAGGGTTGATGTCAAACCCTGCGGTAGATTCAGCATTCACAGTCAGGCTTCCTACCTCCACCAGCTTTCCGTCATTTGGCGGATCTTGTTTGTACAATTTATCATTGGTAATGTCGATGTCAAACAGCACTGTTGTGGCTGCTCCTGCCCGATTTTGCGTATAGGCTACAGCGCCGATGCTTGCATTTGTAGCTCCGTTGATAACACCATCTATACTAGCTACTGTCCCGGTTTCCGGGTTCAGACGTAAATTCAGCCCGTTTACACCAACGTAGCGGATACGGTCCACCGTGGGGTTGAAATCAAAGCCAGCGCCGTTAGCAGATGCAGTGATGGCAGGGGTAAAGGGGGTGGTAGTAACAGCTCTGGCAACACCCGTTTGTGCGTTGATAATATACAGACGACTGGCGTTACTTATTCCGTACAATTCACCTGTGGCGGGCCGGAAATCAATTGCTGCGATCGTTTCGGCAGTTTGCAGACCAGTAATAGATGAGGTAGAAATTGCAGTGGACACATTTTTTGCATTAATGGTCATCAAACGATTGTCTGATGTAAGTGCTATAAAATTAAGGTCGGGACCGCTTGTTTCTTCTGTTCCAGCTGATGTTGAATCTTTGTCTTTTTTGCAGGAGGTGGCTAATAAGATAGTTGCGGCACATACGAATGCCAGCTTATTTAAAAGGTTGAATGTTTTCATGATATTTTCTAAATACAATAATGATAAAATTGGTATGCGGTGTGAGACCTTCTATTGTATATGGATATCGGGAGGTGGGATAGCAATTTTTGGGAAGTAGGATGAATTGTAGTGATTTCTATAGGCCGTGAGATGGACTACATTGCTGTACCATCTATATAACAGTAATTTTTTTGTGTGATTGCCGAAAAACGAGTTTTCTTTTTCCTGCACGTTGTCTTTTTCTGCGGTTTTCTTCTCTTCTTTACCAGTGGGGTCTGCCATCAAAGAAAAAGACTTTGAAATATGGGCATAAGTCATCACGGAGACTTTTAATCCGGTTATCAGGATCAGAAGTATTCCAGTGAAGATGCGTAAATAGTGGTAATTCTTATGAGCCATATAAGTTATTGGCTCAGTTACGCAAATTTCTGATGTTTGGTTTTAGCTAAATAAAATACTATTCACAGCGGGCTTCACAATTTCTTTTCATATAGATTATTTAATCCGTGGGGCATTTGTTTTTGGCCAACCTGAACAAATCCCTGCGCTTCATAATAAGTGCATAACCAGCGGTTTTCGGCATTACAGTCCAGTCTTAACAAGTTGATCCCGTCGCCCAGCAACTTCTGTTCTACCTGGGCGATAATTTTTTTGCCGAGGTCCTGACCAGCAAACTGCTTTTTTACCATCAGCGAATGGATGTAGGCCGCTTCTTCAGTTTGTACCCCCCAGTATAAGATATCCTGATAAGATAGCCTGAACATACCAAGTTCCTCTCCTTTTTCATTCTGTACGATAAAGAACTCGCCATTTTGAAAACCTTCATTAATCCAGGCTATCTGTTTCTCCTGAGGTTTGAGCCAGATGCCCCACTGTTTGAGTCCTTTTGTTTTTATACTTTCGGCAGCTTCTTTTAATAGTGACAATGCAGTATCCAGCTTGTCAGGCTTTGCTATGGTGAAAAATAGGGTCATAGTAATTGGTTTACTTTTCAAAAATAGAATAATTTTATGAAAAGCGGTTCTGACAATAAATTGTTGATAAACAGGCTTAGCAGGTCATATTTGATAATTTTCAGCAATAAAGCTTTCATTTTTTTGTGTATTCGAAAAAATAATTGTTAAAACGTCATGTTTTTTGAGGAATATTTCTGTTGAATTTGCATTTATGGTAATAATATATTCAATTCTTTGTTAAAATAGCAACCTTTTGAGCTTAAACCAAAATGTTACCACCATATAAATTCAATTTGGGGTTTTTTAGTTGCCATTTACGTAAAAATTACAGAATAAAACTATTTATTGAAGATAAATTTTCTTTCTAATGTTATTTATTGTGATATTGCATTTAACTATTAAATTTATTACTAACAACTATGTACGTATGACAAGAAAGTTACTCACTTTATGCGTTTTTCTACTATTCGCAATGTACACAAAGGCTCAAACCCGAGTCGTTTCTGGTACAGTGACAACAAAAACAGATGGTTTACCGTTACCCGGTGCTACAATTAGGGTAAAAGGCTCAAAAACGGGAACTCAAACCGATGCAAGTGGTTCATTTTCGTTAAATGTTTCTGGTCCAAACACCGTTTTGGTGTTTTCTTCACTGGGATATAAAACGATTGAGCTCCCTGCATCATCAGAAACTATGCGTATCGCGCTGGAAGGCGATGCAAGTCAACTATCAGAAGTTGTAGTTACCGGTGCATTCGGAACTACACAAACAGCAAGATCTACCACCACCAACGCACAGGTGGTAAGCGGTGCAAAATTAAACACTATCCGTCAGACTGACTTGAACAATGCCCTTGCCGGTAAGGTTGCAGGTATTCAGGTGAGAAGCCAGTCGGTAGCTGCCCTTGGAAGGGAAACAGAAGTACGTTTACGTGGTGCTTCTGGTTTTGGAACAGGTTCTGGCGCGCTATATGTAGTGGATGGAACTATCCTGCCAAGTGCAAACGACCTTAACCTTGATGACGTGGAAAGTGTTTCTGTATTACAGGGACCAGCAGCAACTGCACAGTTTGGTTCACAGGCTGCAAATGGTGCGATTGTAATCACACTGAAAAAAGGAGTGAAAGCACAAGGTGTGGGAATAACAGTAAACATTGGTGCACAGTTTGATAAAGTGGCTTATCTTCCGAACTACCAGAATATCTATGGTGGCGGAGCATCTGCTGACATGATGACTTATGAATGGAAAGAAGGTGACCCTGTTGAATGGCAGGCGCTGAACGGTAAACAGTACCATGATTATTCAGATGACTCAAGCTGGGGACCGAAAATGGAAGGTCAGGAGTATATTCCATGGTATGCATGGTACCCTGGTTCGAAATATTCTTACAAAACGGCTTCGTTTACACCACAGCCGGATAACTCCAAAAACTTCTTCAACACAGGAGTAACACTGAACAACTCGATCAGTATCAGTCAGGCTACAGATAAAATGACTTTTAAAATGACTTACGGAAATCAGGACATCCAGGGACTGATCCCCAATTCAAAACTGAAAAAGAATACATTAAACCTGATCACTTCTTATGATATTACTGATAAACTGAATGTTTCAGCTAACATCAACTATATTAACAGGACTTTACATGGTGATATCAGTGATGACTACGGTAATCAGTCTTCAGGATCATTCAACCAATGGTTTCACCGGAACCTTGACATGGGCATCATGAAGGAATTACGTGATTTAAGATCTCCTACAGGTGAACTGGCTTCATGGAACCATAACAATCCTGACTCTTACGATCCTGCAAGTCCACAAGATTTTTATGGTGCCAACTATTGGTATAATTTCTACTCTAATTTTGACAATACCAACAATGTTGTAAACAGGGACCGCCTTTATGGAAATATCCGCGCCACCTACAAAGTTAATAATGACCTGAGTATTTCAGGAACTTACCGTAAACAACAGAACACTGAATTCGAAGAGCAACGCATCAGTACTGCGCTGGAAACTAGCGGTAACCAAACAGGTATTAAAGGATACTATTCAACTCAAAATCTGTACTCAAACAGGGAAAATATTGAGTTCCTTGCGGTATACAAAAAAACGATCAACGATTTCTCTATCAATGCAAACGTAGGGTCTGACTTCTTTAATTCTGTTTATAAACTAAACAGTGCAAATACAAATAATGGTTTGAGCGTACCTGATTTATATGCCATACCGAACTCAGTTAATGCACCTTCGGTGTCGAATATCAGAAGGGAAGAAAAGTACAGGGCAATTTTCGGAAAAGCTTCCCTGGGTTATAAAAACATAATCTTTATTGATGGAACCTTGCGTAATGACTGGTTTTCTACTTTACCTGTTGATGACAACGCAGTATTATCAAAATCATTTGGAGCATCATTCCTTTTCAGCGATCTGTTGAAGCAATTTACCTGGTTGAGCAGTGGTAAATTAAGGGCTTCATGGGGAGAAATTCCATTGGCTCTAGGTACTACCAATGATACTTTTGGTGCCTACAGATATCCAGGTGGGGCATACACGCTGAATCCTTTTAAATGGCAGGACCAATTGTTAATGACTTCACCTGATGCAATTACTGACCCTAATATTTCTGGTGCAGTATCTACACAACGTGAGATAGGTCTGGACTTAGGATTTTTCAAAAACAGGCTTAATTTCTCAGGTACTTACTGGCAGGGAACGGATAAAAGCTTCCCTTATAACCTTACGCTGAACGGTGCAACTGGAAATACATCCCTGCTGACCAACATTGGAGAAATTAAAAGAGAAGGTTTTGAGTTCCAGTTATCAGGCCGTCCGGTGGACATGCGTAATTTCTCATGGAATATTTCGGCTACCTGGTCACCACTGATTAAAAATGATATTGTTGAGCTGAGTAAAGCATACGGTATCACCAGAACAGCCAGTCTTGGTGGTGTACGTGCAGCTGAGTTACCTTACCTTGTGCATATTGAAGGTGAAAGATGGGGACAGATTGTAGGTAATGGTATTAAACGCCATGCAAATGGCCAGCCAGAGCTTACGTCAACTGGTGCTTATGTGAACGATCCAAATGTAAACTTTGGTAGTGTGTTACCTAAACATACTGGTGGTTTACAAAATACATTCAACGTGTTTAACGACTTCACGGTTGGTGCAAACATTGACTGGCAGATTGGTGGTAAATTCGTATCGCTATCAAACATGTGGGGATCCTATAGTGGTCTTACTGAAAGAACCGCTGCGATCAACGACAAAGGTCATAACGTAAGGGATGCGGTTGCAGACGGCGGTGGTGTACATGTAACAGGTGAGAATGCTGCAGGTCAACCTGTTTCTTATTATGTAGGTGCACAGGCGTACTATCAGGGCTTGTATACAAACAAGACATTTGATGAGTTTGTATATGATCTTACTTATGTTAAACTGCGTGAAGTTTCATTGGGATACAATATTCCTGTAAAGAAATTTGGAATGGGCAAATGGATCCAAAGTGCCAATTTCTCTATCGTAGCACGTAACCCTGTGCTGATCTATTCTAAAACCAAGGATTTCGACCCATCAGAAATTGATGCATTAGTTGGAGAAACTGGTCAGTTGCCTGGAACACACGGTTACGGTTTTAATTTAAGGATAGGATTCTAATTGGTCAATTATAAAGAAACACATAAGAGTATGAAAAAATTATATATATATGCATTTGCAGGTCTGTTCTTTTTAGGGCTTGAAGGATGCAAAAAGCTGGATACCTTCGGTGATACGAACACCGATCCGGCAAATACGACGAAGCCGGTAATCGGCGCATTATTGGCTAGCGCGACTGCAGCAATAGGAACCATTCCAAGTGTTAGTGTGGCGGCGGATACAAATATTGCGAAACCAGTTATACAAGGATCAGCCGTCCCCGGTTATTACGCTCAGTATTTCTCTGAAACACAATATCCTGACGCCAGTTTGTACAGCTTACAGCAAACCAGCTTTACGCCTTATTACAGTACATTGCTGAACGATCTGCAGGTCATTATCAATTCGAAAGAAAACAATAATATGACCCAGGTTTCTAAAATTATGCAACAGTATGTATATTGGACTATTACCGACCGTTGGGGTGATGTGCCTTATACTGAGGCTTTGCAGGGACTTGCTAATCTGCACCCAAAATATGATAAACAGGAAGATATCTATAAAGGAATGTTCGCCACGTTGAAAACAGCCATTACTTCGTTTGATGGATCGGTTGTTACCGGTGATGCCATTTATGGCGGTGATGTTACGTCATGGAAACAACTGGCCAATTCATTGAGAATGTTAATGGCATTACAGTTGTCTAAAAAGTATCCTGCCGCCGGCGCTTATGCAGCTACAGAGTTTAATGCTGCATTAACCGATCCAGCAGGATATATTACAACTAATGATCAAAACTTTACCACGAGCTATCCGGGCGGAAATTTCCCAAGCCCATTCTGGACAAATTACAACGGACGGAAGGATTTGGCTGAAAGTAAAACAATGACAGATTTAATGGCAAGCCTGAGTGATACCAGACAGACTTACTTTGGAGGTTCAACTGAAGGTACCAGTGCAACTACTTCTAGTGTTGGTTTTCCTTACGGTTTGATCAGATCTGCTGCTTTGGCTTTTGGTTCTGCAAATACTAACTGGGCCCGCGTTTTACGTGGCGACCTGAGAACGCAAACTGGTAGTGTAGTAATTATCAGCGCGGCGGAGGTAACACTAGCCAGAGCTGAAGCTGCCAGTCGTGGTTGGACAGCTGAATCGGCTGCCAGCCTTTACAGTTCAGGTATTACTTTGTCATTTGCACAATGGGGAGCTACGGTTCCGGCAAGTTACATGACACAGGCTTCGGTTGCATTGACCGGGGGAGCTGCTAATTTAACTAAGATCATCACTCAGGAATTTATTGCTTCTTATCCTGATGGTACAAGGGGTTGGAATATCTGGCGCAGAACTGGGGTTCCGGTACTTGTTCCCGGCCCTAATGCATCGAATGCCTCTAAACAAATTCCTAGAAGGCTTGCTTATGCCGCTACAGAATATACCAGTAACCGCGATGCTGTTACTGCAGCCGCTGCGGCATTACCAGGTGGAGACACCCAGGATGCTAAAGTTTGGTGGGACCAATAGAATTCATTCCTCTAATTAACAGTTACTTTCATGGGCCTGTGATCACAGTTGTGACACAGGCCCTATTATTATATACACATTTTGTGTCGTATTGAAATTAAATATTCACATTCGCTCTTGAGGATAACATTTCCACTTTCTGTTCAGAAAATAATAAAAGCGGAAGATTGTTCCTACTCTTTTGAAAATGCAACAAATAAGTTATTTTTACTCAATATATTCGAAACAATTGGCCTAAGATTATCTACTTACATATGAATGCAAAAACCAGAAACGATACAGTTGATATTTTCAGACTGGTAGCGTGTTTTTTTATCGTTTTTCTTCATGTTCAGTTTGTTAGGCCTGATCAGTCAATCATAAGTATTGTCTATCTGGAAACCCGGTGGGGTGTCCCGTTTTTTCTGATGCTTAGTGGCTTTTATCTGCAGCCGGCACTCGAAAAATCATCTGTTCCTGCCTTGAAACATACGGGGAGGAAACTCATTTCCATCATGATTGTGGCTAACATTGT
>Ga0308164_10002410_pt1 | contig 18692 bp, 15 predicted proteins | sample PhyTR2_FD_201031 | JGI IMG/M metagenome (GOLD analysis project Ga0308164, IMG submission 201031) | Phyllosphere microbial communities from UC Gill Tract Community Farm, Albany, California, United States - DLSLT.R2 | ecosystem: Host-associated > Plants > Phyllosphere > Unclassified | place: USA... | reverse complement strand
TGCCCGGCCTGCTCGGGCAAGGGCCAGGTGAAAACCAGCCGCACGATCTGCTACGAGATCCTGCGCGAACTGCTGCGCGAAGCCAAGCAGTTCAACCCGCGCGAGTTCCGCATCGTCGCGTCGCAGGAAGTGATCGATCTGTTCCTAGAAGAAGAATCACAGCACCTGGCCATGCTGGGGGACTTCATCGGTAAGCGCATTTCGCTGCAGGTCGAAAAGGGGTATCACCAGGAACAGTATGATGTGATTTTGATGTAGAAAAATTCTTCGTTTAAAATCAGTTACTTATATTTTTATTTCTACAAAATATACCGCTGACTACGAAACTAGCTACATATGAACGTATCCATGCGTTCGCTAGGTGCCACTCAGCCTTTATCCTGGGGGATTCTTCTTCTTCAATGATTTATCCTGAATGTAATAAAGCGGAATAAGCTCCAAGTAGCTACTTATCATCATCGTAATCGCTGCCCGCTGCTGATCACGGACTTTTCTGATGATTTGCGTACGCTCGTACCCCGTCGGAAGTTTTCCATCTAGGCAATATCCAGAGTAAAAAACACGAATTAGATCATCGTCGGTTGCTCTCTTCCACATTGCATCGCACATGCGAAGTCGTCTCAACAAATTGTTCCGTCGAGGTTTTTTGATCGTTGGCACAACACCGCCAGACTTTGTTAATTCACATGCAAATTTGTTAATTTCATCGCCTAGTCGGCTCCGAGCGTCTGCCAGCATCGCTGCTATAACTGCGCGACCCGCGCTGACCGTTCGACGTAGGTCAATTACAAACGCGACCTCTCAGCACTCAAGCTCATAAGTCAAAGCCCTACCGCGCGCAAGATAGCAACCGTCCATGTTTGAGACTCGCTCGACAAGCCAGCACTTGTTGTCATCTTCGGCTTTGAGATACTGCTGGTTATAAGGTTTCAGACTCGTACGTCCAAATTTCGCAGCGTGCTCCACACTATTCGGGCCCGTTCTGATCGACGCTGCCTGATACTCGGGATTTCGTTGCAAAAAGTGCCACGCCCATTGCTTGTAGCTCCACTTCTGGTGGTCCACGTAGGAAGCTTCGTCCATCCAGTTACGTCGAGGGCCTTGGTCTAAGACGATTGCGTCAGCATATTGCTTGGCGTTCATTTCCCTCTCTCCTTTTGGGTTGCGTAAATTACGCTAAAACCATATCACGTCAAAAACGCGATTTACAAAAAAAGGATACATTCTTCCGCTGTATTTCCATTCAATGGCTTCATCGTATTAACTCGTTTATTCAAAGAATCTAAGCTGCAAGAATGCTCCCGTCGATTGACATCTATGTGCATGGACACGGGAGAAAAATGGAAAAAGTCGCACAATTGGGCACCAAAAGGCGGTGGCCTCGAAAAGCGACCTAAACAGCAAATCCCAGAGGTAGTAGCGCCCTTCAAAACGCTGCCTTTGGAATTTCTAGAATTGATCCGTGCAGCTAGGGCTTGCAAAACGCTTGGCTTCATCAAGGCGGACCGCACTGCTGAAAAATCGGCGATTGAGGTTTCTACCCTGTGGCGTGACGTGAAGCGCAAAACGTTCGTACCGCCCATCCGGACTTCAATTAGAAGTGTGACATGGGTTGACTCTGAAGTTGACGCGCTGTTAGCCACGAAGGCGCTGATGTCTCGCACAGGCAAATCGATAGACCTAGCTCAGTTCGTTGCAGCGCTAATTGAGCAACCCACTTAAGGGAGCCGTCATGGTCATGGACGCAAGATGCCTAGGAAGCATCGCGCTTGGTGCCTTCCTTAAACTAGAATTTCCACCCACCAAGGAATTGCTCGGCAAGATGATTGTCGAAAAATCTATCGGTATGATTGCTGGCCCCAGGGGTGGTGGGAAGTCATGGAATGCAATGCTACTCGCATACGCAGTCGCGGCGGGTAAGCAGATGCCCCCGTGGGGAGTCGGCAGTGGGGCTCCTGCTACTTACCTGGACGGAGAGATGAGAGCTGCAGGCGTACAGGAACGCTTCCGACTACTGCATGCAAGAGATCCTTTTCCGTCAACACAAGCTCTGGAGACGCGGTCATGACCGCCTTTTCGATGCCCGACGCAGTTAGACGCCAGCATTCCATGCATCTTGACAGCGTGCTCCGTCCCCGAGAATTCATGCAGGGCCGCGACATTGAAATCACACGTCTAGACCTCGCAGTAATACTGGCAATACCGGGCGATCTACGCCTCGGTGCGGTCATCAACGCGCTTGCGTTCGCAGGGCTGCGTGCTGGAGTCGCAACGAGCATCTACCCAAACGAATCTGTCTATTTTGACCAGCACTCAGCTGGAAACGCTCAAGGTTTATGACAAGGCAGTCGACGTCCAACAAAAACGACGCGACCTCGACCTCCCACACACGCCGAACGCTGCGGCCCCGATCAGCTTAGCAAGCAGCACTTTACGATTTGAGGGGGTTTTTTGTCTCAAACAACTGAAGCGCTTGTTTGGAAACAAGCCAGTCACGCCTTCAATGTTGTCACGGCAGGTGATGGCAGAAATGTTCCTTAAACTGCGCAATAAATATGAGCTCCATGGAGGTCTGCGTCGGCTGTTGTCACCGACAGACTTATGGAAGATCCGACCACTGTATCGAACAACGGTAGCACTTTGGCAATCTGGCACTGATGTACGATCAATTTTCAAAGTCAACGAAGGCTTGCTACGCAGTCATCACTGGTTATTAAGAACGAGTATAACATTAACGTCCTTGCGCTTTCTCCCGTCACTCTAGACCACAATGTCGAGTTAGGTGAGATCCTCCGATCCAAGAACTTTGTTGCAGTACCGGCTCCGATACGAGCCGATCCTGCGCTGTTCTACCAACGCGACATGGTTGCAGAGTTCAGAGCTACCTGCCAGGCAAATGGCTTTTACGGTATATCGGCTATCTACCTCGACCCATACGAGGGGAACCTGAACTTACTCACGCTTGGATAGTTTGCGCGAAGTGCATAAGTAACCTCTTGCCGTCACTACCGCGAAGTTGTCGTCCTCAACTTCTAGTTGCAACATTCAAGTAAAATGCGCTTGCACCTCAGAAACTCAACGAGTTCTTTATCCATCGACGTTGAACTCCGCGATCTAAACAGAACCAGCACAAGGAAAACTGATGTCAACAGGATCGGTGTCGCCAGATAAGCCAATTTACTACCCATTAAATCAAGGTGAACGAGCGAACCACCTGTACGTTGACCAGCTGTTGCCCAGATCGATCTACGAAAGGTTAGCAGAGCTGTTGGCAGAATCTCTGCAGCAACTGCCGACAACTTCAACGGCTGCAACTGACGAGCACGAAGAATTCTCCCGCAGGCGAGGCCACACTACCGTCTTTCTTGATGGTGACAGGGGCACTGGCAAGACCACCGTGATGGTCAACCTGCAGGCATATCTGCAAGCGCCTGAAGTGCGTGATCGTTTCACAGGGCTAGCGGAAAAGGTACATGTTTTGCAACCAATTGATCCTTCACAGCTTGAGGACAACGATGACCTATTTCTAAATGTTATCGTTGCAGCTGTCCTTGGGGATGAGGAAATCAAGCGTGGGCGAGAAAAAGATCCGGAACGCTGGCAGGCCCTTTACGACAGCCTCCAGCGATTAGGAACGGCCCTGGCAGGAAAGGAAACGCAGAGCGACGGTGTCGGTCTTGACCGCCTTCGTTCGTTTATGGGTGCACAAGAGCTAGCAGGAGCTGTACACGATTTTTTTGTAAAGGCGGCGCACTTACTAGGTAAGCGCCTGCTCGTGCTGCCAATTGACGACGTTGATACTACGCTTCATCGTGCCTTCGAGAATTTAGAGGTGGTACGCCGCTATCTTGCAAGTCCCGTCTTGGTACCAATAGTGTGCGGCGACCTTCAGCTTTATCATGATGTGACTTGGCGAGATGCTTTTCGCCGTCTCACTACCGATATCGTTGGCTTTCATGCCGAGGCGAAGTTGACAGCGGAATCGCTGGCGCTGGAATATCTGCGCAAGATTCTACCCCTGCACCGCCGGCTACGGATGCCAGAGGTAGACACGTTTCTTCATAATGACAGTGTTCTCCTCGGTACCCCGCGGGACCGCGAAACGCCACCCCGCCTAACCCTACCCCACTTGGAAGCTTGGTTAAGAGCACTTTTAGCAGGACCAGTCAACAATCACGAAAACAGTCGACTTCGGATTCCCATACCAACTGTGCGAGCACTATCGCAGCTACTGTCTCGCGTACGTGAAGAAATTCCGGAGCTTGAGCTCGCGTTTCACAATGAATCTGCGCAATCGCCTATTACTGACTTGATGCGTAGGATAATTTATTGGCGCAATGGAGAGACGGTGCAGTTCCGACGAGACGACGTGGGTGACCAAAATTCGGTCACTGCAGCAAGCGACATATCAATGACCGACTGGCAATCGGCATTGTTGGACCACTTTATGTTTGAACCAGATGCGGGCGCTGTGTGTCTGGTCCTTATGGCGGCGCAACATTGGCAGGAATCTCCTAACGCATCAGTGCTTGCTACTCCGCTGTTCACCCCACTGAAACAGGTTGGGCAAAATAAGCTCAGGTACATTCAATCCAGGGCGACCCTTAACTGGACCGGCGACCTACAGGGGCGCTTGCCCGATTCTTGGGTAAGTACACTAGCGAGTGAATCAATTCTACCTTTTGCTAGCCCAGAGATTGGGCGAGCGGTAGTGCCCGACCGGTGGAAAGATAACTCCAAGGAACTCGGTGACTCGCTTCCTGCCGAAATGCCTGGCGTGCTAATTGACCTTATTACGCATCGCAATTTCTATAGTCCAAGTAAGCGCGCGACGTTGATCTGCAGCGGTCGAATTCTTGAACTTATCGTGACAAGTCTTGTAAGGGATGTTTCCACTCAAGATATAGATCGAATCTTATCGATGGCCCCATTCCACAGCGCAGTCGGTGTTGCTGGAACAAAAGCGGCTCAACTTTCTATAGATGATATTGAGGAAGCTAGTGACTCGGACGCTAACGAGGAAGCTAAGGAAGACGAATCATACGGACAAATTACTACAAATGCAGATCAGGCGATCCTTACCCTAGACCGAGACCTTGCAATCCATACTATGGCAGACGAGATTAATGCTTGGAGAATGGAAGTCCAAGCGCAACGGATGCCGTTATCACCGTGGCTAGTCTATTGCGCACTGAATAAAACCTTTAATCAGGTACCCTTTTTCACTCGTCCGTTACAATACAGCGAACAGCCGACCAAAGAAGCGCTTAGCAACGTGGCAGCATCTGGGCTTTCAGCGTTCAACTCCTTCTGGGCTGCGGTAGCGAGCTTTGAGAAAGGCCCTTTATTTGGGCTTCCGCTTGAACTGTCCAATGTAAACCTAATAAACCGTCGCGGAGATTTTCAGCGGACTGACCTGTTCACCCAGAATATCAAGCCTTTACTAAAAGACGAGCAAGGTTCGGTACGTGGAGAACAAGTGCTTTCTACTACTTGGGCACTAAACAAGCATCCTTTACGTAGATGGTTAGCAGAGTTTTTTGATTTAACTACGCATCGCGAAACGCCTCTACCTATCGACGAGAATCAGGTTTTTGATGGGCGCACTGATTTCTTGAGGACCCTTGGGTTTGCGGAGTCCCGTCGTCGAATCACTGTGGCCGATGTAATAAAAGCACTAGAGCATAAGGCCCCAAAAGGAGTGGCACCGTTACGCTACGCGAATGCCCTAGTCCAGCAAATTTCTCGAAATTTCCCAAAGCTGAAGGAGTTGTCCACGCTAAAGCGCGCAATTGATGAGCTTCAAAAGCGCAATGCCGGATCCCGCTGATGCTGTTACGTGCTGTTCCCGAACGTGTGCTAGGTGCCCTATTTGGCAGTGAATTGGTCGCCGAGACCCTGTACAGGCATTTGACCGTATCGACATCAGTCCAAACGCCAAGAGACTTGGCGGTGGCTTTGAATAATCTCAGAAAACAATTAACAATAGCGGTCCTGGCTGACGTAGACCAGAGAACGGGTCGACGTCACCGTACAAACGAAATCGAAGCGATTGCGCAGAAGTTATACCCGACAAATTTTCTTGAAACTAAGCAGTTTCCTCTGCTTGATGCAGTATTTGAGGAGCTAATGGAATGGCGCGGTTCGGCAGTATATTTTATACCTGAACACGTACAACGATATGCAGAACTTGTCTCAGAGCTCGATCCGACAGTGTTGGTAGCATGGCGGTTGGCCAAAAGTACAGACTGCACTATATTAAGAACAACGGTAGCGCAAACCAGAACGTTGTTCGTCGGCCCGCTTTTTTTTGATGTGCCATACGCTGACAATCACTCCCACCTCGGCGGAATTTCGGGCGACGATGCGGTTTTGTCTGAATTAGTGCTCTTCAATCAGATCTCAAATCGCAACGAAATAGAAAACGGACTAAATTCCGAAGCAGCAGATATTCGAGAAGATGACCTGTCGGCACAGTCAAATATGCGCCGGCTTAATCGTGTAAGGCGCATGCTTAGCGCTTTTGTCGGGCTGTGGAAAGACGTTGCAAACGATGAGACAGCCGCATTAGCACAACATGAGATGTCATTATTGGACGCATGCCGGCAGGATGCAAAGTCGATAGTGGAATGCCCGACCATCGACTGGCCAACAGAAAATGCTGGGATCGTAGTCGCCAGTGAAATCGCCACGAATCGATGGATGCTGAAGGAAATGGCTGGTGCCGCGAGCGGTCATGATCTTCAACCAGCCTGGATTTGGTTGTTCATGCTTTTATGGCGCACCTACTCTTCTCAAGAAGCCTCAACAACAGTCCGCTCAGCTGTACTACTGTTCATTACCGATGTTATGGTCTTACGGCGGCAGCTAATTATGGATGGGCAAGGACTACGACGATTCACCACTGGTTACCCATTTTCTGAGTTGCGTGTGGCGGCGAGTAAAAGCAAGAGTTGGAAACAGTTATCGCATCGGGAAGCGGCTCGGCGCACATTTGCCAGACTCGGTGACAAAGCCGAACTCAAAATCTCAGCAGGCAATTTTGGTGAAGCTGATCCGCTAACGGGGCAGTTCGCTCAGATTGCCAACGAGCGCTTTCATTTCATGCGAGCGCAAAGTGACGAGCAGGCGGCTAGCAGCACGGCGCTCTCTCATCTAGATCATTGGCACTTCTGTCTACACTTCAACCGGTCTGGAAAAAAAGGCCGTTATGTTCGTAGACAGAAGCTTTGGGAGGAAGCGCGTTTGTTGAAGAACGTCCTAAGTTCTAAAGCCAAATGGAACCTTGGGCCACTTCTGCAAGGTAGTGAAGGAGAGCTCAATGACCAGCGCTCACCTGCCCATTTTGTTCGTGCCTTAGACGTTGCCGGCGACGAAACAAAATGGCCTATCGAGGTTTTCGCCCCGATGCTGCGATGGGTTCGGCACCGCGAACTGGTGAAAGATATTATGGGCAGTAGCTACGTACCCCCGACGAAATTACATTTGAGCATCCACGCCGGTGAAGATTATGCTCATCCTTTGTCTGGCCTTAGGCATGTCGACGAAACTGTCTTATTTAGTGAGATGATCCAAGGGGACCGCATAGGCCATGGACTAGCTCTTGGAATTCCTCCTTTTGAGTGGTTCCGCCGTCACGGGGACGTGTTGCTCCCAGTAGAGGAACACGTTGACAACCTGATTTGGGCATGGAAGCAAGCTAAAGACTTGGTTCAAATAGCAAAGCTAGACGTAGCAAAATCCGTACTGCCGCGCCTTGAGGAAAGAATTAAACGATTTTTGCCTTATATTTCATGGCTCACTAAATCCAAAGAGATGGGGGAGCCTAAGTTACAAGACTTGTATAAAGCTTGGGAATATCGTATTAATTGCCCTACGCTAATTCTTGAGCAGCCGAAAAGCTTACAGATTGGGAGCTCAAATCTGCCAATAGGTGCGCCTGATTACTATATCCTTTGTGCCTCAATGCTTAATCCGGAGACTAATGATGCAGCTGGACTTTACGTCCAGAGAGCAATTGCAGAGCGCGATGCGTCCAAGATTTCAGGGAAGCCTATTCTGACTGTAAGGTTGACATATCCTCGGCATGGGTACCCGTCCCGAGCGCAGTTACAGCTTGAAAAATCAGGTCCTAATAATGCTTCTCAACTGCATGATCATGACGATAAGGACGATTTGACGTTAATGTCCGCACTGCAAGACTGGTGTATAGAACGTTATGCTCAGGCTGGCATCGCTATCGAGACAAACCCAAGTTCTAACGTCTATATTGGGCAAGTGGAAACGCATAGTGATCATCCTATTTATCGTTGGTATCCGCCAAACATACGGGATATGGACAAGGGAGGTAAGTATAACGAGTTCGGACTGCGCACAATGCGCATCCCAGTGACAATTAACACAGACGATCAGGGAATCATCCCTACAACGTTAAGAATGGAATATCATTTGATGCACGAGGCTGCGCTTGACCATGGGCACCCCGAGCCGCTAGCTGAAGACTGGATTAAGGATCTACGAGAACGGGGCGTGCAGACTTTCACCGACGCACATGAATCGAAAGAAATTATCTGAATAAAACAAGCGTAGATGGCAAGCCAATGCATATTGTACTGGCCCAGCCTATGTCATGTAGCAGCCGCGGAAATTCGATTGAAAACTACCACTAGCTGACTATCGATAATGGTGGCTTTTCGCTAGCTGAGCATTATCAAGAATTTGCTTCTCACTACCGAAGCCGTTATTTCAACGACGCTTGACTTTAGCTCTTTTAATTAAGTTTATTAAGAACTGTGGATAGAGGCAGTAATGGAAAATTTCTCGGTAGTTCCGTCCGGACGATTTAACCAAAAACATTTAGTACCGAAGTCCGCGCTTCTCACACTAAAATGCACAACCCCACCCCCTATTTTTTCCGATGCCCTCGGGTGGTTTTCTAAAGCCGCGCGTAAGATTACTGCGTCATCCGCACTAACTCGATCCCCTACATCATATCGGTGTAACATTTCTTTCAAATAGATCACGGCGTCTCCTCGCCTGTCGAACTTCAAATGACCTAATGTGATCGGCTTTGCTGGCATAAATCCCTCCCTAATAGTAGGTTGATATTAATTAATTTCCCCAAACACGCCGAGGATTTTTTTAATCTCGCGAATAATTACCGCAGGGATCTCCAATCCCTCTAGTTGAGCTCCTCGATCACGGACCCATGCAACACATTCACCTTTGCTAAGGTCATCACGAGCGATCTTCTCGTATAACGCTACTGCGCTCATGCGAGACAGCCCCAATTCCATTAGCGAGAGTAGCGTTGTTGAGGATACGCCAAACTCAAGCTGCATTGCAATATCTAAGCCTTCTTCGATAAGATCTTCACGATGAATCTGGCGCAGATGCAAATGTAAAACATCCATGTATGCCGAAAGATATTTCGGGGCTCTGAACCTGGCAATCTGTTCAACTAAATCCATCGTAGCTCTAATTAAATCCGGCAGTCTGAAATTCTTACCGACTTTTTCATGCCAATCGATACTGTCGCGGATGATCCTTGCAAGCGAGTAACCCTTGAGCCATTTGACAACTATGAGTGCATACAGCCTTATACGACTGTTGGGAGAGAAAGCCGGAAACAGATGCTCGTTGACCCTTCCCATGATCGTCACAAAACGATCGTAGCTATCGTTACTCGATACTTCAGCAGGCAGCAAGTTATCGACATCGCCAGGATAGCGACGGAAAGCGTCTAGAAGACTTTGAAGTCCAATCGCGCTTACACCAGGATGCCTAGTAGCCAGAGCGACGCTAATAGTAACATCACGAGCAATCTGCTCAAGGGCACGATCAAGCTTCACAATGGTAGTAATATCATGACGTTTCGCGAAAGTAGCGTTAGCTACGGAGCCCATTCGCATGAAAGTAGTAAGTAAATATGCGCCTACCTGCTCAAATCTCTCAGCGTCTTCCAGATCATTCAGATTTGATTGCCGACGTCGAAAAAGGTAATCTACGATTTCATCGCCAAGTTCCAAGATCGCATCGCTCTCTCGCTTGATAGGGTAGCGCGCACGACTAGGTACCCCGCCTGGCCAAGCTCGTGTGTCTTCTGGATCAATGCATATGATGTTGCCTTGAAACTCGTCTCCCCAACGGCCAGCACGCCCGGCTAAATTCCAGAAATCGTGAGGCGCCATTGGGTGCCCTTTTCCCTTACGAGGCCCACGCACGACAATTGTTCGACAAGACAGGTTTACTCCCTCGATTAAGGTCGAGGTACAAACTAAAACTCGAAGCTTCCCACAACGAAATAGCCTCTCTATCTCAAGCCGAAGCAATGCTGGCATATTGCCATAATGAAAGGCAACTCCAAGCTCTACTAAGGGTGCAAGTCGAAAATCTTGGTGAACACCTTTTCGAGCAAGGTCTGCAAGCTGTAATAGCTCGACATCGACCGTATCAGTCTTCGGCAAAAGCTGGCTAATTAAGTCTGCGACTTCTTCCGCCTCAGCGGCTCCGTTTGCATATACAAGAGTTCCCCCTCTCTCCCCTATAGCCGCAGCTATGAATGCCAGACGCTTCCTAGGCCCGGCCGGGGTACTAGCTAGTCGTAACGTTCCTATTGGAAGAGCTGAGCCTTGTTGTCGAAGAGTAAGCGCCCACAATTTCGATTTCCTTGGAATCTGAGTTGCGACGATAAGGTTCTGAAGCACAGTTGCTGAATCGCTATCGACCGCAATCTTCTGAGCTCCATCGGGCGCATCGGAAAGTAGTTCTTCTGGGTTCTGAGTCGCTGGACTGATAAATACGGCCTTCAGCTTTGGATTGATACGCATTAGACGTTCAATTGCATCTTGTAATATTACGCCACGCTGATTGTCACCGATCTTATGTGCCTCATCAACGATAAGAAGATCTACAGAAAACCTGTTCTCTAAAATGTTAGCAAGAAGATGTAATCGCTCTTGCGTGAAGACTAGAACAATCCTCGCCCCACCAGAAAGCGCCACTTCATATTTATCGCGCAGAGGAAGAGAAGATACCGCCACCTGTTCGCTATCGCCGAGAAGATCGCTAAGGTTACTTTCGATCTCAGATACTAGTGCACGCGTTGGAGCGAGATAAACCGCGACCCGAGTTTCTTTTGAATATAATTGGTCGATTAGCCATTGAAGCACAAGAAACGTCTTACCAGAGGCGGTAGGGGCTGAAGCTGAAAGCCAACTCGCTTTGCTAGCGCTAACCCAGAATTCCTGTTGAAAATCGTTGACCTGCAACCAGCTACCATTAGATTGGAGCAGGATGGAACTGTCCATCTCACGGCGCTGAGCCTCAATTCGCAGTGCTACACCCAGACGCCCTTCTAAGTTTGAATCGAGCAGGCCTCGCTTACTAGCTAAAGCGATAGCTCGAAAGTTAGAGAGCTTACCTAAAAGCACCGCACCCGCATCTTTGTACTCTTTAGAAGTTGACAGCACAATGGCGGCGGTCCCGATCCGAAGCGCTGCTTCTTGATACGTCCTGTTTTCAGAACGGGCGAGAATGCTGCCAGCAAGCAATAGCTGTGACCAGCTAACGGACTCATGAGATCCTGCGGATTCGGGTATGAGATTGTCTAGTTCATCGCGAACTGTAAGACGAGTAACTAGATCAAGATCTTCTCGAATCCCTTTCTGCATTAACCACACTTGAAGATCAAAGAGACTCATTAGTTTTTGATTCCCATTGCCTTAAGGAAAGATGAGCGAAATCCATCAGCCGATGGCAAAGGAATACAGAACACCTGAATTTCCATTTGATCTAGTTTCTCCAATTTAATACGTTTTCCGAGACTGCTGCACCACCCTTCAAGTGCTGATCGCGACGCGAGAACGATTTCCTCTGCGACGGCCTTATCGCTATCCTTTGGGTAAAATGGTGCATCGAACCCTACTAAAGCAACACCGCAATACTGAACTCGATTAGACATCACGGATGACTTATCGAAATATTTTCGGAGCGCTGAGGCCAGCGCAGGGTCACCGAGGTCGGCTTTATCGCTAAGCAACAACAAATCACGCTCTCTTCCAGCTGTTTCGCTTTCGGGCTCAATCAAAAATGGTGCTAACGAAGCCATGCAATCGCGAATAGCTGTGGTCGCATCATTGTAGATTTTTGATTCGCCCCAGTAGAGCTTCAGTGTTCCCTCGGTTGTGATCCCTGCATAAACCCCGTCCGCGCCATGATAATGCATTCGGCTATCTGTTTTGAGATCCATCTTGCATAAAATCTGCGGTAACTGGAGAAAGCGCTCCGCTAGTAAGAAGAGCAGCATCTCTCCGCCTTCACCAGTCTTCGCAAGGTCCGTGAAAGATTGTTTTGCTCGTTCTACGAGTGCACCGATTGCCTCGGTCGAATTAAATTTGTTGTCGCGCTTTTTTGCTTCAGCAATTTTTTCCCTCGGGATCGCGTAATTAACCACCGAGTTTCGCATGAACTCAGCTAGCCGGCCCGGCTGCACTCGACCATTACCATCGACTGAAAGACAATGACAATGAATTTTTACTTGGTGCCCATCAATGGAAATGTCACGATCCACAAGCGTGAGATGAACATCAAGTACTTCAGGGTCGCCCGTAAGAGCCGATTCGAGGTCAGCGGCGGTGATAGTTGACAAATAGCCTCCATAGATGAGGCATTGAGATGCCTCCCGGTAATCATGGCAATATAACCGGCTTTGCGTTGTCAGTCCACCAACTCCCACTCCCCACCTAGTTCGAGCCCCGAATTCAGCTGACCTGAGCAACGCCAAATAGCTCTTAATGAAGAAGACTCATTTGTAGACTTGGCAATGCGTTGACCATTGAACATCTCGTGAGACCCACCTTTGCCGCAGTATCGGCACAAGGAAATTGGGGTTGTTAGAAAGCGACCTGAACCCCGGAGCTATCTCCACAGCAATGGCAACTTCGGCAATCTCAACGAGGCGACTGTGGCGAGCGGGCGCGGTACAGTAGGTATGCGACGCACTCTTTCAAACAATTGCCGCAGTTGATCCTTCTGCTCCTCGTGCAGTTCAACTCACCCGCACCACGGTGCGTCTTGCAACGCTGCGAGAAGGCATCGATCAATAGCTGGCTAATTGCTGAGCGTAGCTGTCATTGCAGACACTTACTTCGATAACGGGATTTTGATTAAAACCTGGGCATCAACAGGCGTCGCTACAGGCGCGACTCGAGCCTCAGTCGAACTGCAAGCCATGCAGGTTTGATCGAGCTCTACTCCGTAGTCATCTACATCAACATCGACAAGCTGAACGAAGATGAGGAATGGGGAAACGATTACCCACGAGACCAACGACGATTCTTGCGAGAATCAGCTGTTCGGAACAGTCTAGAGGTGGACGCTGCCTATTCCAGTTCACGGTGGAGCGAGATCAGCAGGGACAGGACGTATTTCAGCAGATTGCTCATAAACTGGCATATTGAAGAACTATTACAACAAGCTAGGAATTTTGCGTTTAGCTACTGGGCGAATGTAACGAGCAAGGGTCACGTCGGACTTGTGGCGGTCTGTTCACTAATTTGGTAAGGGTGCAGTCCAACTGTCGCCGCCTCCGTACAATATCCCGTGCGTAAACTATGCCCCGCCACATCTTTTGCCGCCTCTTCTCCGGCCTTCATCCTGACGGATGACTTGACGACGAGGGCCACCGACTGTGGACTCAGCGCCTTATTGCCAACAACTTGATCGTGCCGGTTGATGGCCCGGAACAATGGACCGCTTACGATACCAGCTTGTGACAGCCAGTTAGTCAATGCCTTGACCGGGCAACGGCTACCGCGCGCGTGAGGAATAAATACTGTTCTTCCAGCACCTTCCTGATCAGTCTTGGAGCGTCGAATAGTCAGCTCAATGCGACTCTCAAAACAGATGATGTCTTCGTACCGAAGTGCTACTAGCTCAGAGCGGCGAAAGGCACCAGAAAACCCGACAAGGAGCAACGCCTTGTCGCGTGCAGCCTTTATCGGCCGTTGTCGCTCTACGTGAACCATCATCTCCAAGAGATCGTCTTTGACCAAGGCCGTCACTTGCCGCTGCTTTGTGCCTACCGTGCGGCGAATGCCTTGCATAGTCTGTTTGACCAGCCTATCTGTGACAGGCGAAACGAGGCCAATATCTGTATGTGCGCGATGGATCGAAATTAGACGATGCTGTAGCGTGCTGACGGCCAGACGCCCGGCGAAACCCGCAAGGTACTCTGCAACCATTATCGGCGTCGCTGGTATTAAGCCACCGTGCTGCTCGAAATGGCGTAGGCCGCCTCATACGAGCGCATTGTCGCGTGTGACTGCGCCGCCGATGAGTGACTCACCACCAACGCTGACGGCGCCGCTGCTAAAGTTTTAAGCGACTTCATGGCTCTCAAACCTCCGGTGAATGTAAAGTAGACTTTTTAGAGAGCTTTATGGTTCTTTTCGGTTAGTGTTAATAAAGCGTTCTCGATACCCATCCGCAAACGAAAACGGCGGCACCTAGGCCGCCGTTCGAGTTGGGTTGAACTCACGTGAATATGGCAATCTGCACTTCCTCAGACATTCTGGTTCGTGAAATTTCGCCATGTGGATGGTCAATACTCGCTGGGAAGCAGGAGTGTTGTAACTGTTCGGTCTGCTTCGGTCATGACCAAAGTTTTTCGGATTTGCCGTCATTCCCTACTTGATAGGCCGACAAGAATCGAGTTTGATCTCTGATAGCAGCTAAATTGGCAACTCGATCGTCGGCGCATACTGCGCCGAAATCTCCGTACATATGGCGATGAAGAATCGAAGCGGCGTTCGAGCCATGCCGGTCGAGCAGGTCGAGCGCGCCGGGTGTGGCGACCACGTTCCCGAGCGCGAGCATAGGCAATTTATGATATAACAAAGTGGGGATTGGGAAAATTGACTTGCTTTATCAGCAGAACAATGAAGCTTCGAGGTGCCGACTTCAGCAGGATTGTTGCGCGTTTGGTCGGGCTCTGTTCATTTCGCCCCTATAGTAAGCGGCGAAAACCGTGAGCTAATAAGTATACTCTATCACAAAAGTGATCTATTTGACAACAAAATAACTTTACAGATTCGACATACTAATCTTGTAATTGATGAGAACAGCGGTCAACGAGTGAAAAAAATTACCACTGGATGAAAAGAATCGCCACTTGCCCAAAGGACAACTTTCCTTTTACACTGGCTTACGAAAGACCGTTTTCGGCCAAAAGCAGTCCTCCCGGCCCTATGAGTTGCTTACGATATGGACATTAGTTGATGAGCCTAATGCAGTTTTCACCCGAATGTAACGTACCAGGCCCAAGTTTCATCAGTCTTGCTTGCGGCGAAACGTTACTCCGGTCCTAAGTTAAAAGTGAGACCTCAGGCATGTATTTACACCTTGTCTCGCAAGAACTAAAGCTTCCTTACGACGGCGAATGGCTGTATGTCATGGCGACACATGCAGACCGTTCACGTAGCAAGATCGGCGTTACAAGGGGCAATCCCCTACTTCGTCATTCGCAATTGCGGTGCGGTGATCCTTACTTGGAGTTTTATGCCGCTTTTTTAATTCCTTTTTGGTTCGATCCTGTCTCAAGTGTCGAGGCGGATATACACTCGGAATTAAGCCGCTACCGGATTAGGTTTTCCGGTACAGATAAGTATTCTGAGTGGTTTAGGATGCAGCCGGCGGATGTGGTTAATCATCTCGTCGAGCATTTCGATGAAGTAGCAGAGAAAAAGTGGTCCATGCGCGTTCTCAGCCATGCACAAAGACCCGGCGAGCAAGCAGAAATTGTGATATATCGCGGCCGTGATATCGCAAGGTGCTTCGAGACTCCACCGGTAGTTGACGATTGAGCAACGTCTTCGTGATTAATAATCGTCAACCAAAATCTGTTCTTGCAGCCGGAGCAACAAGGCATATACTGAACCTTACCTAAGGTCACCAATCGGCCCAGGCCGTGTAAAAACGCGTCATCGGCGCGTTTTCAGGGGTCCCTTTACCGAAAAAACGCCGTGATGGGCGTTTTGAAAGGTTGAGCCTCGCTAGGCCGGCGTCCGATTCGCGTTTTAACACAACCTGAGTTAGAACCGGACCTTCGCCAAGAGCTGGTGACAACTAAATTCATCCAGCGTTCGCTCTAGGGCGTGGACGCTCCGCGCCCTTAGTGACAGTTTTTTTCAGTTCTGTCCGTTGGTTAAAATCTTTCGGACTTGGGAGTTACGTCGTCGCGAAGTAACAGTTTTCTTGATTCGCTACAACTCTGCCACCGGTCACAAACCTTCATTCGCTACAACTCTGCTACCGGCTATAAAATATCCAGCCGAATGTTGTTGATAAGCGGTCGGCATGCACCGAGCACACTAAGGGAACCGATGTATGCGGCGATGGCGAAGTGGAAATGGCATTATCGGTGACATCGGTCATTGCGACATATTCGACGCTGCCTCGCATGCTAGGCAAAAATGTTACGCTAAGTGCTGATGCCGATACCACTCGGCGTTGATTCAATGAGCTTCAGATGGTCTCACCATACCGTTAGGGCTTGCTTGTGCTCGTCGAAATATGTATGTACGTCATAGATTCCCTCAATCCCGGGAAGTCTATGATTCAAGCACATTTCCAAGATGTCACTAGGCACGCCTAGTGCTCGCATGTGGCCTTTTGCTGTTGAACGCAAGTCGTGAAGAGTGAACCGGCGAACTTTCGGCTTCTGTTCGATGATCCAAAATTCGATCGCTGCACCAATAGTATTTGGATTTATAGGCCTGACGCCGCTGGCAGTTGCGTTTTTGTAGTCCCCTCGAACGGGAACAACATGCGATGAACCAGCAGACAGCTTGTTCAACTCAAGTAGCCAAGACTTCACCGGCGCAGTCAGTGGGATTTTGATTCCTGGTCCTGTCTTTGAGGTGGGCACTTTCCAAATGTCCTGTCCAAAATCGAACTGATTCCATTTCGCCGTACGCAGCTCTCCTGACCGCACCGCCGTGCCGAGCCGAGCCGATCCGATCAATACCTTAACAGTCAATAAGTTCTCGCGATTTAAGTCGGCAGCAAAAAGAGCACTCAACTTAGCTGTTGACAGCATAAGGCGGCGCTTGATTGAAGGGCGCTTCCCCAGCAGTGCGGTGAGTTCAATACTGGCACAAGGATTTGCGGAGACTATTCGTCGTCCATCTGCGTGCTTGAATAACATCTTGGCTGTGGTCAAAAGCATTCTTGATTCATTCCAAGGTGCGGCAATATGTTCGACCAGCTCTACTATATCCAGTGACGAAATTTTTGATGCGATTAAGTAACCTAACCGGTCCTCAACGCGCTTCAAGCTGCGACCGTACCCTTTCTGCGTACTGGCCCGTAACCTCGTCAGTATCTTCTCTCGATAATCGTCGATGAGTTGGCGATCCGTTTAATCTTTCATAGCCAGCGCCTTCACCTGGCGCTTATCGGCGGCAGGATCGCCAGCCCTATCAACCTCCGCACGCTTTTCTCTGTAAATCTTACGAGCTTTGGCCAGGCTTATGTCGGGGAAGTTCCCAATAGTCAGTTCTCGTGCACGTCCGCCGGTGCGATAACGCAGAACCCACGCGGCCGTTCCTGCTTTAGACAGCGTGAACATCAAACTGCCCCCATCAGAACGTGCCAAGAGCAATTTCAATTCGGTAATCACATCATTGTCAGAATCTCTGATTGAAGGTATGCCGCCAGCTTTTACTGCCTTCACCCAGTGCTGAAGCTGAAGAGTTTGCAGGCCTTCCGTCTTACCTTTACCACTTCTCATCGTCGTCCTTTTTTGACGGCTAGCTAAGCACTTAGCTACACATACTAACGACAACACCACTAGACGTTAATGCACCATCTCAGACAGTAAATCTATAATAATCATATAGTTACGAATAAATATAGGCGGCCTTAGATGCCCATAGACATCGAAAAAATAGTACGATGTGATTTTTGATGTAGAGATTACGACATCAAATCAAAATCTTATGCGTACTTATGACTAGATTTAAAGGCGACCATTGGCAAGCGCTATATCCGTATGGGAAAGATAGCGGTGGCAGATTGATCGCCCTTCCTGCAATGTCGATGCATTTTTCGTGATCGAGTGACCCATGAAAATTCAATATGCAGTTGCAGCTGCGACTTTGCTAGTGGCCCACCTTGTGGCCCACGCGGCGCCAACAAGCTATGTGTGTCCCCTGTCGATTCCTGAAGCATCTCTTCGCCTGATCGGGCCCAGCCAGGAGTGGACACCGTTTGTCTCTTCGCCGTTGTACTTGAGCAGTGCTGCGCTGGCTGATGGCCCGCCGGAACGTCTCGGCGTGCTTCGTGAACGCGAAGCCACAAAAACCAGAACAGGGTGGAGACGGACATACGTACTGGGTGGTCAGTACCGTGACGGTAAATGGCTCAGGTGCGACTACGGTGCGTTCGGTGAGGTTTCGTTAGCTAAACGGCTGCCTGATGAGACCACCACATGTACAGTGACAGGCATGAAAGGCGCCCATGCCGGAGAGACTAAGGTCGACGTCAGATGTCGATAGCGTGGCGCACTTCCCAGAAATACGGTTGTTTAACTGACGTTTTCGCCATTGATGCCCGATCAAGATAACCTAACGCACTGGCTCACAACCTGGGCCACCCTCAACTTGGCCCCGCCCACCGGCTTGTGCGAGCAA
>Ga0308164_10002405_pt1 | contig 18732 bp, 14 predicted proteins | sample PhyTR2_FD_201031 | JGI IMG/M metagenome (GOLD analysis project Ga0308164, IMG submission 201031) | Phyllosphere microbial communities from UC Gill Tract Community Farm, Albany, California, United States - DLSLT.R2 | ecosystem: Host-associated > Plants > Phyllosphere > Unclassified | place: USA... | reverse complement strand
AGCCCGCAGCGGCAGCATGATGCTGGACCAGGCGGGCAATCGCACGATCCGACATGGCGGCAGGGGTAAGCGCATCGAGCCTCGACAGCCGTCGAAAAAGCGGTCCCTCAATATGGCCGGCCGCAGCCATCCAAGCGAGGAGGAGCGCTTTTGGTCGAATACGCGAGCCTTCAGGAATGGCGATAACGATGCCTTGCCGGGTCTGATCGGTCTTCGAATGGGCAATAGTCAGTCTGAGCCCCTCGGGTACGACCCCGACATTTTCGACCTGAAGTGCAACGATTTCGGACCGCCGCAACGCTGCGGCCATCCCGATCGCCAGGATCGCGCGATCGCGCAAAGCCCGCAGACCTTCACCGTCGATCGCGGCCAGCATGTTGCGCAGCGCAGCCGCGTCTGCGGGACGCTTCTGTCGTTTGGCACCGCCGTGTTCCGCGCGAATGCCGGCCAGTACTTCAGCCAGACGACCCGCGGTCGGCATCGCAGTCGGTGCCGGATACCCGCCAGCGCGATGATGATGTCCGATGGCTGCTACCCGCCGGTTGATCGTCGACGGGTTGAGCCCGGCGGTCGCCTGGTCGCTGGCAAAGACCGCAACGATGTCCGGTGTGGCCGGCAGCGATCGCAGACCATGCTGCGTGCACCAGGCGGTGAAGATCGTCCAATCAGAATCATAAGCGCGTCGCGTCGCACCGGCGCGGGCCGCTTTCGCATACGCGGCCGCGCGCTCGATCTTTTCATGCAGGATTGCGGGCAACATCGGTTCATCCGAGTCCACGGTAACGAACGGCGTTTGCGACGATGTGAGGTCCGGATCGGACGGCATCAGTCCAGGAGTGCGGGAAGCGACCATACAAGAGCGTGTGCCACGCTCGATTTCGCCGCGCTACCCTTATGTCCGAGAATGACACTTATCGGACATAGGGCGGTATAATAAAGCAGTTTTGAACATACGGCGCGAACTTAAGTGAAAATATCTTGTATGAGAATTGAACATAATAGCGCGGCGCATTTTACTTGAGCGATCTAGATAGCCACAGTCGCATTAGCCTGCAGGCCATAGTTGCGATCAACGTAAATACAAATCGTGAATCCACCGGCAATACGGCTGTTGCGGCGTGCAATCGGTTGCAAAGGGTACAGCCTGCCGACGCGTCTTACATTGGCCCGCACGCCCGGACGACGAGTTCGCCGCACAACCGGGAGTAAGTCGTTTTGCGCTGTCGCGAATACCGCAACTAGCAGCAGCGCCCTAAACGCAATGTTTCCGAATAATCATCGTTATAGTCCTCGTCACCGGACAATCGGGTCAAGTTTAATCCGCTCGATCTGCCCCGAAAGTCCCCCGACGGCATCCGAAGGCCGCGCGACGAGTGCAAGCACCTGCACAGGACATTCTGCCGGGACATCCAGCGCGCCGGCGAACGCTCCGCCAGCCAAGGCTGAATTGCCTATGATGACGCGGCCCAACTCGCGCCCATCGGCACAGGTCAGTGCCCAATATGGCTGCGCACCCGGCGCCTGCTCGATGCCAGCGCTTCGCCCGCTAAGCTTGTACGTTCCCGCCGGCAGCACCTGCGTCTGGCTCAGCAGCATACCACCGACTGTCGCCGGGGCGGAGAAGTCAACTAGTCCTCCATTTCCCACGCGCTGAACCGTCGCGCTCAGGCCGTCACCATTGACCGGCACCCAATCGAACACCGCCGGCACCTTAATATCCGCCGTAAAATCGGGATCGCGCGATGTCCGGCGATTGGCACCAGGGCGGATCAACTCGTAATAGGACCACGCTGCGTCAAACGCGCCACGCGCAGCGAGCGTGTTGATTAGCAACGACTGCGATATCCCGGCGATCGGTACGCCCGCGCGCCGCAACTGGCGGAACAGCTGTACGGTAGCTAGCGGGTCGGTGCCGTTGGCGGCGACATGTTCGACGAACAGGTCAGACCAGCGGGGACGCCGCGCGAGCGTGGCAACCAGAGCACTGCGCACCGGCGGCTCAGTGATCGCCGATCCCAACACGGGAAACAGTAGCGTAGCGGCGCTGGCCGAGCTGCGCAGCGCTGTGTCATAGTGATACAGCGCACCAGGGATGTCGCGGCGACCGACGGAATCCTCGATCGCCCACAGTTGCGTCGGCAGATTACGCCGGGACAGCGCCTCCGCATAAGCAAAGATGCGGCGTGCGGCCGCCGTGTCACCCCGAACCTGCGCATTGAGACCCAGCGTCGAGGCAGCCAGTACTGCAGTCGGATCCTGCCGCAGTGCACGGCGCGCCAACCGGTCCGCCTCAGCGCGGTCTCGCAAAGTCGCGTCAGGTCCAGCGAGTGCCGCCGCAGCGAGCGCGGTGATCCGCCCGTCGCCCGGTGCCAAGGAAACCGCGGAAGCGATATTGGCTCCGCGGATCGTGAGCGCCTGCGTCCGCGTTACACTCACATAACCAGCTGCTAGAGTCGTCACAGCTAGAGCGCTGCGCAGCGCCCATTCGCGTAGCGACCTACGCGACAAATTTCCACGTGACAGTGTAGTACCCCGCGCCATCAGCCGCGCGACGTCTTCTCGCGGCCGTAGCCATAGCCATATTCGTAACCATAGCCGTAGTTCGCCTTGCGGGTGTCGAACTTGGTCAGGACGCCGCCTATAATCCGTGCGTTGGCACTGACGAGACGCGCCAGCGCGGTCTTGACCATGCTCGAACGGATGCCGTGCGACTCAACCGCATAGATCACACCTTCCACACGGCTGGCGATCAATGGTGCATCTGCCAGACCCATTACTGGCGGAGAGTCAATCACCACGTGATCATAGCTTTCGAGCAGACGCGCTATAAGTACCGACAGCCGCTCGCCGGTCAACAACTCCGCGGCATTGGGTGGGATCGGACCTGAGGTCATCGCGGTAAAGCCAAGATCGGTCATCGGGAAGATCAGTTCCTCAATATTCTCCTCTCCCGATAGAAAATTGCTAAGGCCGCGGTCGTGATTTACCCCACCCAAGTGGTGGATTGACGGCGAGCGCATGTCGCCATCAATCAGAATCACCTTGCGATGCCCACGAGCGAGCGTGGTCGCGAGTGCTAGCGCAGTGGTCGACTTGCCTTCGGCCGGCCGGGTCGACGTGACGGCGAAGGATCGCGGAACGCCATGTTCGGTTGAAAAGGCCAGATTGGTTTGCACCGCAATATAGGCGTCAACTAGCTCGGATTTGCGATCCTGTAATGCCTCCTTAGGCGTTCCGCTGTGAAGCTTGGGAATCGAGCCCAGCAGCGGCAGGGCGAGGCGTTGTTCAATCTCAGCAGGATCGGCAATTGCCTCGTCGATTTGTTCCAGTGCGAAGGCAGCGAGTGCGCCAAGGCCTAGTCCGGCGAGTATCGCTAGCGCGAGATTGACCAGCAGGCGTGGACTCGACGGACGCGAGGGTACGTCGGCCGGATCGACGATGGCTATGTTGTTAATTCCAACGCCGCCCGCGACGCCAATCTCCTTAAAGCGCTGTAGCAGGCCGTCATACAGTGCGCGATTGGTGTCCACTTCCTGCTGGAAGATATTATACTGGATACTGCGCCGGCGCAGATCGAGATAATTGTTTTTCAGTCCGTCGACGCGTGATTGCAGTGCCCGTTCGCGGCCCTGCGCCTCGCGATAATCGGCGAGCATTGAGCCCGACACGCGACTTTCCTCGCGCGTGATCGAACGATCGAGCTGGTCAATCTGCGACTGGATCGAGCGTGCCGCAGGATAGCCCGGCTCGAACTGTGTCATCAGCTTCTGATAGTCGGCAGCTAGCTCGGCGCGCTTCTGGCGCAAACTGTTGATTGCCGGGTTGCGCAGCGCCTCGGTCGAGGCGCCGCCACGGCCGGCCTGCTGGTAGCGCGCCTCCGCTTGGATGCGGTCCGCGATAGCCTGTGACAGCGAGGCATTGAGCGCAGCAAGATCGTCGGCGACGATCGAGCGTTCGCTCGAAGTCTTGTTGTCGCCTGACTGCGATGGCAAGTTAATGATGCGCTGCGCTGAGGCATAGGCAACAAGCTGGCGCTGTGATTCGTCGAGCTTGGCCTTGAACTCACCCAGCTGACGCTGCAGCAGGTTACGTCCGTAGGACGTCGCCTGCACCTTGCGCTCGAGGTTGGACTGAATGAAGCCGTCCGCCCACGCATTGGCAACTTTAGCGGAAAATTCGGCATTGGGGCTCGTGAAACGAATGTCGGCCAGCCGCGACAGCCGCGTCGGCACGACATCGACCTGCTGTAACAGCACGCCACCGGCGACGCGCTGGCGCGTGGCGCGGCCAGATGCCGGATAGCGTCCGTTGACCAATTGCAGCGCCGGATCCTTATCAGGAACGCCAAACATTTCGAAGAACTTGGGATCATCGATCAGCCGCAACTGCTGCGCCACCCGTTCAGACAGCGAGCGCGACTTCAGAAGGCCATATTGCGTCTGGTAGAATTCCTGGTCGGCAACACCCGCATCGCGCTCGACGTTCTGCAAATCGGTGACTTTATTGCTCTCGCGCGAGATCTCAACGGTCGCCTCAGCGGTATACTTGGGTGTCATCAACAGCGTGACGATCAGCCCCAGCAGCATGCACCCACCGATCGCGCCTAGGATTACGTACCGCCGGCGCATCGCGATGCGCAGATATTGTCGGATGACTGATATGTTTTCGGGCGCGATCCCATTGGCATAGTTGGACGCCAGGCCGACGACCGGCACGCTCTGCAGTTTGGGTGAAATTAGATTCATGTTAAGGCGGCCTTACTGCAGGATCGCAATGAGCGGACCCGCCAGCAGCGGGGACACTGCGATGAAGTCCCGGAACAGGCGGCGCTGCGGAGAATCGCCGACTACGATGACGTCGTTGGCATAGATCGGCGGATCATCATACACACCGCGCTGAATCGCGCCGATGTTGTATATGCCCGCCATCTTGCGATTGTTAGTCGTGCGTAAAATGACGACATCGTCCTCCCGGGCGAATTCGGACAATCCCTTGGCTGAGGCGATGGCACGTATCAGCGTCATCTGGTTAGTCACGGGATATAGGCCTGGCTCAACCACCTGTCCGTTGATCGTCACCACTTGGCTGACCGAACTTTTGATGTTGACCGTCACCTCAGGATTCCTGAGGTAGCGACCACGCAGCGCCGCCTCTACGGTGTCGGCAAGCTCGCCGGCAGTCTTGCCGCGCGCATCGATCGTGCCAGCTAGCGGCATTGAAATGCGCCCGCTCGCATCAACTTGCATCTCGCGGCTGAGATCCGGGACGTTGAACACGTCCACCTCGATCGTGTCGAGTGGGCCAATCAGCGCAGGGCGATCGGCCGCAGTCAGGTCCTCACGGCTGGGCGCCGGCAGGACGCCATTCTCCTCAACGACAGTCAGTCGCGAAGTCGTTTCCAGCGGAACCCTGCCTCCGCAGCCGGATACAAGGGTCGCCGTCAGCAGGGCGATGCAAATTTTACGCATGTGCTTGGAAATTTCCAGACGCGAGGGAAAAGCCCGCGGGCTATAGATGCTAGTCATTATTCGGTAAAGGAGCAGTGACCCGTGTCGGCGCGGCCGCACCCAGCCAACATGCGGCCAGCACGATCATCGCCATCATCATCGGCGTGCGCGCCGGATAATCGAGCAGGCTTGCGACGATCACCAGCAGCAACAGCGCGGAGCCCAGCTTGGGCAGCGCGTGGCGCACGCTCGCCCCTGCACGCCACGCGCGCAGGCTAGCCCACGCCCACCACGTCAACGCCGCGGCCAGCAGCAGCAGCCCGGGCAGGCCGGCGTCGAGCGCGATCTCGAGCATGTCGTTATGTGCGTGATTAAAGTAGGTCGGCTTGAGCAGCGCGAACGGCTCGTCGATGCGAAAGATCGGGTCAAACCCGCCGAGTCCCGACCCGGCGGGGAAATAGCGCCCAATCATCGCCAGCACGGTTGGCAGGCCGCGGCTGCGCATATCGAGCCCCGGATCGATCGCGAAGGCGCGGTTGATCGCTACCGCGCGATCCGCCGCAACGCTTACGAACACGAACCCCGCAACCAGTGCAACCAGCGCCGCGATCAGCGCCGGGAAGATCCAACCTGGATAGCGGCCGAGCGCGCGCCGGATGCCCTGCCACACGATCGCCAGCCCCAGCGCGATACCCAGTACGCCGAGAGCCAGCCCAGCGCGCGAGCCGCTCGCCAGGATCGTCAGCGCGAACAGCAGCACCAGCCCCAACGCGACCGGCCCGCGCCACTGCGGCTGGCGGCCGTCGCCAAATGCCCAAGCCGGCGCCAGCACACACCCCATTGCCATGAATAGTGCGAAATGATTGCGGTTCGCGAACGTGCCGCTCACTTCGCCGGCGGTGTCGTTGATCAGCGGATTATTGAACGCGCTGCCGGAAAACTGCAGCAGCCCTGCTAACATCGTCGCCGCGACCAGCCCCAGCAGCGCCCCCGGCAACCACGCGCGCTCAGCCGGGCTTAGCCCGGCGGCCAGCAACAGCGTCGCAACCGGCACTACCAGCGATGAGGCGGCGTTAACCGTCGCACCGGGCACCATCGACCAAGGCCGCCACGGCTGCGGCTCCCCGCTCAAGGCCGCAGCACGGGCCACCAATTCGCGCCCCGGCAACGCCTGCCAGAGTGCGGGCGGCAGTGGAATGAGTTGGGCCAGCGCCAAGGCCAATGCGGCAAGCAGAAAGAACCATACCGGACGCATGTCGGCCAGCGTCGGTCTCGGTACGAACAACAGCGCGATTATTAGCAGCGCCCAGGTGACGCCGCGCACCAGCACCTGCCCGAGAACGTCGCCACGCGACGCCCCCCCGGCGATCCACAGCACCGCCAGCAGTACGCCCAGCAGGCAAAAGGACACGCCCGGACGCGTAATTGAACCAGCAGAGCGAAATTGTGTCATAACCGCTGCCCGTTAGGCGATTACGAGGCGAAATGGAACCTCGCCTTGCCTTTGGCATGCGCCGACGCTGGCCGCGACGCGCTCCTCTATATAAAGAGGACTAATGATCGATCTCCACTCCGCCGGCCGGCGTATGGCACCGGCCCGATGACCGCGCTCGCTACACGCATGGCACGCCGCTTGCGCGACGACTGGCACCGGTTTCAGATACAGCTATTCCTGCGCCCGCGCGTCAGCGGGCGTATCAAGCTGCGCGGTGATGTTAGCCGCCTCTCGATAGACCCAAGCTTCCGCTGCGATGGCGACCTGTGGCTAGGCGTCTATGCCGGCGACGGGTGCATCGTCATTGAGGCCGGCGTCTCGGCTTCCGGCCCGCTGACGATCACGGCGATCCGCCCACTGCGCATCGGCGCCGGCACGTTGTTCGGCCCTAATGTCTTTGTCACCGATCATTATCATGGCGACCGGCGCAACGTGGCGCACATGGCGCAGGGCCCCTCTTTCCGCCCGCTGCATTCGCCCGACACGGTGGAGATCGGCACGAACGTGCTGCTAGGCGTCAATTCGGTGGTACTCGCGCCAGCCCGGATAGGAGACAATGCGATAATCGCCGCCAATGCAGTGGTGAAGGGCGAAGTGACGCCCAACAGCGTTCATGCCGGCCTGGCACGCCGGTAACGAGTGCCGCAGTTGTCACCACCAGCCCACCTTGCTAGGTGCGCAATGATGACCGGCGCAGCGAACAAGTGGACGTGAACCGGCGGCAAATGCTTGCGGCATCGTCCGCCTCCGCTGGAGCCGTGCTCGTCCCCTTCAAGACAGATGGTGCGCGCTTCGGCATCATCGGTGATGGCGTGGTAGATGATGCGCCGGCGATCCAAGCCGCGCTCGACTCGGTCGGCGCGCATGGCGGCGGGGTCGTCGCGCTTCCTCCGCCGCGCGTGCATTACCGTATCGCTAGCGGGCTGAAGCTGCCGTCCTTCGTCACGCTGGAAGGCCCCGCGCCGGTCAATTACCCGTTCAACCGCGGCAACGCCGGGGCGTGCGCATTGGTCGCGGATTTCACCGATCCCGCGCAATGGATCATTGAGCCCAAGACGAAGGTGGACGGCGCTCCGGTGCGCTTTGACCGGCTGGTCACGGGCGCGCTGCCCGATGGGGTTACCTACAATTGCGGCGTCCGCAATTTGCTGATCACCACCAAGGGCCGTATTCCGTTTGGCGGAGTCCGGATGCACGGCTGCCCCGGCGCGTTCATTGATGGCGTTGCGATCGACCGCGTGGGATGCGGCTTGCTGGTAAATTACTGTTTCGGCGGCCAGTTTCGGGTACATGTTGACGCGCTTTATTACGGCGTTGCCGCTTGGGAAGATGCTAACGCCAACGTTTTCGAAGCCTATTGCAGCCATAGTATCCCGTGGCCAAAATTGGTGCCGGCCGACTATCAATTGCCTTTCATGCATGAATTGCGTGACGGGCTGGTTGACGTCCACAGACTCTCCACTCCCGAGCATGCTGCACGGCCATTCGGCATCGTGTGTGGCGCGAGCAAGTCGACCTCCACCAACAACGTCTTTGACGTCGTGGTCGAGCAGTTCCCTGGCGGGATGTTCCTGTTCAATGCGCATGCAACCGATTTCCGGCGCTGCTATCTTGAGGGCGAGGCGAACAGGATGAGCCACGCCATCGTCGCGTCGCGCTCGCGCTTCGGCATCCAGGCGCTGCACGCCTATCTGTCGAACACCGGCGCTCTGTTCGACCTGGGCTTGGCGACAACGGCTAAGGCGTTCGCCAGCGGCATCCTCTACACCGCCAGCTTCGGCAAGATGCCGCCCGACGACGGATCGTCGCTGCTAATCTTCGAGGGCATCGATCCGGGCGCAGGCGGCGCCCCGGTGATGCCCGCGATCCGCTATCTTACCCGGCCGATGGCCTGGGCGCTGCTCGCGCTACAGAACGGCTGGCGCGCGGCCGGGGACGACTACGAGGCTCCCGCGGTGCGCCTCGACCCCTGGGCGCAGCAAATCGCGCTGCGCGGCACGCTGAGGGGGGGGCAGGCGGGACTTTGCGGTGTGCTGCCGCCCGGTCGGCGCCCGGCGAAACGCCGCCGCTTCGTGGTGCCCGGCGGGCAGATCGATGTGGCGCCGGATGGGCAGATCGCGGTGACGCCGAGCGGACCGCTGCTCAGCCTAGATGGCGTGACCTTCGAGCCGTGGTAAAAGCGGCACGCTGAATTCTCCGCGTTGCTTCCCGCCAGCCGGGCGGCGCATCATTCCGACCACCCCGCGCGCAGCGCGGATCAAAGGCTCCTCGATATCAATGAAGACGCTGGTTTTCACGATTTGCGCGCGAAACTACATCGGTCTGTCGCGGGTGCTCCAACAGTCGATCGCGCGCTATGGCGGCCCCGACGTCGATTTTCGCATCTATGTGGCGGAAGGCACTAGCGACGCGGGCGACGAAGATGCAGGCCGCACGATCATCTCCGCGCCCGAGGCGCTGGCGCCGTATATCGACGCGCGAGAATTCGCGAATATGGCGTTCATGTACAACGTCACCGAATTTTGCACCGCGCTCAAGGCCGCCTGCTTCATGCACGGCTTCGCTGACGGCTATGACACCTGCCTCTACATGGATCCCGACATCCTGGTCGTGGCGGACCTTGACCACATTACCCGCGAACTCGACGACGCCGCGATCCTGATCACACCGCATCTGTGCCTGCCCGCGACCGACGAGGGCCCGCGCACTGATCGCGGGATCCTGGCGACTGGAGTCTACAACCTCGGCTTCCTCGGGCTGCGCCGTAACGCGGAAGCGCAGACCTTCCTTGCCTGGTGGCACGAGCGACTGCGCACGCAGGCGTTCAACGACCATTACCACGCGCTCTATACTGATCAGCGCTGGATGGATTTCGTCCCTTCGCTGTTCCCGGCGCACGCGGTGAAGATCTGGCGACACTTGGGCTGCAACGTTGCGCCATGGAATTATCACGAGCGGCAGATCGAGCCTGTCGGCGACGGCTTCGTCGTGCGCCCGCGTCGCGACAACGTGCCGTCGGCGGGCAACGCGGTGCCACTGGTGTTCCTGCATTTCTCCGGCTTTGACTTCCGTCGCATCCTTGAGGGCCGGTTCGACCAGCTCAATCTCGCCGACGCCGAGACGCACGCCGACCTCGTCCCGCTCTACGAACGTTACGGCGCGGCAATCCAGGCGCTGGCGGGGGAGATGGCCGGGCATCTGGCGCAGTCCTACGGCTTCGACACCTTCGCTGACGGATCGCTCATCCTGCCGAGCCATCGCCGGCTGTTTCGCATCTGGAAGGAGCGCCATGGGCTGGCCGCGGATCCGTTCGCCGTCACGCCCGACAGCTTCCACGCCGCGCTGAAGGCGCGCGGGCTACTTGCGCGCACAGGGGGCGCCGATCTCGCCGCGGACAAGGCAACAGCCCGCAGCATCGCCGCGCCCGAGCGCCTGCTCGGCCGTGCGCGCACGGTGTTCCGGATGCTGTTCCGCACGCTGGGGCGGGCACGATTCTTCCTGCTGGTGCGCAGCCTCAACCGGCTGTCACACGTCGAACAGCATTACGACACGTTCGACCTCGATCGCGCCTCGATCGCATGCGCGCCGGCAGGCCCGGCGCGATGACCGCCAATCTGGGCGAGATCTTCGCCAACGGCCAGATATACCTGCTGCTCTATGCCTTCTTCGCACTGACGATGCTTATCGAGGGCTTCTACGAGAACGTCACAGTGAGCCGGTGGATGGCGCGCGGCAGCGCGCTGATCTTGATCCTGTTTGTCGGACTGCGCTGGGACACCGGCACTGACTGGCGGGCGTATTTCAACATCTTCTACGCAACCCAGTCGAACCCCGATTACGACATTATTGTCTTCGGGGTGGATCCGGGATACGTGCTGATCAACCACCTTGTTTACAGCTTCTTCGATGACTATAGCGTGTTCCTGCTGCTCGACGCGCTGATCGCGATCGCAGCGGTCTATGTCTTCATTGAGAAGAGTACGCGCCTGCCGAACATGGGCGTGTATCTATTCTACACATCCTATGTCCTCACCCATTTCATGGGCAGCAACAGGCGCATGCTCGCGATCGGCTTCGTGTGCCTAGGCTTCCTGTTCATGCTCCGCCCGGCACGCCTATGGCAGGGGTGGTGGCGCTGGGTGGCGCCGTTCGCGCTGGCCGCCTCAGTCCACCGCACATCGGTGCTCGCGTTGCCGGGTCTGGTCGTCAGCCGCCGCGCATGGCCCGTGGCGCTCGTCGTGCCAGGCCTGCTCACCTGCGTCGGGCTGGGCATGTCTGGCGCGCCGTTCGCCGCGCTTGAGGCATTGGGCTCACTCCTGTCGAGCTTCGCGCACATCACGGTGATCGACAAACTGCTGTTCTACACCTCGGGTGGCGGCGAAGCTCAGGTTGCCGGCGAGCTAGATGTTATGCGTCAGGCGCTGCTCGGCGTGGCCAAGCGCAGCACGGTGCTGGCAGTCTTCATCTTCTACATGATCAAGGGCGAGCTCGATGAATATGAGCAGCGGCTGTACAATATCTACGTTACGGGCTGCGCAATTTACTTCCTGATGATCGGGTCGCCGATCTTCCAGGTGGTGAGCACCTATTACACGATCGTCGAGATCGTACTGATGCCGATCCTCTTTTCCAAGACGCCGCAGTTCAAGGTGCCCTATACCCTGTATCTGCTGATCGTGCCGCTGGCGCTGATGATCAGCGCGCTGACCCCATATATGGAATTGTACGTTCCCTACCGGTCGATCTTTACCACCTATTAGCGCGCGCTATACGCGCGTCTCGCGGCCGCATTGCGGGCGGTGCGGGCGGGATCGCGGATCCAGCCCCATTTGCCGAAATAGCGCAGGGCTGAGCCGATGTGCACGAACATCAGCTTGCCGAAGCGATACGAGCTGCGGGCATGGCCGTGCTCGATTCGCGCCGCCGGGACATAGACGGTGCGGCCATGGTCGCCCAGCCGGCGCACCAGATCGACATCCTCCATGTACATGAAGAAGCGTTCGTCGAACCCACCGAGCTGCGCGAAGGTCGCTGATCGCACGCCCAAGAAGCAGCCCGACAGGCTCGGCATATCGATCAGCCCTTCGCCCGGCAAGCGGCGGAATTCGTACGTCTCGTCGATCGCTGCGCGGACGGAAGCGAAAGGGATGAAGCGCCGTGCGATCAGTTGGACCGGCGTCGGCAGCGCCTTGCACAGATGCTGCTGCTGCCCCGCCTCGTCGTGGATCGCCGGCATCACCGCGGTAACGTCGGACGTGCGCGCGAACACGTCCGCCAGCGTGCTGAGGACGTCGGGCGCGAAAGCAACGTCAGGATTGACAATGAAATGCGCGTCGGACCGCTCGGCGACGGCCGCGAAGGCCAGGTTGTGCCCCGCGCCGAACCCCAGATTGGCGCCGGCATGATGATAAAGGACCTGCGGATGCGCGAACCACCTGCTGGCGATCGGAACCGGAGAATTATCGACCACCGACAGGATCGTGTCGACATCCGATTCCACCACCGAGCGGATCGCCTCGTCGATCATAGCGGGGGCATTGCAATAAAGCACGAGCGAAGCGGTGATATTCATGGTCGGTACGTGTCCCGGGCGGTCAGCCATGCGATGCACTGGTTAAAATCGCGCGTCGCCGCTTCCGGCAGCGCAAAGGCCGGCCGCGGCAGCGCGATACCCGGCGAGAGCAGGGCGATAGCGGCACCAAGCGCAGCAGGATCGGCGTGGAAAGTCGCTGCCTGGCCATAAAATTCGCGGAACACCGGCGCGTCGACGATCCACGCCGGAACACCCGACGCCAGTGCCAATGCCATCGGCCGGCCGAAGCCCTCACGCGTCGCGGCCGCGGCCACAAAATCGACCGAGCGGACGAAAGCGTCGAGGTCGACGGTGCTGCTGTCGGTGATGGCGATGTCGAGCTGCGGGAACGCCGCCATGATGCGCGACGCATAAACGTTGGACTGGCCGTAGAGCCGGAAAGCGGCGCGCGACGAGGGAGCTCGAGGCGAGACATGTGCCGCTACGGCGGCGAACAGCAAGTCGTAGTTTTTCTTGGGGGAATCGGTGCCGAACAGGCCGATGACGGGCCGTTCCGATACGATCAGCGGCCCGTGGAGCGGCGCCTGCGCAGGCGGCGCCATCCAGTTGGGGCTCGATACCAGCCGTTCGAGGGGCAGTCCGCCACACTGGAGGAAGGCGCGCGCATCCGATATGTTAATATAGCCCGCTGCGGCCTGCGAGCTCCGCAGCGCGAGGAAGAACAGCGTCGCCTTGACCCTGCCCTTCGCACCGTCAAACGGAAAACTGTCGTGCAGCACCACCATTTGGCGATCACACCACGGTATGGGATGTGAGCTGGGGGTGAAGACCATCTCCCCACGACGCGATGCGGCCCAGACCATCCGCGCCGCCTGCCACGGCCCCGCCACGCGCACCGACACTGCCGGGAAACGCCGTTGGACCGCCGCGGCGAGCGCGGGGGTGCGCACGAGGATCGCGCTGGTCGTCGCCTCCAGCGCCTGGATATAATCAAGGGCAAAATAGAACAGGCCGTTCGTCGCCTTGATGAAGGCAAGATTGATCAGCATGCGGGGCCCGCAGCCCGGCCTAGTGCACGGTCATAGAGCGCAGCCACCTGCGCCCAGTCGCGCGGCAGCATTGTGTTTATATAGTCGCCGCCCGCCTGCTGGAGCGAGGTCGCCTGTGTAGCCGACAAGCGCAGCGTGCGCCGCAGGACTGCTACGTCCTCGAACGTGCCCGCGCACGTGACGATCGCCGGCAGCAGCGCGGACGGCGTCGCGTCGCCGATGCTCGTCGCCACGATCACGCCGTTGCCGAGCCCCGCCAGCACGCTACCGCGCCGCGCCGAGACGCCGTCGGGAAACGGCAGGTAGAGGATGCGCACGTCGGCAAGCGCAGCGCCCGCCTGCGCATCGTCGAGCCCGGTAGTCATCGTCGCGCCGATGTCCCGACAGCGTTCGGCGACCATGTCGCCGAACGCTTCATAGCCATTCGGCACCTCGCCGATCACCGCGATCCGCACAGCCGGATCGGCCGCGCGCAGGCCCGTCATTACGTTGAGAAACGCCTCCAGCCCCTTGTTGGGGCGGATGTGGCCGAAATAGGCGACATCAATGCCGCGCACGCCGAACGCCGGCGGATGCGGCGCGAAGGGGATATTGCTGAGAATGCCGATCACCGTAGTCGGCACGCGCGACGAGAACAGGCGATGCGCGCGGGCACGATCGCGCTCAGCCGCGGTAGTAAAGATTACCTGCGCCGCGGCGTGCGACGCCAGCGCAAGCGCGAGCTGCGCCTTCCCCGTCAGCGAGGTGAATTCGTGCAGCGCCAGCACCGGCCGATAGCGTCGCGTGAGCCAGCCCGCGACGACTAGCAGGTGCGGCACCAAACTCCAGCCATACCCTTGCGTCGGATATTGCACGACAACGTCGCGCGGGCGCAGCCGCAACAATCGGCGGAGGATGTTCGGCGCCGCGCGCGGCGACCAGTCACGTTCGACGAACGGCTGCCACGACGCCGGCGCCGCCGCCATCAGCCGGCTAGTGTAGTCACCCACGCCGCATACGTCGGGCGGATAGGCTCCCGTCACCATCGCCAGCGCGCGATCGCCGCCTCGCGCGTTATCGTGCGCCATGGCCGGTGACCATGGTGCGGACGGTGCGCGCGGCGATCAGCACGTCGAGCCAGAAGGAAAAATTCTTCACGTAGTAGAAATCGAGATGCAGCTTTTCCTGCACGTCGGCGACGTCGGTGACATGGCCCTGGTTAACCTGCGCCCAGCCCGTAACGCCTGGCTTAATGAGGTGGCGATAGTGATAGAAAGGGATTTCCTTCTCGTACCACTGGCTCAGCGCTACTGCCTCGGGTCGCGGGCCGATCAGGCTCATGTCGCCCGTGACGATATTTATCAGCTGCGGCAGCTCGTCGAGCCGTGACTTGCGCAGGAAGGCACCGAGCCGCGTGATCCGCGGATCGCCGACCTGCGTCATCATCGCTTGGCGGCGCTGATTGTCTGACGCGCCCTCGCCAACTGGCGTGGTGCGCATGGTGCGGATCTTGTAGACGGTGAAGGGCTGACCGCGATAGCCGGTGCGCTGTTGCCGGAACAACGCGGGGCCGGGGGAATCAAGCCGCACCACCAGCGCGACGATCAGCATGACCGGCGCCAGCAGCACGATCAGTACCGCCGCGATCACCGCGTCGCCGAACGCCTTGGTCTTCAGATAGACGTCGTTGGGATTGAGCGACCCCAGTGTGTTCTCGGACAAGTGGTGGATCTCCACCCGCCCCGTCATCTGCTCAAGTGCCTGCTTGAAATGATAAACCGGGATGCCACTGAGTACGTAGCGCGTGATCTCGACGTCCCATGCATCTTCGTGATCGGTATGGAGATCGGCGACGACTGCATCAACGTCGAGGGCCGCATCCCCTTGGCCGAGTTCGAGGCGGATCCAATCGACCTGTCCGATAACGGGCAGCGCGTCGGTCCCGACGCTTGGCACCACTCCCAACCGCAGACGCCGGTGCACCGCGACCTTCAGGTGTATATAGATGTAGATCGCTAGCGACAGCAGATAGCTGCTAAGGAACTGCAGCCGGCTATAGTCGATCCGCATCATAATGAGGCTGACCGCCAGCGCCCCAAAAGTGACCGACAGCGACATGAAGATATAGCCGCCCGCTGCGATGCCGGGAAACACGTGCAACCGACGATAACCCAGCACGCCCAGCAGTAGCGCGACGCATCCCCCCAGCGCGGTATAATATTGCGTCGGCTGGGTGATAGCGATGCCGGTAGTGATCTGACGCACCAGCATCGGCAACAGGATCGCAATAACGAATCCGGTCAGTATCATGTAGCGCAGGCGCATCAGGCGATGCTGCACGGCACGCGCTGGGCTCTGGTTTGGATCGGCCAAGGTCCCCGCCTGCGCGCGCTGATAAAACGGATTGCTCATTAATACTCATCGTTTACGCTCGTCCGCCTAATCCTGGCTGACATCTCGTTCTCGGCTGCTACTAGCGTATGCCATAGTCTGCAATGAAGTCGCCACATGGTACGACAGCTACAGACGATGACGGATGCGGCGATCGACGATGCGGTGCGCCGTCGCGATGGACCGCGCGACCGCCAGCGCCCCGCGCGCGACTGGGATGGGCGCGCGCCCGACGGCCATGTCGAGCAGCCAGAATGCCGCAAAGCCACCGATTTTCTCGCGCAGCAGCGCCCAGGGAAAATCGCTTTCGAAGCGGCCGACGGTTCCCGTGCGTACGCCCCAGATGAGTTGTGGGAGATAGCCCGACACCGTACGGCCAATCATCGCCTGATATTCGGCGCTGGCGCGCCCCAGTTCCTGCGCCACGAGTGTCGGGAAGGTCGCGCCGAACACCTTTACCGCGCCATAGCCGCCGGTATTTCCGGCAGTGGCGAGAATCGGTTCGTCAGCGAAGACGACGAAGCGCGTGCCATGCTTCAGCGCGGGCAGCACCCAACTCATGTGAACCAGCAAGCTGCCGTCGAACGTCGCGATGTCAGACCGGTCTGCAGCATACGCACGGCGCACGATGACCCCGGAGATGAACGTCAGCCACACGTTGACGTAGCGCGCGAAATCGCGGCGCCCCATCGTGATCCGCCGCTGCGGATCGAACGGGCGCCCCTGATCAGCGTAGAGCACCTCGGGCAGCCATTCGCTCGGTGCATAGACGATGTCGGGCGCGTCGCGATCTAGGAGGTCGAGCAGTGCCGGGATGAAGCCCGTCTTTGGAATGTCGTCGTCACCGATAACCCAAAGGTATTGGCCTCGCGCCTGATGGAAGCAGCGCGCGAAATTAGCGTCGCCGCCGATGTTGGTGGCGTTGCGCAGCACGTGCACATCTGGGCGATCGCGGCAGGCAGCCGCCAGCACCGTCGGCGTATCGTCGGTCGAGCCATTGTCCGACACGATAATCTCGATACGCCCAGCGCAATCCGCGGTCATCGGTAGCAACGCGTCGAGCAACCGCCTGAGGTGGACGGCGCGATTCCAGGTCGGGATCGCGATGGTGAGCAGCGGCATCGTCATACCCGGTTGTAATAGCGACGGAAGACGAGCGCGACCCAAGGCAGGGAAAAGATCACGATCACCACCGCGAACACCGCAGCCATCGCAAAGATGCCGACGCCCGAGGCCAGGTACAGCGTCGGCACCATGAGGATCGCGGTGCCGATCGACTGCACCAGCAACGGCTCCTCCCTATGCGCGCGCGCGAAGGTGGCAAGCGCATAGATGACGCAATTGGCGGTTGTCGCGAGGGCTAGGCAGGCGATCGTGGGGATGTCGGCGAAGCGCACCCGCATGAACTCCGGCATCAGCGCGATCGCTGCCATCACCGTAACCGAGCCGAGCAGCGTGATCACGGTCGAGCGCATGACAACGCCGCGGAACGTCGCCCGCGCGCCCGCGCGCTCGTCGCGCGCGATTTGCCCGGCCATTACCGGCAACCGCGCATTGACCCAGCTCAGCCCGATCGAAAGCAGGCTGTTGTAGATCGTCAGCGTCAGCCCCAGCTGCCCGGCAGCCACCGCGCCCTGCCGCGAGAAGGCGAGCGGCACGAGCAACTGCAGGATCAGATAGCCGCTCATCCAGCTCAGCGCGATGCGCCACTGGAACGGAAAGACGTCGTGCCGCCAACTGAGCACGTCGTCCGCTGCGGCGATGTCGGTCGCGCGCAGCCAACGGATGCGGCGATCGCGGCGGGCCAGCCAGTAGCAGCTGTACACCGCCCCGGTCCCCGCCAGCACCGGCGCGACGGCCAGTCCCGCGCCCAGCGATAGCGCCGCCCACATCAGGAGATAGCCAGCGATCGACTGCATCAGCCGTACGCGTGCGACCGCCCCGACCTGGCCCATCCCCTCCAGCATCGCGAGCGCGGGGCTAACGTACAGGTTCACCGCGGTGAACAGCACCAGCACCATCCAGATCGCGGTCTCGCGGCCATGTCCGTTCCACGCGTCGAAGAAGATCGCCCCCGCGACCCCACCGCACACGAAGAACAGCAACGCGGCGACTCGATACCAGCGCGTTAGCAGGCGCGCGAGCGAGGCGAGCCGAGTGATCGACGCACGCGCGCCGGTGAACGATCCGTCGGGCTGCCCGCTCAAATGCGCGGCCTCGTGGCTGACGATCTGCACAACGACCTGATTCATCCCCAATTCGAAGAAGATCTGGATCGCGATGAGGCTGTTAAAGGTGTAAAAATAGCCCTGGTCGACGCGATCGAACCAGTGCGGCACGAACAGGACCATCACCCCGCCAGCGATCACCGACCAGCCGCGCAGCAGCAGTGTCTGCAGGATGTGCAGGTCGATGCCGAGGATCAGGCGCAGACGGGCCGCCAGCGCGCGCAAGCGCGTCGGCGGTGTCTTGCTCGCGTCGCTAATCACGCGGTTGCGGGTGCCAGCTGTTCCTCGCAGATCGCCGCCAGCGTATCGACCATATAGTCGAGCCGAGCCTCGTCGATGCCCGGCCATACGCCAACCCAGAAGCTGTCATTCATGATCTTGTCGGTGTTGGCCAGATCCCCGTGCACGCGATAAGCGACGTCGCGGAACGCCGGCTGCTTGGTGAGGTTGCCGGCAAACAGCATGCGCGTGCCGACCTTGCGTTCCTCCAGAGTGCGCGTAACAATGTTGCGCACCAGCCCGCTGTCGTCGCGCACCGTCAGCAGATAGCCGAACCAGCTCGGCTCGGTGCCTGCAGTGGGCACCGGAAGATGGAACAGCTTGTCCAGCC
>Ga0308164_10002403_pt1 | contig 18735 bp, 17 predicted proteins | sample PhyTR2_FD_201031 | JGI IMG/M metagenome (GOLD analysis project Ga0308164, IMG submission 201031) | Phyllosphere microbial communities from UC Gill Tract Community Farm, Albany, California, United States - DLSLT.R2 | ecosystem: Host-associated > Plants > Phyllosphere > Unclassified | place: USA... | reverse complement strand
CTGCTCGTCGGTCAGCCAGTACAGGTCGCTCATCCTCGGTCTCCTCACGGAGCCTGAATCAGATCAAGCCGCTCAGATCAATGGGTCCTGACCCTAGGCAGGTGCAAGACGGCGAACCTCTGCCGCAAAACGCTCCATATTTTCAGCAGAGCCCACATGCTCGATAACTGAATTCGAGTGGACCAGATCATAGCTCTGGTTCTCTGCGTTCACGGCGCATGCATCGCCCGCGATAGCGATGAACGGTCCGCTATCAATCTGCTGGGGGTACAGGTTCAGTAGCGAAACGGTGGCATTCCTACTGGCAAGGTAGCCCTCGGGAAAAACTTGCCAGTATTCTGGAGAGCCCCCCAGATCTAGAATCCTGACCCGTCCTCGCCGCGCAAATATGTCGTTGATAAGATCACGGACATGTCGCGATCTGGCCGCGCGAAACTTAAAGTAGATCGAGTTTGGATTGCGATATTTTGAATGCAATACCTCTACAGATACGCGCACTGTCAGTCTCCCTCATCGACGATAACGCGCTTTTCGACCTAGACCAATCCGATATACTGGCTCCCGGTTAAAGTTTGAATCACGGTGCAGCGAATGGAAGCCGCGCCAGCCGAAAGCGAAAGGAGGAGGTACTCGCCCGACACGCTGTAAGTCGTCGCCGCTGCCGGACCTACCCGATCGCCAGGCCCAATCTTCTGGGCAGTACCCCCATTGATGACGATGACGAGGTCGGTGAACGCGATGCCTGGATCTGAGTCCATCGCGCCGGTAACGAGAACCAGATAGCCGTCACGCTGCCCATCAACGATTGGGAGCATGCGAAATATTGGCGATGCAGAATTCCCGATATGGACTGCCCGATTGGTTGGATAGACCTTGCTGACGGGCTGATCGTGGGTGCCGCCGATCAGAACAGGGGCTCCGGTATGAATCTGCGGCTGGCCGCGGAATGCTGCATCGGCCCCGGCAAATTTCAGCGTTCGCGTTGGATTGCGATTACCCCACTGGTGAAGGACCTGATCTGAGTTCGCGGCAAAAAGATCGCCACCATTTGTGTTCGCAGCTGCGGGGGCGAACATACCACCATGGACAGCGCCATCAGTGCTACGTCGCCCAAACAGCCCGACGTTAAATGCCACACCGCTCGACCGAAAGTTTGGTAAATTATCGGCTCCATAGTCGACGACGGTTGGGTTAGATATCTCGCCACGGATGCTGCCATCCACGCGGATACCATTGGTCCTCGCCTTCTTGATGAGCGGCGACACGACCTTATAATTGTAGCATTCGACGATATGTATCGCACCGTCACCACTGGCCCCCGGCGTTGGGTGAAGCGCAGACTCTTCTTCGTAGTATTCCCCACCGATAATGATGGGATCGACACACTGCCACGCCTCAAGGGACGTAAAGCGGCCATTCCGGCTCCGTACATTAATGAATTTAGGGCGCAGAGCGCCATAAGCGGTGCAATTCTCTTGATTGGCACCTTCGCCGCGGCATCCGTCGAACAGATAATCCTTGCCCCGCAGATTATAATCGAAAGTCCCAGCTAGGACCTGCCCGACCACATCCATTCCCTGCCATTCTCCCGACCCAAGGAAGGTTTGGCCTGGTGAGTTTAGACCATAGCTGGCGCCGAACTTGCCACCGTCGCAAGCATGCATCGTATAGAAGCCCGCGCCGCCGGTCTGATCGCCTGTATGGCCGCCTGCGGGCAGATCGTTGCGGAAATCATTGTGGTCGCCGAAAACCGCCCCGGGTGTGAAGGTAAACCTGATAGCAGCGCCGTAGACCTCGAATGCTTCATTGTATCCGTCCGCGGACGGATCAAGCGGGGCGGGGCGGGGGTAGATGCCGATCTGATGGCCGGTGCAATAGTCAGCCCCGCCGCCAAGAAAGGTCTGGAAGCGGGCGCCGTAGCCACAACCTTCGAAATGCCAGTGGTCTATCCTAGCGGGCCCGCTGCTATCGCCATACAAATCGAATGCCGGTTTCCAATGGTAGCCTGCCTGCTGATCAGTGCGCCCGTTTCTGAACGCGATCGCGCCCAAGTTCCTGCCGACAAACCGGCCGCTTGTTTGGACGCCATCGATCGGCAGCAGACCGCCTTTGCCACCACCATCAATGATCACGTTCCGCATGTCGGTGAGATCGATCTCGTTCACACGAGGCCGCCAGCCGTTCATCGCACCGATACAAGGCGCGGAGGCCTTCAGGGCGTTCGCCCACGCTTGCACTGCCGCGGTTGCATTCGGTAAGTTCGGGTCGGCAAGATACCGTTGCAACGGAATAACACGAACGTCGCCCAACACTTGCTGAAGGCTTCGGCCATCCGCGGTACCAATCATTGCGGCGCCACCTGGGGCTTGATACCCCGCCTTGCCGGGTAGCTGGATAAGGGGGTTGTCAGCACCGGTGCTCGTGCCTTTGCGATAGACGTTGATCCACCCGCCTGCGCTGTCGACGACCGTAAAATCCTGCCCCGCCGGGGTCGCCGCGTTGCCGTCTACATAAGTCGGAAACCGGTTGGCGAGCGCGGACGCCGCTGCCGCATATTGCGAGGCTTCGACGCTTTTCGCCTGCGATAGCGCAGCCGATGCCGCCCCCGCGTCCGCGAAGTCCTCGGTCTGGTCACGGATCACCGCGGCGCCTGCGACGATAGGATCAAGGAGTTCGCTGCCGCCGACACGGACGACGGCCCGGCCGTCGATGACACTTACGCTTGCATCGGACATCAGCGGGTAACTCCAGGCGAGATGGTGAAGGGGCCTTCGATCCAGCGGCGCTTGCCGATGGGAGATAGGGTGAGATGCAGATCCCAGACGAGATCGACCGGCGCGGCAGGCTCAAGGCCGTTCTCTGGGAAGGGCAACAGCTGCTCGATCGTGCTTTCGTTGATACGGATCTGCAGCGTTGAGGTCGGAATGCCGGCCGCGTCGCTGACGACTCCGACCGATAGGCCCTCCGCGAGAGGCTGCGCTGCGCCCAGACTGATCAGGGCGGCGCCGGGTTGGTCACGGTACAGGCGAACCTGAGCAACGAGCCCTGCTGCTGACAGGTCATAGCCGGGAAAGTCGATGCGGTAGACGAACGGCGTCCCCCGCTGCACCGTCAGTGGCAGCGTTCCAGGTGTCATAGGTAGCTCCTGTCAGCGCGAAGCTGAGATTAAGGGATTTGCTCGTTCTCGTTGTAGCGGCCACCGCCGCCGCCCCCGCCGTCCCCGCCCGGTGCGGTTGGCGTGCCGGGATACGTGCCGTCCGAGTTTCGCGTGGTGGCGTATCGGACGAGCACATAGGCGGGAGATGCAAGCTCAGCGATCGCAGGTGATGGCACCGCGCTATAGACTTGGTCCGCAAGGTTCCAGAGAACAGTATATTCGATGGCGCTGCTGAGCCCCTCAATCGAACCGGTCGGGAAAGCGATCGTGCGACCATCGTCGATCACCGCCGAGAAAGACGCAATGCTGATGCTGTCCGCGTCGGTGGTCACCGGATAGGCGACCGACTGGCTGATGATCCGGTAGATGGCGCGGGTCGGCCGCTCATCCGAAGCGGCCTGATCAAGCACGGAAGGATCTGTCAGCGTCGGCGTAGGCGGTGCAACTCCGGTCATGCCGAGCGCGAAAGCGTGCTTAGCGACTGTCTCACTTGCTAGGGTCAGTTCAACTGCACCGGTCGCGACGTTGAGTTTTCGGTTTAGGATCACCGCCAACTGGTCGTTCAAGCCCTGCTGCGGCAACCGGAGCGTGATCGCATCGCCGGGCTTGTAATACCACATGCGCGGCTTGCATGGGATAATGATCGGGCCGAACTCGCGGGCGTTGACGATGTCGTAAGCTGCCAGCTGCGCGGCTTGGTCGACCTTCTGGCAGAGCGAGTATTCAACTTCCTTAGTGCGCTGCCCCTTGTCTTGTTGGACATACGCCGCAACCCGGACGACATTGGCCGGCACGATCTCCCATTTATTCGCCTCAGAGCGGTAGCGCGGGACGATACCGTTGATCCGGTCCCGCCTCGACAGCATCGCCGGAATGCTGATGCGGCCGTCCGCTAAATCGTCGGCGGTAAGGATCCCGATCGCGACGCGGGGCGCCGACACCTTGCACGACAGCTTCGCGCCGACGTGGATCGGCTCGCCACCGCCCGCCTGACACATCTGCTTCAGGTTGTTCCACTTCGCGCCGTCCCCGACGTCGTAGGTCACCCCGCCGATCGTCCAGCCGTTTGCGTCCGCGACGTTCGCCGCTGCGACATAGGCAGCGATGTCGATCCCGCGCCTGGGCAGGCCAACGCCAATCACCAATTTGCCGTTCTGACGGCGACCGATCACGTAGGTAAGGGCATGGCACCAAGGATTGTTGGCCGCAGCACCGCCGACATAGGTCGCCTCTTCGCCGAACCGGCAGGGACCGTTGCCACCGGGGAAGGTGCTGTCTTGGCGCGCATCGTAGACCCGCACACCGTTCACCACCGCGCCGAACTTCGGGGTGCCCGCGCTGTAGACCTTGCCATCTTTGTCGTACTTCAGCGTCAGGATGCTCGCGGCATAGCCCGACAGCTTGGCCGACGGCCCCCATTTCGGGAAACCGGGGAAAGGCGGCGCGAGAGCCGCAGCTTCCGGCACCTGACCCAGCTGGGTCGAAAGCCACATCCACCCTGCGTAGTATCCGGTCGCGCCGGCGCCCGCGAAGGTCACCGGCGTGTCGTCGGCCTGGAAAGACTCAAATCCCTGGATCGGGCCGGCACCGCCGTAGACGATCACGATCGAGCGGTAGACGCGTTTCGCACCATAAGCATCGATGTGGCGGATGACGCCGGCAGTATAGGTGCGCCCGATCGGGTAGGGAATGCCGGCATCACTCTCCAGCTTCCATTCGGTCTGGTCGCCTGCGCTGGTCGTCTTTGGTGCCTTCGCTGTCATCGATCCAATCGCCGCGAGGCCGCTGCCGACCGCCGTGATCGTGGCAACGGAGATCCCGCCAACCGACAACGTGCCGGCCAAGCCGCCCAAAGCCAGTGCGCCGACGCCGGTGTAGATCAGCCCTGCCGCGGCGACGATCGTGCCGATCTTGATCAGCGCCTTGCTCATAGCCGCCAAGCTCCAACATATGCGGACGGTTGAAAATAGACCGGCACGTCCACCCCTTCGGCCCAGCAGAAGATGCGCCCGTTGCCGACGACGACGCCAATCGCTTCAAATACGTCGCCCTCGACGGCAACGAGATCCCCCACCCACGCCATAGCGGGCGTGATGCGCGGCAGCATTGCGTCCAGCGCTCCGACAAGGTTCTCGTGGCCGAACTTACGCATGGCGGTGCGTGCGGAGACCGCGCTGCGATAGGCGGGCAGGGTCTTGGGACGGTGACCAAGCGCGCGCATTTGTCGATACGCGAGACGTACGCAATCGAACCGGCCCCAGGCGAACGCCTTGCCGGTATAGGCGGCCAGCGTGGCTTCCGTCGCGATGCGGCGTTCCTCGAGAACCATCAGGCACCGATCCCGGTCGGCGCTTTGTCGGCTCCCCAATAGTCACGCTTCGCGACGTCTGTGACGTTCGCCATGCCGGTCTCGCCGGGCCATGTCTCTTCGTGGAAGGCGTTGGACAGGCGAGCGCCCTCGTTGTCTGCGAAAAACCGCTCCGATGCCGAGACGAACTCCATGTCGAGCGTGCGCCCACCGCGCTCTTCGTTTAGCGTCGTCGTGTCGAGCTCGCCGTCGAAGACGAGATCCGGCTCGTCGATCAGCTTCCCCGTCATCGCATCGACCGCACCGAAGTGGAACGTCAGAGCCGCACCCTGGAAGTCCGGCGACGACAGCTGGACGGCTGCGGACGCACTGGCTGGCAGCAACGTCAACTGTCCAGCCGGCGCTTCGTCGCCGACGCCATCGGTGAAATCCTCGACTGACTGGATCGAGCCGAACCGCGCGTCGCGCGACACGAAGCGCTGCCCGTTCCAATCAAGCCAGCCGCCATCGCAGATCGTAAGTTCGTATCCGGGTAGCGATGCGCGCACGAGGCCAACGATCATGACCTGACGCTGCGACAGCGCGGTTTGAAGGGCGGGGGTCATGCATATTCCTCAATGTCGAATGACAGGGCGATGTTGTGAGCCAGGCTCATCTCCCAGCCGATCTCGTCACCTTTGATGAAGCCCTCAATCATGGGCTTTGCGAATTCCGCCTCGCCGCCATCGACCGTCGGCGCGCGCAGCATCGGCGTGACTTGCACTGTTGCCTTGCCAGTGCCGTCGACCAGCGTCTGCTGATCGACCGAGTAGAGGTAACGACCTTCAGGCTGGCGCAGCGAGAACGGCTGGCCTTCGAGGATCGCATAGTTCGGGGTCAGGTTGCGCAGCTTGATCAGCCGGCCCCCTTGATCAGCACCGTCAACAACGGGCCGACCGCACGGCCCGGGCCGGAAGGACAACAATGGATATTCCATGCGAACCCCCTCCGTCTTCCCTCGCTTCAGGCGCTGAACGAAAATCCGGCCTTCCTTTTCACTGCCGAGCGGAGGCAGGCTGACGGACAAACGATGACGATTGCCCATTCGATCGAGGCGTTGCACGCGACCGCCGAGCAACGGCACGAGGAACCCGCCGAAGTCGACGAGGTACGCCGTGGCACCATTTGGAGCCGGCCAGTCGGGAAGCTCGATCATGCGCCGCCCAACTGTCGGTTCTGCCGACGTGCCATGTTCGACTGGGCAAGCGAGGCACCACTGAGTGCGCCACGTTCCGCCATCGGCTGCGCGACCGACGCCGCGCGACCGTCGACGACCGCGTTGAAATAGGGCGACGGCGTGATGGTGACGTTCGACTGAGCACCCGCGCCGCGTCCACCGTTCGGGATCACTGTACCGCTTACGCCGGGTGCGAACAATTCCGGCCCCTTCTCGCCGACGACGTACCAGCTGCTCGGGTCGATAGGACCGCCGGTGGCTTTGCCCCCGCCGAACGTCGATGACAGTACAGGCCCAATTGATCCGATGAATCCCCCCGACCGGTTGCCTGATGTATCGGCTGCACCAAAGAGGCTGTTGGCGATCGGCTTGATGATGGCCTGCTGGATCGCAACGTCGATCAGCGATGCGATAATGCGCTTACCCATGTTCTCGAATGCGTCCCCAAGCTTTGCCGTGCCCATCAGGGCATCCGTCAGGCCAGTATTCAGACCTTTCAGCGCATCGACTGCCCCCGTCTGGACATCCTCGTTGATGGCACCGGTCGATCGGTTGAGGACCCGCAGGTAACTATCCGCGGGCCGTTCATTGTTGCGCTTGATCGCGTCCGCGCGCCGATCGTAGACGCCGGCGAGTTCACGCTTGCGCTTGTCGGCGTTCGCCCACTCCGCCGATGCCGTCGCCTTGGTCGCGAGGATCAGTTCGAGATCCGCCTCCTCTTGCTGACGTTGCAGATCGAGCAGCCGCAACTGGCCATCGCGACGGCCAGTGATGCTGTCCGCCATGTCGATCTGCGACTGCGCAAGATCCTGCTCGGCATCGTTACGCGCCTTGGCGAGGTCGTAATTCTGCTGGGCAAGCGCATCGTGCCGAGCGTCCTCGACGATACCGCGACGAATCTCGATTTCCTTGTCTTTTTCAGCAAGCAGCGTTGCCCGCTTGGCGTCCGTCAGGCGCTCGTCTGTGGCGAGTTGTTTGGCATACGACGCGCGATCGGCGTTGAGGCTGTCCATATCGGCACGATATCGCGCCTCATAGCTGCCGGTCAGTTCTGCATTTGCCTGAAGCTGAGCGTTGCGGACCTCCGCCAATTTGGAGGCGAAATCCTCATCATCGGCCGATGTGTCGCGACCCTTTGGCGTTCGCTTCTTCTTGTCCTTGCCGTCGTCGAACGCGAGATTGTTCTTCGATTTCGACGGCGCTTCCGCATCGCGAATAGCCTTATCAATGACATTGAAGCGATCGATGTTCGCCTGTTGCGCCTGCGCAGCCGCCTGATAGTCGAGGGCGGCGCCCATGCGATCGGGCGAGATGTCGAGACCGAGATACGCGCCGACCTTGCGGTCGATCGACTTCTCCCAAGGCGAACTACCCGCCGACAGCACATTGTATGCGCGTTGCGCCAGGCTGGGCTTCTTGTCTTGCATCCTTGCGCGTTCGCTCTCCGCACGCGCCGCAGCGAGGGTAGCCTTTGCGCTCTGGATAGCAGCGATAGCCGCCACGCGGTCCGCCTTGGCCTTGGCGAGCAACTGGTTCTTTGCCTCCCCGGTAGCCGTCGCCAGCTGCAAGGTGAGATCGACGCTGGCCTGATGCGCGCTTTTGGAATTCTCCAGCGCGGTCGTGACGCTATCCGATGCCTTGGCGCCCTGCATGTACAGGGGGATGATGATCGACAAGGCGGTCACGAGTAGCCCGATCCCACCGGCTGCGCCGATCATCGCCGATCCGAACCGGCCGATCAGTGCGGCTCCGCCCGCCTTCAGAGCCAATTCGCCGAGCAGGCGGATCAGCACGCCAGCCGGGTTGATGATCGCGGCCATGCCGAGCGCGATCGGACCGAGGCGCAATGCAAGCAGCGGTAGGGCGAACTTGGCGAGCGTGACCGCGGCAATAGTCAACGGCCCGATCGATGCGGCTGCCAGGCCCGCCACGACGATCAGCTTATAGAACCATGGCGGCGCGCTACCGAGCGCGGTCAGCGTCCCGGCGACGGCTTCGTTGACCATCGTGAAGAACTGGATGATCCCGGCTTCGCCGACGACGATCTTCAGCTTTTCCCATGCACTGGCGACACGCTGCGCGGAAGCCGCCTCACCGTCGAGCAGGATGGCGATCTTCTGATCCGCCGTGACCTGCCCGATTTCCTTTTGCGCCTTGAGAATGCCATCCATGCCGATCTGGATCAGCTTCACGGCCGTCTGCGCCCCGTCATCCCCAAACATCTTGTTGAGAAAGATCGTTTTTGACTGATCGCTAAGGCCGCCCATCTTCTTCTGAAGCTGGTCGGCAATCTGGGCGAGCGACTTTGCGGACCCATCAGCGTTGTAGAACTCAAGCCCGAGCTGATGCATCGCCTTCTGCGCATCCTCGCTCTTGCCGGCAAGCGAGGTGAGGAAGGCGCGGTATGACGTGCCGGCAGATGCGCCGGAGTCGAACAACGGCGCGGTCGCGGCAAGGCCGGTATTGAAATCGTCGAACGAGTAGCCGAGCGCACCGACGACACCGCCCGCATTGCCGGCAGCGAGCGCATAATCGTCCATGCCGAGCTTCGACGCATCGAGCGCGCCCGAGATCTTGTCGACGATTGCCGGCGTCTGGCTCGCGGTCATGTTGAACTGCGACATGATATCGGTCGTTAGATTTGCCGCCTTGCCGGTATCGGTCTGGCCGACAACCGACAGTTTCAGCGCGGCCGACAGGCCACCGCCGAGGATGTCGGCCGCGCTCATGCCGTTGCGCGCAAGATCGGCGATGGCGTCGGCTGCCTCGATCGAGCTTTTGCCGAATGCCGGCCCCAATCGCAGCGCGGCATCGCGCAACTTGTTCAGCTGCTCGGGGCTGGCCGTAACCATGGCCGCATGAACGCCGTTCATCGACGTCTGAAAATCGGTGGCGGTATCCTTGGCCGTCTTGGCGAGCAGGCCCAGCGGAAGTGTCAGGCCAACGGTCATGATCATGCCGTTGCGCTTCACTTCGGCGCCCATGCGGCTGATATTGTCGACCACCCTGAGCGCCGCATCGTTGATGCCGCGAGCGGTGTCCTGCATGGCGGCGACCATGCCCCGCCCGGACTTGTCGAAGTCCTGTTCCGTCTTTCGGACTTCATTCCGGTTCGTGGCCATCGCCGCGCGGAACGTGTCGTCCTTCACGCTCATCGAGAAGACGAGCGATGCCAGCATTCCCTGCATGCGATTATCCAATGGAAAGGCGGTTAGCCGAGCGGTGTGATGGTCAGCCCGACGCCGCCGCCCGCCATGGCCGTGAAGACGGCCAGACGTTCCTGCGCCGTCTGCATGCGCTTTTGCTGCCCCGACGCCTTGCGCGCCTGTTTGGCGTAATGGCTGTACGGACGCAGCAATTCTTCGCGGTGGAACCGCTCGGCATTCCAAGCGCCGTACAACGCCATGTCGTAGTCAGCGCGACGCCGGTCGATCGCGCCACGGATAGCCGCGGCATAGGTGCCGGGCGTATGCTCCCAGAACTCGAGCGGAGCGAAACCGAATTCGGCCCACTGCTCTTCGAGCGTCACCCAGTCGGTTTTCTCTTCCGGGTCCCGCGCTTTGCCTGGGGCTTTCCCTTGGCGGCGTCATCGCCCGACCTCCCGTCATCCTGCGCGCCACGGATGGCCCGGCCGATGATCGCACCGAAATCGTCGCCAAGATCGTCGACCATGTCGCTGACGTCTTCGCGCGTGATCTCCGGATGATTGCGACGCAGACCATGGAACGCGAGCTCGCGCAGCACGGACACCTTGACGTTGCGAAGTGCGCTTGCCGCCTTGGCAGCAACATCCGGCGCCATCTCGGTGCCATTCGACATCGATGCGGCAACCGCCATAGCGGTCTGCGGATCGACGTCGGGCATGCCATCGGCGACCACAGCGAAGAAGCCCCGGTTGTAATGCTCCTCCACGGCGCACTGGGCGGCGTTGCCGAGGCGGAGTGTCCAACTCCGCCCCAACGCGTCGAATACGACATTGCCGCGCATTATGCGGCCCCAGCGGCAGCCGGGGCACCTTCAGTCGGCGCGCCGGTGAACTGAACGTTTAGCGTGGTCTGCATCAGCTGCCCGACCTGCATCGGTCGCGAACGGCTCTTGATGTAGAGGAAGCCGTCGATCTGGATAACGGGCTTGCCGTCACCGTCCGGCACGATTTGGCGGAAGGCGCGGACCTGATGCATGGCGCCGGCAACCGTCTTATCGGTCGTGCTGTTCGGGATGTAATTGAGCACGACGGTGCTCGAACCGGGATCGATCATGCCGGGCTTGCGCTCGATGCGCTTCTTCGGCGACTTCATATGCGTGACGACGACGTCCTCCGCCGCCTCCTCGGGCGGATTGATCTCCGTGACTTCGTCGAGGAGGATCAGCTTCGCCTTGTCGTCCGCGAGCCAGAACTCGCCGTTCCAGGCGATCTGTGCCTCACTATTGCCTTTTGCGTCCATGTTCGCCTCCTCAGTTGGCGTTGTGCGTGAAGATGAAATCGATCGACTCGCGGCAGATTTCGCCGCGGTAGCGTTGGCGTTCGCCCGACTGTTCGGGCTCGCGACCGCCGCGCACGGCGCTGATCATGGCGCGCTGAAACTTGACCTCGCCGACGGTCTCGATCGGCACGAGCAGCGCGATCAGCGTATCGCGAATACTTGCCGCTTCCGTTCGTGTGGTCGCATAAGCATCGACCTGAACCGTCGTCTGGCGGATCCGCTGGAACCCCTTCATGTGCTGCGCGCGAGGATCGACCACGATCTGAAACGTGATGCCGGGAAAGGCATTGAGCCGGGCCGCCCACCCGCCGTCATCGGACAGCATCGCGGCGAGGCCGGCTTCCTCTTGAACGCGGGCGGTCAGTGCCTCTTCGAACGTCATTGCGTAAGATCCAGCACGTCGCGCGCTAGCATCGACATGACGACCCGTTCGGCGTCAGCACGCTTGGTCGCAATCGCCGGTCGCATGAACGGGTTGCCGGGATTGTCGAGCCAGCCGAACTCCTGAAACTTCGCATAATAGACGTCGCCGTCTTCGGTCGAACCGGCGGGCCCGACGAATACGCTCATGCCGGGCAGGTTGACCTTGCCGTAGATCCGAGCGTCGCGGTCGTCCGCGACGATGATACTGTCGCGCAGGCTTCCGGTCAGGAACGGGGCGAGGCGGCGCATCTCGACAGCGATCACCTCACCGCCTGCATGCAGCGCCCGTTGCTGTCGCTGCGCAGGTACACCCGCCGCGAGCTTAGCCAGTTGACGATCCAAATCGCGGAACCCTGTTGTCTTGGTCGACATCATGGCAGCGCCTCCACAGGACAGTCCCAAACACCTTTGGTATCCAGCAGCGCGCCACGCCGAACCGTGTAGCGGCCCGCTAGACGGCCTTCGGGTATGGTGACGATTTCGCCGACGCTCGGCTCGGCAATTTCCGACTTGCGGACACGGATGATAGTCGAGGTGCTGACGACGCGGACTGAGCCGAAACCGTCGTCTTCCTCGCCTTGTTTCGGGCGGATCGTAACCGGCTTGTCGCCCCAGGTGGCGGGGTCTCCGAACGTCGCGAAGGCGAGATCGGTTATCGCCTCGCGGCGTTCGGAGAAGCCCATCGTCAGATGCTCGGGATCAGCTTGACGCGACCCGTCGCCGCTGCCGCTTCCTTCGCGGCCACGGCGTAGCCCGCCTTGGTATTGGCGTTCGCCGTAGTCGTGTAGACCTTGGCGGCGTCATCCCAATAGATCACGGCGCCGGCATCCCAGCCCTGCGCGGTCTTGGCGTCGAGGTCGAACACGCCTTCGACCGTACCGGCGAACGGTTCGCCTTCTTTCTTGGTAGTGCCGGGCACGGCGATGATGGCGCCGATCTTGACCGTCTTGCCGCTCGTGACGCCGCCTGCGGGCGCGACCAGATCAAGGGTCGTGCCCTTCTGGATGAAGTTGTTCATCGAAATCGATCCTCAGATAGCCGGGACGGCGACGCCGCCCCGGTCAGTCGTTTTGCGGTTGGGAGGGGCTTATTCGCCCTTGTCGGTGATCGCCGTGCGCCAATCGATCGCGCCGACGCCGTAGTCGAACTTGACCCGCCACTCGGTACCATCGGTACGCCAGCCGTCGCGGCTCTCCACGGTTGGCTCCTGATTGCCGTTCAGGAACACGACCTTCAGGGCCGGTGCGACGGTCGGATCGGCGAAGCCGTACCGGCGCTTGCCCTTCAGCCGCTTGCCACCGACGATCGTATCGAACGTGCCCTTCACCCGGTTCGGGATCAGCAGCTTGCCGGTCGGATCGAGACCCTGGTCGGACGTGTTCAGGATCGTGGCCTGCCCGCGATATGCATAGGGCGTGAGCAGGACGGATAGCTTCAGGTCGAGCTTTTCCTCGCCGCTGAGATCGGTCTGATCGGCGAAGAGGATATCCATCTTCTCGATCTGGTCGATCGACAGCACCCCGCCATCCGTGATGTTCTTGTGATCGGCATGGAACAGCGTCTTGCCGTCGCCCATTACCGGGCCGAGACCGTCGTTCAGCGCGAGCAGACGGTAAATGTCCTGCTCGATCGACAGCTTGCCCGCACGACCGAGCGCGACGGCCAGATCGTTGAAGGCGCCGAAGTCGTCGTTCACGATCGCCTGTCGGCTCAGCGCGATGATGTTCGCGCGGGTGCTCGCCTGAATCGTTGCCCTCGCGCCATCGGGGATTGGCTTGTTCTTGACCTCGCCGTTCTCCAGCAGCGGATCGAGCGCACCGAACGCGCCGAGCAGGATCTGCGACGTGGCCTTGAAGTCGCTGACTGAGCCGACGCCCGCGAACTGGCGCCAGGTATCTGGTGTCGTTGCATAGGCAGCTTGCAGGACGCGGTTGACGACGTCTTCCAAGATGACCGGGAAATCGCTGGTCGACTGGTACGGACCCATGCGCAGCGCCATGGCCTGACCGACGACGAGATCACGATCCCAGCTGTCGACACGCTGCCCGCAGCGCTCCAGCGACATGCGCGCCAGTTCGGCGTTGCGGATGCCGCGGAACTCGCCGGGGTTCAGATCCGGTACGGTCTCGCCGCGAGCACGCGCACCGTCTGCGACCAGCTGCCCGAGGCCGGCGCGCTGGATGATGCTGTTCACGGCACCCTGACGAAACCGATCGCGCTCGTCGCTGGTCACCTCGATCGCGCGCCCGCCGGTCGTGACGCCGCTCGTTGCCGCCCGCTGCGCATCGGCTGCGGCGGTGAGCAGTGCCGCACGCGCACCGTCCGTGGTGATCTCGCCGCGCTCGTTCTGCTGGATCAGTTCCTGGGCACGCGTGACGACGGTGTCACCGAAACCACGCGCCTGATCGATCAGCGCGAGCGCGGCCGTGCCGGAAAAACGGTCGGACCGGCCCGCTTCGGTGCCAGTAGCGGCAGGGGCGGGCGCAGGCGCTGGAGCCGGGCTCGGAGCCGGCGTGGGCGCAGGGGCGGGCGACGGCGTCGGGGTTGGCGCCGGCGACGGTGCAGGGGTTGCTGTGATCGGACCGCCGTTGGGGAGCGGCTGAGGCGTGGGGCCGCGGGTGGCGATACCATCGCCGAGCGACCGGGCACCCTCTGCCGTTGCAACGGCGAGGGGGGAGGCAGCGGCCGCCAGCGGCAGGCCGGGGGGCAGAATACGCATGTGGGTCTCCGTGGTGAGGCAGGGGCCGGTGGACTCTTGCGCCGACCGGGCCCCTGCGTTGGGATCGGCGGCGATCGACACCAGCGAGACCTCGGTGAGGGTCCAACTGGTAACTCGGTAGACCGGGACGTCGCCGTCCATTCGGTCGAGAAGCATCTGGTTGCGTCGGTAACCGACGCTCACCTTGGGCGGGGTGCCGCCTGCAAACTCGGCTTCGACCTCCCGCGCGCGGGCGGACTGGCCGAACGCGCATCGGGTGATGACCTGACCGCCGGCGACAAGCGCGGTACGGGCAACGCCGAGGCGGGCGGCGAGTTGAAAGCGATCGTGCGTGTCGAGCAGCGGAGCGTTGCCAGCGTCGAGTTGCGACATGTCGACCGCGGCCGGCGAGCAGTCCAGCACCTCGTAGTAGAACTCGCAGTCGAGGCCGACGAGCCAGCCGGGCATCCGGACCGGCGTTTCGGTAGCCGTGATCAGTTCCACCGTCCGGGTCGAGGCGTCGTAGCCCTCATTGCTGGCAAGCCGGCTGCCGACGGTCGGCGTATGGCTCTGCAGGACGGTCGGGAACGACCTTGCGCCGTCCGGCATCGCGGCAAGGCGTGCGCCGTCGATCGCCGCGGGAGCGGCGTCATTCGAAACGAACATGTTGATTTTACTCCTTGGGTGCCAGGAAGCCTGAGGCCGCCTGCAAGACGCCGCTGTCGGTAACCCGACGAGGATCGGTGTCGAGGGCTAGGCCGAGCTTGTCGATCGTGTCGTTCATCGCCTTGACGGCGATCATGTGTTCGTCGGCATTGATGCCGCGCTCTGCCAAGCCGGTGCTCAGCAGCTTGAGACCGGAGCGGATCTCCATGATCTCGCCCATGAGGTCCTTCACCGGATCGACCATGCGACGAACAGGCAGAGCAAACCGCATGCCGATCTGCATGAAGCGCGGGTCGCCAGTTTCCAGCACCAGACGCTGCATTCGGCGCATGACCGCCGGACGACAGTGGAGCGGGATGACCTCGTTTTGCTGCCAGTCGTCGACCAGCGCATAGGAGCCGTTCATCGCCGCGCGCAGGCCAGAGTAGTTGGCTTGGCTGACGTCGCCGGTCATCAGATGGTACGGCACCATGTTGGCGGACACCGCCGCCATCTGCTGGCGGATGAAGTCGACTGTATTCGCCGACGGCGTCGGATTGATCGCCGATGCCGTCTCGCCAGGCCGAAGCCGGGCGATCATACCCGGCCGCATCGTTTCCTCAAGCGGCCGACCCGGCGCGTCGTTCGCACCGGACTGCTGTGTCCCGAGCGGCGAGGTCGGTTGCGATTCGCCCGGCTGCACGATCAGCGCGAGACAGGCCTGCACCTTTTCCTGAAGCCGCTTGGCATCCTCGATGTCGCCGACATCGCGGAGCGTCATCGCGACCGCACCCAACCACGACACACCGCGGGTCTGCCGGAAGCGGAGCCGCTCGAAGAGGTGGTCGACATGCTCGGCCGGCACGAAACGCGACTGCGCGCTGTCCGTGCTGCGTACCGGATCGTTCGGGTGATCCGGATAGAGCCAGTAGCCTGTGCGGATGCCCTGTGCGTCGAACTGGACGCCCTGAACGATCCGGCTACCGTTACGCAGCAACAGGCTACGGCTCGTGTCCAGTTGGGCACCTTCGAGCCCGACGACAAGCCCGTTCGGGCCGACACGATCTGGCATCCAGAGCGTGATACCCTCACCGCCGACGATCATCTCGCGAACGGCGAGCTTGCCATGCCCGTACCAGTCGCCGAACCCGTCGACCCGACCTTCGGCCCATCGGTTCCAGCTATCCTGCGCGCGCTGCTGCACGCGTTTGATCGGATGCGTGATCTGCACCGATATCCCGTCGCCCCAGATCGTGGCGACCAGCTGGCGCACGGCGGCCGCAGCGTACTTGTTGTTGCGCACGAGATCATGACCGGCCCAGGCCAAGGCCTGCCGCGCCTGCGCATTCTCGCCATCCGCCGAACTCGCCGTCCGGTTCCAGCCCTGCGTACGACGATCTTTGGCAGCCGCGTCATAGGCGCGGATACCGTCACGGGCAGATTGCGAAGCTTCCAGGTGCGCACGCGCGGCCATCCGATCGGCTGCCCAGCGGGGCGCGAACGGCGCGATGGCACTGTCGAGAATATCGGAGAGGGCCATCGATCAGCGCGGATCGTAAACGGCGATGGTGGACGCTGGACGAGCAACGCCCGCCGACACCATGGCGGGGGCCGCACGCTGCGTGAAATAGTCGAGGGCGCGCATGATGTCGGCGACACCGCGATAGGTGACGCTGTCGCCGTCGCTTTCGATCCGGGCTTCGCCCGAACCGAGACCGCGCTCCAGCGCAGCAATCTCGGTCGCGTAATCCGGTGCAGGCATCAGAGCCATCCTTCAGTTCGGTCGATGTAGGAGCCGGCGTCCTGCTGGACAGGAACCGGCGGTGGAGGTGCCACCGCCGGGGCGGCAGCTGGCGTTGACGACACCGCAATCGGCCTGTCGAACAGGTTCGGCTGCGCACCGTCCTTCGGGGCGTGGCGTTCGGCACGAAGCCGGGCCCAGTCCTCTTCGGTTAGCGTATCAAGCATCAGCTTTTCATGCGCGGCGGTGTTGTAGACCCGGCAATCGAGCCAATGGTTCGGTCGACCGGCAAGCGGCTTCCAAACCCGGCGCGGCTGTCCGGCGACCATCTCGGTGATGATCGTTTCCGCCGTGACCTGCTCGAAATACTCATCGGGGAGATCAACGTTGAAATGCGCTCGCCCGCGTGATGCAGAGATCGCACCGACCGTTTCGGCCTCTGCTGCCGCGAGCGTGGAGCGCAGGAAGCCGTACCAGCTGAGCTTCACGCCGAACGTGCCGACGATGAACGCCTTGTCTTCAGCCTTCTTGGACGCCTGTCCGGCCCTGCGACCCTGCTGTTCGTACCGCAGATTTTCGCCACGCCCCAGGATGGGCAGGTTCCAGCCTGCGCGCCCGAAGACCGCGAGGCGGTTCGGATGCGCGCGACAGAAAGCTTCTGCCGCCTCGGTATTGTAACCGGCATCGACACAGACCTGATCGATGCCAAAGGCTTGCCCGCCGGGGAACACGATCTTGCGGCGGGCATACGTGTCGAGGTCGGCCCATGCGCCTTCGCCCTTCACGTCGGTCGGGCCCGGCAGGAAGCGCGCGTCTAGCGTCCAGCTTTCCGCGTTCTCGCTCCACCCGACCAGTTCGAGATAAAGCCCGTCGCCCTGGACGTCGACGCCCATGGTGATGACCAGCGGACCGACCGGGATATTGACGGGCTGGCGCGGTCCCCATCCTTGCTCGCGCAGTTCGCGGAGCTTCTCGTAATCCGGGGTGCCGCCCTTCAACTCGAACTCGAAACCGTGCACCAGATTGGTCCACGTCTTCAGCTTGTTCAGATCGCCCTGCGCATCGCGGAACGACACGGCCATATCGGCCCATGTCTGGAACGATGAAATGATGCCGGTCAGATGGAAGCCACGCTTCACACTGGCCGGCATCCGCCCACGGGCAGCCTGGAATTCTTCTTCGGTCAGGATGCGCGGCGTCTTCACGCCGTCGATCTCGTCCGACAGCCACCCATCGGGCAGCTTCATCCCCGCCTTCTGCCAATGCTCGACGTGGTCGAAGCCGCAGCAGGGCGGTATAAGGTGGGCATGTTCGTGCTTGCCGTCCGGCCACTGGATATCGCCCCACTCGGGAACGAACCGGCTGCCGCACTGGGGACACTTCAAGTGGTAGCGTCGACGATCGGACACCGCATAGGCGCGCCCGATCTTGCTCGTGCCCTTGATCGTGGGCGTCGAGATCTTGAGCCGCTTCGACAGGCCTTGCCGACGCCACACCTTCAAGCGCTGGTCGACCATGACTTCCGGCGAACCTTGCCCGTCCAGATCCTCGGGGAACTGGTCGAGATCGTCTTCGACGGCGTAGCGCACGGTGCGCTGCCGCAGCGACGCGGCGGAGTTTGCGCCGGCCAGCAGCACGAAGCCGTTGGACCGCGAGAACCTGATCTTGCTCTTCGTCGAGCCGTTGCCGTCCGGCGTACCCTGCGCGCGGATCGTCCCGCCCCGGTCGGGGTTGAGCCGGGGCGTGTTCTCGACCATCGGCCAAAACTTCTCAGCCGCCCAGTCGAGCGCGGCTTTCAGCGTCGCCTGGACGAACAGCATCGGCCCCGGCGCCAGATCGGATATGAACCCGATCCAGTTTTCCGCCGACGCCGAGCCGCCCGACTGGGCGCACTTGATGATGGCCGCTTCCTCGCAAGGATCTTGCGGCGACATCGAGTCCATGATCTCGACCAGCTCCGGCGCGGTCGAATGACGCCAGGGGCCGGGGATGGGATCGTCGTCAGCAAAGCGGCGAAACTTCGTGGTCCATTCCGACAGCCACATGTCGGGCGGCGGGCGGAG
>Ga0308164_10002402_pt1 | contig 18735 bp, 23 predicted proteins | sample PhyTR2_FD_201031 | JGI IMG/M metagenome (GOLD analysis project Ga0308164, IMG submission 201031) | Phyllosphere microbial communities from UC Gill Tract Community Farm, Albany, California, United States - DLSLT.R2 | ecosystem: Host-associated > Plants > Phyllosphere > Unclassified | place: USA... | reverse complement strand
CGCCGCACACGCTGCCGACCGAGTTCTCGCCCGCCGCCGAGGCGATGGTCGCGCGGATCGGCCAGATGATCGCCGCGCCGCTGAAGACCGCGTGGGAGCCGATGGCGCGGTTCGACTTCCTGCCGACCCGCGTCGAGGTGAACCCGGCGATGATCGCCGATCTCGACGGCGAGGACGCTATGATCGTCACGCGCTTCGGCATCGCCGCGGGCGCCGCAAAACCCGTGTTCCTCGACCTCGTCTACCCCGTCTCCGCGCTGAAGCCGCATGCGCCGTCGCTGACCGCCAAGGTCGTCGGCAAGTCCGCCGAGCCCGATCCGGCCTGGCGCACCGAGCTGACGCGGGCGGCGATGAACGTGCGCTTCCCGATCCGCTCGGTGCTCGCCGAGCCGGTCGTCAAGCTGACGATGCTGATGGACCTGAAGCCCGGCGACGTGATCCCGATCACCATCTCGGGCGACGTGCCGGTGATGGTCGGCAACAACCGGCTCGGCTGCGGCACGGTCGGCACATCTAACGGCTTCGCGGCCATCCAGCTCACCTCGATTACCCGTTTCGACGAAGGATTTGCAGCATGAACGACATGACCGGAGGCTTCCCCGTAGATGCTGCCGTCGCCGCCAATTTCCGGCTGCTCCAGGATGTCGACGTCAAGCTGACCGTCGAGATCGGCTCGACCAGCCTGACGCTGCGCGAGCTGCTCGCGCTCGGTGAATCCAGCGTGATCGAGCTTGATCGCCAAGCCAACGAACTGCTCGACGTGTTCGTCAACGGCACGCTGATAGGGCGCGGCGAAGTGGTGACGGTCGGCGAACGCTTCGGCGTGCGGATGACCGAGCTCGTCAGCCCCGACAAGCGCGGCTGAACCCAATGCTCTGGACCTATATCCTCAAGCTCGTCATCCTGCTGCCACTGGTGTGCGGACTGATGTTCGGCTGCCTGTACCTGTGGCGCAAGTTCGAGAGCCGGATCCCGGGCAAGCCCTCGACGCGGCTGATCGGCGTCAAGGAAACGATGATGATCTCGCCGGGCCTGCGCCTCGCGGTGATCGATTTCGAGGGCCGTCGGCTGCTGGTTTCGGTCGGCCGTGGCGGCGTGCACCTGATCGACAAGGTCGACGCATGACGTCCGCTGTTCGTCCGACTGTAACGCGGAAGGGCTCGGGTCCTGCCCTGTTTACCGCGCCGAAGCGCTCCCCGTTTTCCCGCGAACGCGGGAATCCAGGAGCCACGAACGGCGCGATCCGTAACCCTGGATCCCCGCGTTCGCGGGGAAACAGTTTAGTGTGGATAGGCCTCGCCGTCCTCCTCGCCCTGTTCCTCGCGATGCCGGCGTTCGCGCAGGGCGTCCCCGCCCCGACCAACCCCGCCGTCGGCGACGCGGTCGATCGCGCGCTCGGCCAGCTCGGCGGCCAGGCCGCGGGCAATACCGGCCAGAGCGGCTCGCTGTCGCTCTCGCTGCAAGTCCTCATCATCATGGGGCTGCTCACGGTCCTGCCGGGCATCCTGCTAATGATGACGAGCTTCACGCGGATCATCATCGTGCTCGCGATCCTGCGCCAGGCGCTTGGGCTGCAACAGACGCCGCCGAACCAGGTGCTGCTCGGGCTGTCGTTGTTCCTCAGCTTCTTCATCATGGCGCCGACGATCAGCCAGATCAACACGACCGCGATCCAGCCCTATGCCGCCGGGCAACTGGCGGGCACGCAGATGATTACGACGGCCGGCGTTCCGCTGCACGCGTTCATGGTCAAGCAGACGCGGATTAAGGACGTCACGATGTTCGCGCAGATCGCCAAGTCCGGGCCGTACGCCACGCCGAATGACATCCCGTTTTCGGTACTCCTCCCTGCCTTCGTCACGTCCGAGCTGAAGACCGCGTTCCAGATCGGCTTCCTGATCTTCCTGCCGTTCATCGTCATCGACCTCGTCGTCGCGACCGTGCTGATGTCACTCGGCATGGCGATGCTCAGTCCGACGATCATCTCGATGCCGTTTAAGCTGCTGCTGTTCGTGCTGGTCGATGGGTGGGCGCTGACGATGGGCAGCCTCGCCAACTCGTTCGCGACCTGACGCGATGAACTGCGCCGCCCGCCCGTTCGCCCTGAACGAAGTCGAAGGGCCTGAGACTCATGTGCTTCGACTTCGCTCAGCACGAACGGAAATAATGTAAGCCATGGACGCGCAATATTTCCTGACCGTCGCGAACCAGACGATGTGGGTGCTGGCGCTCGCCAGTGCGCCGATCCTGATCCCCGCGCTGCTCGCAGGGCTGATCCTCGGCATGATCCAGGCGGCGACGTCGATCAACGAGCAGACCTTGTCGTTCGTGCCGAAACTGGTCGTGGTCGCGGTTTCGATCCTGATCTTCGGGAGCCTGATCCTGGGGTTGCTGAGCGATTTCACGATCGGGATCTTCGAGCGCATTCCGGATCTCGTAAAATGAGCGCACTTGCTGCTCCCCTTCCGCCTGCGGGAGGGGTCGGGGGAGGGGCGTGCCCCACCAACCGAACGTCAGTACGTACGTCGCGCCCTCCCCTGACCCCTCCCGCAAGCGGGAGGGTGATCTAGTCGTGTTGGGTTTTGGACTCAGCATCGAGCCGCAACTCTGGGCGCTCGTGTTCGTGATGATCCGCATCGGCGCGACGTTCATCGCCGCACCCGTGTTCGGCTCCGTGTCGGTGCCGCTGACCGTGCGCGTCACGCTGTCGGGCGCGATCGGGTTCCTCGTGCTCGCGGCCCATCCGATCGTGCCGCCGCAGAACATCTTCGCGGTCTCGACCGTCCTCTCCGCCGCCGCCGAAGCCCTTGTCGGCCTCGCGCTCGGCTTCGTCCTCCAGATCGCGTTCGCCGCGCCCATGATCGCGGCCGAAGTGATCGGCGGCGCGATGGGGCTTGGCTTCGCGTCCTCGATCGACCCGCAGAACGGCAAGTCCTCCCCCGCCCTCGGACAGTTCTTCTCGATCATGCTGACGCTGCTGTTCCTGTCGGTCGACGGGCACCTGATCCTGATCGACCTGCTGGTGAAGAGCTATGACGTCCTCCCGCCCGGCGCCGCGTGGATCGGCGTCGAGCGGCTGAAGGCGATCGCGTTCTTCGGTGGCTATGCGTTTCTCGCCGGACTGCTGCTCGCGCTGCCGGTCGGCTTCCTGCTGCTGTGCCTCAACATCGTCGTCGGGATGCTGAGTCGCGCTGCGCCCTCGCTCAACCTGTTCGCGGTCGGCCTCCCCGCCAGCCTTGCGGTCGGCGTCATCACGCTGGCGATCGCGTTCCCGACGATGGGCGACTACATGCTCGTCATCGTCCGCGAAGGCCTCGCCGCCACCGAAAACCTGGTGCTCGGCTGATGTCGGAGGATTCGGGCGAAAAGACCGAAGCACCAACCGCCAAGCGCAAGAAGGATGCGGTCGAGAAGGGCGACATCCTCAAATCGCGCGACTTCGCGACAGCGCTCAGCATGCTCGCGGGCGTCGCGTGGCTGATCTACGCAGGTCCGACTTTAATTACCGCCTGCAAGGCGATCATGACGTCGAGCTTCCAGTTCACGCATGCCGACGTCGAGGATTTCTCGCCATGGCGCCCGCTGATGGAAGCCGGGGGCAAACTCGCACCATCGCTGATCACGCTGTTCATCGTCAGCATCGGTGCCGCGATCCTGAGCCAGGCGGGGCTCGGGTCGCTTGGCTTCAACGGCGGTCTGCTTGCGCCCAAATACAGCCGCGTCGATCCGGCGGCCGGACTTAAGCGCATCTTCGGTGCGAACGGCTGGATCGAGCTCGGCAAGTCGTTGCTGAAAGTGGTCCTTCTCGGCACGATCGGCGGGTGGATGCTGTGGAACGCCGCGCATTCGACGATGGGCCTCGCCTCATCCGCGGATCTCAACCAAGCGCTGTCGACGCTTGGCGGGATCTTCAAGGGCATCCTGATCGCGATGGCGTTCGGGCTGTGTGCGATCGCCGGCATCGACCTGCCGATCCAGATCATCCGCCGCCTCGGCAAGATGCGGATGTCGAAGCAGGAGGTGAAGGACGAGCACAAGTCGACCGAGGGCAATGGCGAAGCGAAGGGCCAGATGCGGGCGAAGATGCGCGCGATGGCAAGCGGGGGCCTGCGGAAATCGGTCGCGGAGGCGCATGTCGTACTGACCAACCCGACGCACTTCGCGGTGGCGCTGCGCTACGATCGCGGCAGGGACCAAGTGCCGGTGGTGGTCGCCAAGGGGCGTGGTGCGACCGCGCTGGCGATCCGCGAGCTGGCTGGCGAAGGCCGCGTGCCGATCCTCGAATATCCGATGCTCGCCCGTGCCGTCTATTACACCAGCAAGGAGGGCCAAGAGGTTCGCGACGACCTCTATACCGCGATCGCGACCGTGCTTGCCTTCGTCTTCGGGTTGAACGCGGCGGCAGGTGGGACCACTCCGGGAGTCCAGCCGTTCGTGACCGTGCCGAAGGATGCGCGCTTCGACGAGAACGGCACGAAGCAGGCCTAAACATTTGTTCCGAGCGGTCGTTCTTAAAGACGAGCGCACACGTGCAGGAACTTTGCCATGGTAACATCGACCACCAGCACGACGGCCACGCCGACGCCGACACCCACGCCTACCGCGCAGAGCGCCGTCAACGACGCGACGCAGGCACTGCTGAAGGGGCTGAGCGCGGGCTCCGGCGTCGATACCGGCACGTTGGTCACCTCGCTCGTCTCCGCGCAGTTCGCCGCACGGACGGCCGCGTTGAAGACCAAGTCCGACACGATCACCGCGCAGATCTCGGGTGTCGGTACGCTCAAGAGCACGATGACCGGCTTTTCGACCGCGCTCGCCAATCTGGTGAAGGGCGGCAGCTTGCAGACTCAGCCGACCAGCTCGAACGCTGCAATCCTGTCGGCCACCGCGCAGTCGGGCGCCAAATTGTCGGGGCTGTCGTCGAGCATCACGGTAACGCGCCTCGCCACGGGACAAGTTGCGCGGACGACGACACCGGTCGCCGCGGCGGATCGCACCACATCGCTGAACACCGGTGCGCTGACGCTGACCATCGGCGGCAAGGACACGGCGATCGACGTCGGCGACGGCAGCATCGACGCGATCGCCGCAGGTATCAACGCGTCCAAGACCGGCGTCACCGCCTCGGTCGTGACCGACGCGAACGGCGGCGCGTATCTCTCGGTCAAGGGCGCGACCGGCAGCGCCAACGCCTTCACGCTTAAGGGAGAGAAGGGCGACGCGCTCGACATCGGCGGCAGCACGGCGACGAAGACCAGCCTCGTCTCCACCGCGCAAAACGCGCAGTTGACCGTAGACGGGATCGCCGTCGAACGCCCGAGCAACACCGTCAGCGACCTGGTGACCGGCGTGACGCTCCAGCTCAACGGCATATCCACCGCCCCGGTTTCGCTTACCAGCACGCCCCCGACCGACGCGCTGACGCAAGCGGTCAACGATGTCGTCACGACCTATAACGAGGTCCTGAAGACGATTACCGAACAGACCGATCCGATCACCGGCAACCTTCGTGCGGATCCCGCCGCGAAATCGCTGCTGCGGTCGTTGCAGGCCCTGGTGTCGAAGCCGCTGGTCGGTGGCGCGATCGCCGGACTCCCGCGGTCGCTGTCGGAGATCGGCGTCGCCACCAACACCGATGGGACTCTGCGGGTCGATTCCGCGCTGCTCGCCAAGCAGCTCGCGGCGAACCCCGACACGGTCGAGGCGATGTTCGCGCCATCGGGCACCAATGCGCTCGGCCTGTCCGCGACGTTGACGGCGCTGACCACCAGCGCGACCAGCACGCTGACCGGTCTCGGCGCGTCAACCGTGCGCTACACCGCGGCGGAGGCCGATGTCGCCAAGCAGCAGGACAAGGTCACCGACCAGTCCGCACAGCTGACCACGCGCCTGACGCAGCAATATGCCAGCATGAATTCGCGCGTGTCGGCGTATAAATCGACGCAGACCTTCCTCACCAACCAGATTGCCGCGTGGAACAAGGATTCGTGACCTACGCCAGCACGTTGATGCGCGACCCGTTCGCGACCTATCGTCAGATCGACGCGGTCGGCCAGACCGCCACGGCGGACGGGCCTGCGCTCGTTCAGTTGCTCTACAAGGAACTGGTCGCCGCGCTGCGCGCTGCCGCATGGGCCTGCGAAAAGCGCAAGTTCGCGATCAAGAGCGAGCGGATCACCCGCGCCACCGCGATCTTGTTCGCACTCGAAGCCGGGCTCGACTTCGAGAAAGGCGGACAAGTCTCGGAAACGCTCGCGCGGCTATATGGCGGTGCCCGGAAAACCGTGATCAACGCCTCCCTCGGCCACGACCCACAGCCGTTCCGCGACTCCGCCGACATGCTCGACGAGATCGCGCAGGCGTGGCGGACCGCCAGCGCCGCGTAAACGCTACCGCTTGAACCAGTGCCGCATCGAGAAATACGCCACGACACCGACCGCGATCAGCACGCAGGCTCCGGCGATCGCATCGAACGCCCACGGCTCCTCGGCATAGGGCAGGCCCTTGACGTTCATGCCGTACAGGCCGGTCAGGAAGGTCAATGGCAAGAACACCATCGCGGCGATCGAGATGATCAGCGAGCGGTTGTCGATCTGTTCGGCGCGCAGGTCGGTCAGCGTCTCGTGGATCAGCGCCGAGCGCTCGCGGATCGATTCCAGTTCCTCCGCCATCCGCGCGGCGCGGTCCGCTGCCGCCGCCAAATGCAGCCGATCGTCGTCGGCCAGCCAGTCGCCGGGTAGCGCGGCGAGCTTCTCGAGCGCCGCGCGTTGCGGGCTGAGGAAGCGTTTGTAGCCGATCGCCGCGACGCGCACCTTGCTGACCGCGCGGCGCAGTTCGAACACGCGGTTGGCGTCGAGTTGCTCCTCGCAATCGTCGAGTTCGTCGCCGAGCGTCGCCACGTCGGGATCGAGATCGGTGGTGATCGCGGTGGCGAACGCAGCGATCAGGTCGCCCGGATCGCGTACCTCGTGGCGCTCGACCATCTTCTCGACCTCCGCGACCGCGATCAGCGGCTTCCGCGTGACCGAATAGACGCGGCCCTTCACCGCCCAGATCCGCACCGACGCGAGCAGGTCGGAAGTGTCGAGTTCCTCCTTCGATCGCCCGCGCAAATTGAGGAACGCGCCATCGCCAACCGCCTCGCAGCGCGGTCGGGTCTCGGTCGCGGTGAGCGCGTCGACGACATAGTCGAGCAGCTTCGCCTCGTCGCGGAGCCACGCCTGCGCATGCTCGGCGGTGGTCGACAAATGCACCCAGACGAGGTCGGCGGTGCAGGTGAGCGCTTCCTTGACGTCGACGCGCGTCGCTTTCCCATCGACGATCCGGAACGCGAAACCGCTCATCGTGCCATCTCGACTTCGACCGACAGGCCGGTACCGGGATTGGCGGGCATCGCCGCGCACAGCCGCGCGGCATCGGCACGGGCGCGGTCGAGGATCGCCGCGGGGACATCAGCGCCGTGGTAGACCCGGTCGGCGCTGGCGAGCGCGCGCGCCTGGCGGAGCGTCAGGTCCTCGGGATCGTCGGACAGCAGAACGAGCGTTATCGCCACGTCGCGCTTTGCAGCGGGCGCGGCGGTCGGGGCAAGCCATGCGTCGACATCATGCGTCGGCGATAGCGGGTCGAGCATGCCGCCCGCTCCCATCGCCGTCGCGAGCGCACGGCGGCGCTCCCCCATATCGGGCCAGCGCTTGCGCAAGGCCCCCCGCGCAGCCTGCAACGCCAGCGCGAGCTTGCCGAGATCGGCGGGGATCAGCGCCTCCAGCCGTTGTCGCAACGCCGCCGCCAGCCCGGCCGAAACACCGCTCGTGCCGATCGCGATCAGCACCGGCGCGCGATCGACGATCGCGGGCAGCGTAAAGTCACACAGCGCCGAACGATCGACCGCGTTGACCAGGATGCCGCGCGCCTTAAGCCGCGCGACCGCGGCCAGCGCTTCCTCCTCGTCGTCGATCGCGACGATCGCGAGCGAAGCGCTAGCATCCTCCCCGACCACGTCCGCCCCCGCACGATCGAGCAACCGCCGCTTCGCATCCGCCGCCTCGCCCTCGCCGAGCAGAATGACCGGGCGCCCTGCCAGCCTCACGAACAGCGGCAGGCTCTGGAGTATCACCGCTTGAGCCATTCGGGCACGCGCTCGGCGGCCAGGATCGTCTCGGGGTGGATGCGGTCGGCGACCACCGCGAACCGGTCGCCATCGACCAGCACTTCGGGCACCAGCGCGCGGCTGTTGTAGGTCGACGCCATCGTCGCGCCGTACGCTCCGGCGGTACGGAAGATGCCGAGATCGCCCGACTTCACCGCGTCGATATCGCGGCCCATCGCGAAGGTGTCGCCGGTCTCGCACACCGGCCCGGCGATGTTGGCGGTCATCCGATCGCCGCTCGGCGCGACCGCAACGAAGTCGTGATACGCATCGTACATCGCGACGCGCGCGAGGTCGTTCATCGCCGCATCGACGATCACATAGGGGTTCACGACGCCGGGCTTCACCCAGATCACTTCGGTCAGCAGCACGCCGGCATTGCCCGCAATCACGCGGCCCGGCTCAAACATGAGTTCGACGCCCCAGTCGGCGGTCGCACGTGCGACCATCGCGCCATAGTCGGCCGGGCTCGGCAGTACGTCGTCGGGCTTGTACGGCACGCCCAGCCCGCCGCCGAGATCGACGCGGCTGATCGTATGTCCGGCAACGCGCAGCTCCGCGACCAGCTCGCCGATCCGCGCATAGGCGGCCTCGAGCGGCGCGAGATCGGCCAGCTGGCTGCCGATGTGGATCGCGACACCGCGCAGGTCGAGGCCGTCATGCTTCGACAGGCGGTCGAACATCGCCACCGCCTGGTCGATCGCGACGCCGAACTTGTTCTCCTTTCGCCCGGTCGAGATTTTCGCATGCGTGCCGGCGTCCACGTCGGGGTTCACGCGCAGCACCGCCGGCGCGCGTTCGCCGCGGGCATGGGCGAGCGCGGCGAGGACTTCGCCCTCTTCCTCCAGCTCGAGGTTGAACTGGCCGATCCCTGCATCGAGCGCCTGCGCCAGTTCGCGCCTCGTCTTGCCGACGCCCGAGAAGACGATGTCGGACGCCGGGATCCCGGCAGCCAGCGCGCGCTGCATCTCGCCCGCGGAGACGACGTCGGCGCCGTATCCCTCGTCGGCGAGCACGCGCAGCACCGCGACGTTGGGGTTCGCCTTGATCGCATAGGCCAGGTGGACGTGCCCGGCGCCCTTCAGCGCGTCGCGAAACACCTGTGCGTGACGGCGGAAGGTGGCGGTTGAATAGACGTAGACGGGCGTGCCGACGGCCTCGGCGATCGCCGGCAGGGCGACGTCCTCGGCGTGCATGACACCGTCACGATAGGCGAAGTGATCCATGGTTCAGGTCTTCAATTCGGCGGCGGCAGGTCGAACTCGTCGCTGCGGCGCGGCTGGGACGTGGTGAGCAGCTCGTCGCTGCGCTGCGGGCGTTGCTGCGTGGTGGGGGTCAGCAACTGCTCGGGAGTCGGCGGCGTTTTCGCACCGTAAGGCGCGATCGGGAGCGTCTTACCCTCCGCCGGCACGAGTCCGTCCGCTGCGCCGCAGCCCGATAGGGCGAGTGCCAAACCCACGATGCCAAAAAGCCGTTTCATGCCGTTTCCCCCCGCGCTGCACGGATCGCAGCGCGCACATTGTCGGGCGCGGTGCCGCCGAAACTGGTCCGGCTGGCGACCGACGCATCGACCGAGAGCACGCCGTACACGCGTTCGTCGATCCGCGCATCGATTGCCTTCAGGTCCTCGATCGGCAGCGCATCGAGCGCGACCTTCCGCTCCTCCGCGAGCTTCACCGCGCGGCCCGTCACGTGATGCGCCTCGCGGAACGGCAGCCCCGCCTCGCGTACCAGCCAGTCGGCGAGGTCCGTCGCGGTTGCAAAGCCGCTCTCGGCCAGCCCGCGCATCCGGTCGGTACGGAACGTCGCGCTCTCGACCATGCCCGTCATCGCCGCGATCGACAGCGCGAGCAGGTCGTGCGCCTCGAACACCGGCGGCTTGTCGTCCTGCATGTCCTTCGAATAGGCGAGCGGCAGGCCCTTCATCGTCACCATCAGCGCGGTCATGCAGCCGAGGATGCGCCCGGCATGCCCGCGCACCAGCTCGGCCGCATCGGGATTGCGCTTCTGAGGCATGATCGAGCTGCCCGTCGACCATTGATCGCTCAGCGCGACGAAGCCGAACGGCTGCGACGCCCACAGCACGAACTCCTCGGCAAGCCGCGACAGATGCAGCGAGGTCTGCGTCGCAGCGGTCAGATACTCGATCGCGAAATCGCGGTCGCTGACGCCGTCGAGCGAGTTGGTCATCGGCCCGTCGAAACCGAGTGCCTCGGCCGTCATCGCGCGATCGATCGGGAAACCCGTGCCAGCCAGTGCAGCCGAGCCCAGCGGCGATCGGTTCATCCTGGCGCGGGCATCCGTGAACCGCCCGACGTCGCGCGAAATCATCGCGTGATACGCCATCAGATGATGCCCGAGCGTCACCGGCTGCGCGGACTGGAGATGCGTAAAGCCCGGCATCACGCTCGCCGCATGCTCTGCTGCGCGAGTCAGCAGTGCCTCCTGGAACCCGGCGAGCGCCGCCAGCGCCTGGTCGATCGCATCGCGCACCCACAGCCGGAAGTCGGTCGCGACCTGGTCGTTGCGCGACCGCGCAGTATGCAGCCGCCCGGCGACCGGCCCGATCGCATCGGCCAGCCGCGCCTCGGTCTGCATGTGGATATCCTCGAGGACCAGATCCTCCTCGACGCCGTGCTCGGCATAATGCGCCGCCACCGTATCGAGCCCGGCGGCGATCGTCGCGGCGTCCTCCGCCGAAACGATGCCCTGCTTGCCGAGCATCGCGACATGCGCCTTCGATCCGGCAATATCCTGCTGCCAGAGGCGCTTGTCGAAGGGAATGGAGGCGTTTATCTCGCGCATGACCGCTGCCGGCCCCTCGGCGAACCGCCCGCCCCACATCGAATTGGAACCGTCCATGTTCTCGCGTCCTGTGTTCAATTCGCGCCCCATCATCTGTCTCGTCGGGATGGGCCTGCTGGTCGCCGGCTGCGATAGGAAATCGCCCGCGCCGGAGCAAGCAAACGTCGTCGCCACCAACACCGTGTCTGCCGACGAGGTTACGTCCGGCCCAACCCCCGACGAAGCGACCGGCCCTGCCGCCAGCACCGAAAAGCTCGACCGCAGCCACAAGGGCGAGACCGGCCCGACGGTCGCCTTCACTGCGCCCGACGGCAAGTCGGTCACGCTCGCCTCGTTCAAGGGCAAGCCGTTGCTGCTCAACATGTGGGCGACCTGGTGCGCGCCGTGCGTCGCCGAGATGCCGACGCTCGATGCCGCCGCCAAGTCGATGGAAGGCAAGGTCCAGGTGATCGCGGTCAGCCAGGACATGCAGGGCGCGGAGAAGGTGACGCCGTTCTTCGCCGAGAAGAAGTTCACGACGCTCAAGCCGTATCTCGATCCGAAACTCGGTCTCAGCCTCGCCTACCAGGCGAACCTGCCGACCACGATCCTGTACGATTCGGCGGGCAAGGAAGTGTGGCGGATGACCGGCGGCTATGAATGGAACACGCCCGCCGCCGCAAAGCTGATCGCCGAGGCATCGTAACGCGTTGATCCGGCTCGGGGATCTTGAACAGGGTGTGCCGACCCGCCTTGGTGACGAGCCAAAGGTTGATGGCGAGCCGGCACCCCCCTCTAACGCGTCCGGCTATGCCAAAGGTGTAAACAACATCGAAATGCGATGAACCGAATAACGCCCATACTGGCCGGCGAGCGCATTCGGGTCGTCGCGCGGCGACCTACCAGTAGCGGCTACCCGGCACGCCCTTGAACGGTCCGGCGAGATCGGCGGTGATCCAGCCGCCGTAAAACTCGCCGGGCTGCGGAATGACGCGGTCGCCATCGACGAAGCACCCGTCGAACGGGCCTGCATAGAACGCTATGTGGTCGCGCAAAGCTGCAAACGCGGGCGCCGGCGATGGATAGCTCCAGGCGACATCGCGCAGGACATTGCCCGCGATCTCGACGTCGTAATAGACCGCGTTGCCCTTCCATTCGCAGAAGGATTGCCGCGTGGAACGCCGGAGCGCCGACATCAGGATATCGGAGGGCGGGATATAATAGCTCGGCGGATGGCTCGTCTCGATCGTGCGGACGCTGTGCCGCGTGTCGGCGAGCAACACCTCGTGGTGCTCGATCAGGACATGACGATCGCTGCGCTGCGCGATCGCCGGACGCGGATAATCCCAGACGCTTTCCTGGCCCGGTCGCACGGTATCGGGAACGACCGGCCTCATGCGGTGCGATCCACCTTCCGGGCGAACGACTGCAAGCGAGGGCGGACGTGGAGAAACGCCCGATACACCCGTTCGAGCCCGGCCAGGACGACCGGGTTGCGCGCTGCCAGCCCCAGCGGTCGCAGCAGCGGGATGGCGCGCCACATCGCTGCGAAGGCCGCGGCGCCGGACAGCATCCGGTCCCCTTCGCGCGCATGGAACCGCGCCAGCATCGCAGCTCGATCGATCGGGCAGCTCGTCTCGCCGTCGCTGGCATCGACGAAATCGATCGCGCCACGTAGATCGAGACGGCGCATCAGCGCGATCTCGCGTCGGCACAGCGGACATCCGCCATCATGCCAGACCGTCAGTCGGGTCATGCCTTGTCCGGACCGTCGGACCGGTTCCGCTCCCAGATGCGCTCGACAAGCACGGTCGCGAAACCGAGCCAGGCTACGAACGGGACCGCAGTGGCCGCCGCAGTGCGATCGACCTTGGCCGCAGCCGCGACATAACCGGCACCGCTGGCGATCATTGCACCCGACGCGACCGCGCTGGGGCCGAGCGCCTTGCGACAGAAGAACAACTCGGTCCAGCCGCCGACCATGCCGGTATTCAGCAACCAAAGTCCGACCGCGAGGTTGCGCGGCGCGTCGGCGGGGCGGCGCAACAACCGATAGCCGCCGACCGCGAGGCCAGTTTCGAGCACCGGCCATACCGCGCCGAACGCGGCGTCGGGCGGCGTGTAGGCTGGTTTGTCGAGCCGTTTGTACCAGCGGCGAATACCGGGATGCGACGGGTCGGGCGCGTTACGTCGCCCGAGCACCGCGCTGGCGCCGAGCACCCCTACGACGATCGCCAGCGCAGCCGGACGGGACAGGCCACCGCCACGCTCGTCCGTGATCGCATCGCTCGGTTTCTGGGTCATGCTCGCCGTCCTCATCCCCGGGCACGCTGCCCGCTGAGATCACAGCGAAGCAGCGGCCACGACGTTCCGTGGCCGGCGCGGCGATCGTTACCGTCGCAGCATTAGGATGCCCGTAGCTTGCTCCCCTCGCGTTCGGACCCGGTACGACCTAGGCTGCGAACTCTTCGGGCAGGAAGCGATCGGCGACGATCTCGAAATGGTCGCCGTCGACCAGGATCTGCGGGCTCAGCGGGCGGCAATTGTAGCTCGACGCCATCGCGGCCCCGTACGCCCCAGTCGCATGGAAGACCGCGAGATCACCGCGGCGGACCCGGTCGATATCCCGGGCGAGCGCGAACACGTCGCCGCTTTCGCAGATCGGTCCGGCAATGTTGGCGACCATGCGTTCGCCGTCCGGCGCGACGGCTTCGAAGCGGTGGAAGGCATCGTACAGCGCTGGTCGAGCCAGATCGTTCATCGCGGCATCGACGATGACGAAGGGGCGGTCCGCCCCGGGCTTTACCCAGACCACCCGCGTCATCAGGACGCCGGCGAGTCCTGCGACGACCCGGCCAGGCTCGAAGATAAGGTCGACATCCCAGTCGCGCGTCACCCTAGCGACCATGGCGGCATAGGCGTCGAGGGTCGGGACCACGTCGTCGACACGGTAGGGGATGCCGAGGCCGCCGCCGAGATCGACGCGGGTTATGCCGTGGCCCCGCGCGCGCAGGTCGATCACCAGCGAACCGATGCGCTCGTACGCGGCCTCCAGCGGAGCAAGATCGTGGAGCTGGCTGCCGATGTGAAGCGCGACCCCGACCAGATCGAGGCCACCGAGCCGTGACAGGCGATCGTACATTGCGGGCGCATCGGCGATCGCCACGCCGAACTTGTTTTCGCGCCGGCCGGTAGAGATCTTGGCATGGGTGCCCCCATCGACGTCGGGATTGACGCGCAATACCGCGACCGCCCGCTTGCCACGCGCCTGGGCAAGCGCGGCGAGCACCCGCCCCTCCTCCTCGAGCTCGAGGTTGAACTGCCCTATGCCAGCGTCGAGTGCGTCGGCGAGCTCCCGGTCGGTCTTGCCGACTCCGGAGAAGACGATGTCCGATGCGGCGATACCGGCTCCGAGCGCGCGGCGCATCTCTCCGCCCGAGACGATGTCGGCACCGAAGCCGCAGCCGGCCAGCAGATGCAGCACCGCGCTGTTCGGGTTTGCCTTGACCGCGAACGCCGTCCGCGTCCGCGGCAGGATCGACAGCGCCGCTGTGAAACGCCGGGCCGCGTCGCGCAGTGCAGCCGCCGAATAGACGTGGACGGGCGTACCGACTGCGTCGGCTATGGCCGGCAACGGCACGCCTTCGGCACACAGGACACCGTCCCGCCGATCGAAATACGTCATGATGATCCTGGAGGCTCGAGGTCAGGGATGCGGTTGGTCGAGTCGGCGGCGATAGCGACGGACGCGGACGGCATGGATCACTTCGGCGGTTCGTGCATGACCGTGGCGTTCGGCGCGAAGTGCGATGCTGACCCGCTTGCCGTTGATCGCCAGTGTCAGGCCCAGCAATGCGAAGGGGAATACGAACATCGCGCGTGCCGAGCCGTCCATCGCAACCGCGACGCTGCACGCGCCCACGCACAATGCCAGGCCGATCCCCCGCCATAGGATGTCACGCGTCGTCATGCTTCGGCACCGTGTGCAAGCTGCGTCGCGTCGTCGCCGATGACGATCCGCGCTGCATTCCCCAACACCGACGCCACCTCCGGCCGCCGGTCTTTCGCCATGCCGTGACAGATCACGAGATCGGCCGGCAGGTCGTGCTCCTCCCGCAAGGCGGTGACCATGTCCGCCACCTCGAACGTCGTGCCGATCGCGAGGTTGGTGCAACGGCTCGCCGCCGCGCGAGCGCGACCGATCAGCGCGGGCAATCCGTCGATCCCGCGCCCCTCGATCGCCGTGAAACCGAGCGACCGGGCATGATGCACCGCTTGCAGGAGGAGCGAGCCCGCGCCGCAATCGGCATCGATAATGCGGACCGCGTGACGCCCGTCGCCACGCAACGTTGCAAGGGCGGCAGCGATGACCGGCCAACGCGGATCCTGGGTCGCGGTTTTCGACCCTGGAATCGCAGTCTTGCTCCCGATCTCGGGACTACGGGCGGCGCTAACGCGGTGCAGGCGAGTCTGCGTGTTCATTGCCATCGCTTCCGTCATGCCGCCCTCGGCAGTGCGCGCTCGTCGCGCCCGACGGGGGCGAACGAAATGACCGGGACCAGCGGCGCCTTCGCGATCTCGACGCTTGCATGATAGATGTCGCGCTCGGCCTGCGCGTAGCTCATCGCCGCGCCGTAGGAGATGAAACGCCCTTCGAGATTTCGCCTGCTGTCCTGGACGAGCCAATGCCCTGCGCGATCCTGGCCGACATAGATGACGAGCCCGGTAGGATCGGGTTCCGATATGGTTTCAGACGACATGTCGCCTCGTTGCCTTTCGTATCACGAGCGTCGTGCCCGCGCTCATGATCTACGAGCCGCGACATAGCGCTGCGAGATCGATCCCCACGGATCGCATAGCGCGCGCATAGTGTTGCCCTCGCTTCACCGCGTTTGGGCGGGCGGAGGCGCATGAACACAGCGGGGCATTGGCCTGCTGGTACCGACTACGGGTTACCGGAAATCGGCGCGCATGGCTCGCCGATCGACCTGATAGCGCTGTGCCGAGGGATTGTCGGTCAGTACACGCGCTGCAACCCCTGCAGGCGAAACGAAGCGCTACTGACGTGGCGACTATCGGCGCAATACAGCCAACGCAGCGTCAGGATCATCGTCATCACGACCACGAGCGGGCTGTTCCAAACCGACGGCACAGTGTTGCTGTATGGCGGCAACCACGATACGATCAAACCGAGCTTTACCTATGACGGCTCGAACGGCGTCACGCACCATTTGGTATCGGACGACTATTGCCACGAAGCGCTTGGGAGCGGCGTCGGCGTGGGTGCAGCATTATGGCCACGTCGCGACGTGTTTTCGGTGTTGGCAAGGCGTTCGGTTAGGTCGTCAAGTTGCGAAGGGCATCATCCTGCTGCCCCTGGCCGGCACTACCCCTTCGGTCGTTCCTCCTGCGCAAGGCGAAGCGTGATCAGGCCCGCCAACCGCGTCGCGAGAACAACCGTCCGATCAGCATTTCGAGATTGGACAGGCTGCGCTTCAGCGGCATCAGCGGCGCAATGTCGCCGACCCTGTGGCCTTGATCGTCGTCAGGCTATAACAGGTGAACGCGGCATACAACACAGTTGCGAAGTGCAGATCGAAGCCGAACGCACCGGGCGCGTGCATCTCAAGCGTGCCAGAGGCGATCGTGAATTCCCATTCCTTCACCGGTCGACAGCGTGGCTGTTTGCAGCTCAACTTGTCCCTGCTACTCGTTCGACAACCACGCGGATCGCCTCACGACTAAGAGGGGCCGCATCGATCGAGTTGTGGATGCCGACACCCTCGATCAGTGCATCCAGAGCACGCGCGGTCAGCGGGTCGAAAAAGCGACCCAGCGCGACGCGGCTGCTTTCCATCCACTGTTGCATCACTGCCGTGACCGGGGGCTGCCGCGCAGCAAAGGCATAGAGTTCGTAGCTGAGCAGCAACGTGCGTGGTTCGGCCCAAACCGAGTCGGCGATGATATCGATGACAGCTTCCACCGCCTCTCTCCGATCGGCCGCCCTCTCCAGACGCGCCTTGAATGCCTCCAAAGCCTGTGTCGCCAGTTGTAGAAAGGCGGTGGTCATCAAGGCTTGGAGCGAGGACGAGTAATAGGTCACTGACCCGAGCGGCACGTTCGCCTTCGCCGCGATCCGGCGGTGGGTTGTATTGGCGACGCCGTGCTCTGCGATCACGTCCAGTGTTGCATCGACGATCCGCTGTCGTCGTTCCGGATCATTCTTGCTGGCCCGCTTGGCTGCCATGCTTCCCTCGTCGCGTAATTTGTGTACATATGTACAGCGACAGGTTCATGTTCGAAGGTCAATGATTTTGGCAAATCTCATAGTGTCGCGGCGCGCTCTCATCGGCAGTGCTACCGCACTCGCAGTGCCGGGTGTGGTCGGCGCGGTCCGCCTTCCGGTCCAGACGGGCAAGGCTGTGCTGGGCCGTCGTGACGGCGGTTGGGTTAATGAGCCGAGACGCTGGAGTGTCGATGCCGCGGGCGATCTATCCGTCTTTACCGACAAGGGCAGCGATTTCTGGCGTGAGACGCATTACGGCTTTACGCGCGACAGTGGCCATTTTCTGGGTTTCGAGACTCCGTCGGCGTTCACCGCGCAGCTGCGCGTTCGTGGCAATTATGAGAAACTCTACGACCAAGCGGGCATCATGGTGCGGGTGGATGAACGGCGTTGGGTCAAGGCCGGGATCGAGTTGTCCGATGGCCGCGCGATGCTAAGCAGCGTCCTGACCGACGGTAGGTCGGACTGGGCAACTGGTCCGTACGAACATGACGCGAAGGATTTCTGGATGCGTGCGACTGTCGCCAAGGGCGTCTTGCGCTTGCAGGTGTCGGCGGACGGCAAGACCTGGCCGCTCGTGCGCCTTGCACCGTTTCCGGTTGCAGCATCGTATCAGGTAGGACCAATGGCCTGCACGCCCGAACGCGACGGACTGCACATTCATTTCTCGGATCTCAGCATCACCCCACCATTGGGTAAGGATCTGCACGACCTGAGCTGAGTCAGAATCGATGACCGAAAAGGAAAAGATGCTCCGCGGCGACCTGTACACCGCCGCCGATGCCGAGCTGGCCGCAGATGGCGCGCGTGCCGCAACGTGGGTGACGCGCTACAACGCTGCGTCCGCCGCACCGGCTTCTGATCGGCACGCGATGCTAGTCGCGGGTATGGGCCACGCAGGGAACGGTGTCGTTGTGCGGTCGCCGTTCCATTGCGACTACGGCTACAACATCCATTTGGAAGACGGCGTTTTCCTAAACTTTGGCTGTATCGTGCTAGACGTCGTCGCAGTGCGGATCGGTACGGGAACACAGATCGGACCAGGCGTGCAGATTTTGACCGCCGACCATCCGCGCGATGCGTCGTTGCGAGCGAAGCTGCTCGAATTTGGCCGTCCGGTGACGATCGGCCGCAACGTCTGGATCGGGGCGGGCGCACTGGTCTTGCCTGGCGTGACAATCGGCGACGACGCGATCATCGGTGCCGGTAGCGTCGTTACCCGCGATGTACTCGCTGGCACGACAGTCGTCGGCAACCCGGCGCGCGCGCTGGCAAATACCTGACGACTTTAGATCAACAACACTCAGAGCCCCACAGAGACGATACATGCATCGGCTGTGGTTTTGCGATCGTTGCATGCCGTACGCCCTTGCCGTGCTACGCTTGGTCACGGGACTGATGTTCTGTCTCACAAGGTTCAGAAGCTTCTCAAGTTTGCCGCTGCGCCGACAGATTTTCAAACAGTGCTACCCCTAGTGTAAGCCGGTGCCGTCTTCGAACTGTTCGAAAGCGTGGTGAT